>Ga0214923_10000259_pt1 | contig 81311 bp, 44 predicted proteins | sample LL1510_MetaG_FD_177993 | JGI IMG/M metagenome (GOLD analysis project Ga0214923, IMG submission 177993) | Freshwater microbial communities from Lake Lanier, Atlanta, Georgia, United States - LL-1510 | ecosystem: Environmental > Aquatic > Freshwater > Lake | place: USA: Georgia | collected...
AATATGTAATGAGGATATAATAAAGAATTCTACAAATACATTTCTATTTGTATCTTTAGAAGGTATTCCTTATCATCGTAAATGTTGGAATTTATCTAAAAGTAAACGTATAAAACTAGATAATGAAAATATTTAAATTTTATTATATTATCATAGTTATAAAATAATTTATTATTATAGGATATGTTTATTATCGCGTTATTTAAAAAAATCTTAATTTAGAAATTAATTTTATTTTTTTAATTTTTATGAAATTTTTATAATTTCTCTAAAAATAACAATAATTATTTTTAATAAGCTTATAATAAACAATAATCTAAATATATGATAATAAATATGTCTAATATAAAAATAACTAAGTAAATATTTTATTAAAATACTAATACATAAAAAAATAAATTGATAACTATATTATTAATATTGTACATCAATCATCATTACTAAATAAATGATTTATTTTATAATTATCTATCCGGTGAGATAGTTTTTTATCTCTTTTTGTTTTCATACATATTTTACATTTACACTGTATATTAGTATTCTTATTTTTTTGACATTTATTATATATTTTTTCTTTTTGTTCTAAATATTTATAATTAGATAATTTATTTCTTTCAACTTTAATATTATAATATTCATTTTGATTATAGTATTGTAGATTTGGGTTTTTATTTATGTTAGCAACAACTCCTATACCATATGTTGTTCCTGGCTTATACATATTACCCAACTGTATATATCTATGGTATGCATTATAATTTTCATTAATAAAACTAGGTTTATAAATATAATATACTTTACACATTCTAGTTAAATATTTTTCAAACTTTATAAAATTATGATTATAATTAGACATCTCTTTATGTCTTCTAATAAAATAGTCCATATTTAAAAATACATATTTTTTATCATATACTAAAGAATCAGCACAAAAATTTTTATCACATTCAATATTTATAATTTTATATCCTTTTTGTTCTTTCTTTTCTTTTCTACTAAGTGCTTTATATAAAACTGGTGAACATATACTGCAATTTAATATACCATCCTCTTTATAATATTTACCATTTGGACATTCGTAATTATTTGTACATAATACATGTGATGAAAATGTTTGTTTTTTTGTTATACAATATATTATTTGATATGTATACATATTACCGACAAACTTTGATATTAATATGAATGTTTCTTTTGGTAATTTTATAAATTTAGTATTATTAAGTAAGTTCTTAATTATATATTGAGGGGGTATTGTATTATATAAAAATTTTTTAATAGGATTCGGAACAACATTATAAGGTCTAAACATTTCTATTGTAAACTTATCCTTACGATATAGTCTTAAACCATTAGTTTCAAAATCACAACATTCGCGGCATGGTGTATTTGCATGCATATGCATATCTGTAGAACACAATCCTGCATAATGTTTATTATTAATATCAGTTTTAAAAGGAAATCCATCTATATCATATTCAAATGTTATACTAGGTTTTTGCATTCCTTGATTAGTATATATTTTAATATCTGTAATTTGTAAATTACTATTTCCATATATAAGATAATATATAACAAATATTTTAAAATCTAAGAGTTCCATAAGATGTCTTAATGTAAGTGTGTAGTTAGGATTATCTAAGTTATCTATTATTAATTCCATATTATTTGTACTATAATTAATAAAATAGTCTAAATCAATATATGATTTTGTAGATTTATCAAAAGATTCAAACATACTTCTTATTTCTCCTCCTCCTAAACTATCAGTATCATTTATAGTATTATATAATACATTATATATAAACATTCCTAAATTAGGCTTTATATTATCATATTTTTTATAATAATTTATTAATAATTCATCATCAAATTGCACTCTCTTAATTACATAACGACACAAAAAGGGATGCACAATATCTATATGATATACAGTTTTGTAATCATCAATTTTGTCTATTGGATATCTAATTATATCATTTACTATTAGTTTTCTATAATTATTAATTTTTTCAATTATGACTTTTGTGTGTTGTTTTCTATCTTCCATATTTACTAATAGTTTATCAAACAGTAATTTATTCAAAATCTTGAGCCAAAATGGCTACGGTAAAAATTATATTTAAAAATAAAAAAATAAAAAATTGATTTATCAATTTTTTATTTTTTTATTTTTAAATATAATTTTTATCCCAAGTTAAAAAAAAATAAAAATAAAAATAAATAAAAAATATATAGCTTTGCTATATATTTTTTATTTATTTTTATTTTTATTTTTTTTTAACTTCGGTGGTTTAGTAAAATAATAATAATAAAATAAAAAATTGATTTATCAATTTTTATTTTTTCATTTTTAAATAAACGAAGTTCCAATTTTTATCCCAAGTTAAAAAAAAATAAAAAAGTTTGTATTAATTATTAAAAAAAATAACATAAATAGATAATAAATATATCCAAGCATAGATTTATTTATATGATTTATAAAAAATATTTTTGAACATATTTAACTTGTCTAAAATTATCATAAAAAAATAATATTTTTTATTTTTATTTTCAGAGAAATTAAACTAAACTACGTTCTGTTCCAAAAATTTAAGAAAAAATAAACTAAACTACGTTCCATTCCAAAAATAATTTTAAATCTTAAATTATAGCATTTGAAAATAAGAATAATATATTATATTTATATATTTTTCAAATAAGTATTAATTTTAATTACTGTTTTTATAAGTTCCCGAAGTTCATAAAAAATAGAATAAATAGTATTTTTTATAATTATATAAGAGTTATCTATATTTTTTATATTATTATGTATACTTATTTTGATAAGCTTTATATTTGTATCTGTAGATTCATATCTTATTAAGTTATTTTCAAAATCATTTATATAATCATCAATAATATCTAAATTTATAATATTCTGAGTTTCATTATTTATAAATTGTATACTATTGATAAGTTTATTTAATAACATAATAATAGTTTCATTCTTATTATAATATATATTATTAGTCTTGGAAGTATGTGATAGTTTGTATGTTATTGAACTCCATTTATCTATAGGAATAAATCCTAATAGGTTATGTATAGTGTTAATAACATTAACATTTAAATTATCTTTAATAATTATTAATTGTGAAGTCAAAGAATTCATTTTACTTATATTTAAATATATATTATAAAAATTAGTATTTTCTATAATATTTAGTTGTTCACCAATTTTAATTTTAATATTATACATATTATCTACATTTAAAGATTCAGAAATATTAGAAGATGCTTTTAAATCTTTCATTAATTTATTAAAATAAATTATACATTTATGTAATGTATGCATTCCCGGCATACAACTATTATAAATTCTAGTTATATCTGTTATTAACTTTAATATATCTTTAATATGTTTTTTATTATAATCTTGATAATAATTTTCAACATTACCACATATTATATTCATAAATTCTATTTTTTTGGAAGTCATTATATATAAACTACTTGAGCCAAAATGGCTACGGTAAAATTTATATTTTAAATAAAAAATAAAAAATTGATTTATCAATTTTTTATCTTTGAACATGTTTATTATTATCTATTTAATTATTTTTTTGTTTATTAATTTATGAAAAATAATATTTTTAATAATAATTTAAATTATTTAAATTATAAAATCAATAATTTAAATAAAATAATAAGAACCTAAGTTATCTAAAGTTATAATAAATCTGGTTATTTTTTAATTATTAATTTTTAAATAAACTAATAATAAACAATAAAATATATTATATAAATATATCAATAATTTAAACTGATAATAAACAAAAAATAATTATAACTTATAATAATAAACACATATAAGAAGTCTTATATATAGTATATTTTGTTATTAAGGTTATAATAAATGAAGTTCTTAATTATAACTGACAATAATAAATATGTCTAATAACGTTAATTATTTAAATTATTATTTTTATTTTTAAATAAATAATAAACAGTAAATAAACATATGATAATAAACATGTCCAAATTATAATAGAATATTTCTAAGAAAAAAAATGATGTAATAACTTAATATAAGTTCTTTTAAATTATAACATATTACCGTAGCCATTTTGGCTCAAGACTCTCCTGCTTTGGCTCACAGCTCTCTCTGCTGCATATCATATTGAGTTGCAGTAGAAACTGATCGGTTCGTGTTTACACGACCACACTCCCGATGCCGTCTCGTCGTGTCTCGACAACACAGCGTCGGAATGCATTTGCACATAACACTCAACAGATGATGAAGGCTAATAAGGGATATGATACCCATGCCGCTGTCAAGACGACGCAAATCACGGCGCCAACATTCCAGACGCATGATAACAAGACAACCCAGAACAAGGCACCTACTACCAGGGTGCCTGCTACCAAGGAAGCTGATCCCGGGATGCAGATTGCATGGGAACAACTCAAGGAAAAGAGGAATTTTTTGTATGCGTGTCGTAAGGCGATCGAGATCCAGAAGATTCAGAATTCTGACATGCTGCGGGAGTATGTCAAGTATCTGTATCGGCAGGAAGCCTTTAAGTGGTACCTCAAGTATGAACCCGGAAAGGCAAGAGAAATCAGTCCTTTCAATGGGCCAGAGTCAGCCATGGCAAGCTTGTTCAATTGGCATGTAAAGTACGGAGAACTCCGTGATGTTAGTAAGCATTGGTAAGAACTGAGTGCAACCTTTGCGAGAAACATGCGGGCTTTCAACGAGCCAAGATCAGCCATGGTGTGCTTGTTCAATCACCATGTACAGCACAGAACCGAAGATTTAGTAAGCACTGAGTGCAACCTTCGTCTTCGTGTATAACACCTAGGCATTCAATGCCTAGCAAAACAATAAATTTTTATTGTTTTGTTACAAATAACTATTTTTTATATTCCAAAAAATTTTAAATTAGAAAATAATTACTACTAAATATAATTATGAGTAATAGATTCAAATATTTTTATAATTATTAGAAAGTTTATATATTAATATTAATGTATCTATTATTTCATAAGAACAGTTTGATATAAATTTATTCAATAATTAATAATTAAAAAATTAATATATTATTCATATTTTCAGAGGAATTATAAAAATTTCAGAAAAATTATAATATACACATATATATGTGTATTATCTTAGAATAAATAAAGTTCTATTAGAATATTATATATAGTCATAAAAAATATATATTAACTGTAACTTAATTTAATAAATTACTAATTTTATTGTTTTTCCATATGCACTATACTTGTATATATTCTATTGTATATAATTATAAAAATCAATAACTATTAATTTTTATAATTATTATTGTTATTTTCAGATAAATTATAAATATTTCAGAAAAAATTATTAAATAATTTTTAAATTATTGCATCATCAGAGAAATTATAAAAAATTTAAAAAAATAAACTACGTTCTAAAATATTTAAATTTAAGATTTAAATTTAAAAATAATAATTAAAATAACTGAGGTTTCTATTATTGTATTTATTTTATATGTATACGTAAATTATTTAGACAGAATAATTATATATTTAGTTGATGAATTTAGAACTAGTTGTGTGGTCAATATGTAAAGAAGAAACATGATGTAAAAAATTTCAAATTAAGAAAAATCCAAAATCATATAAAAGTGGTAATATCTTAGTCTATAGGCTAATAAAGTGTAAAACTTATTGTGGTGTATGGAATAGAGATATTAATAGTGCTACTAATATATATAAAATTACAAAAAACGCAATTAATGGACTTGAACGACCAAAATATTTATGTAGGAAAAATAAAGAAGAAGATGTAAAAGTAAAAAGTCATTCATAATAAAGCCAATAAATCAGTTAAGGATGATGCCTTAACAATAATTTACACGCTCATTAATGGGCAAACTTTAAATATTTATTTTGGTTGAGTAAAATTCCCTTTTTAAATCTTCAAGGGTATAAACTAATAATTTAGATAATAAATAAATAATAAACAAAAATTATTTAATAATTAAATTATTGCTATTTTCATAAAAATTAAACTATGTTCCAAAATATTTTAGAAAAATTATATTAAATATTTTAATTATAATATACACATATTTCATAAAAATATTAATATTCTTAAAATTAAACTGCATTTTAAATAGTTCTGAAAAATAAATAAATAAATAATGATTAGAACATTGTTTAACTTAATTTTATAAATTAATAATTTTTTTAATATAAAACATTTCATTATTTTTCCCAATCACACTATAATTATATAATTATATATTCTATAATATTATTATAATCTAATTTTCTGAAACTTTTAATCCGATGAATAAATTGAGGTATATAAATTTTTTTCAAAAAATAATAAATAATTATCACATTTAATGGAACCATTAATAATTTTATTAGAAACAAAATTATCTTTATTTATAGCTAATAATATTTTGTTTTTTCACATATATATTTATAATTTTATATTTTTTTAAATAACTATAACGTGTGTAATTATTAACACAAAAAGAAGATTCATCAATAAATATATTATTTAAATAATTAATATTAATGAATATAGTTATGTCTTCATTTATAATATTATGCATAAAAGAAGTTCCTAAAGATTCTAATAATAAAACATACATTTAAAAAATAATTTTAAAAACTAGAGGATATATAGAATATAAACATAGTTTCTATTAAATTTAAACAATTTAATAGAATATCTATTAGATATAATAATGTAAGAGCTATTTATATATTTATTTTTAGGTATGTTTAGAACAAACATATTTTTTAAATATTGTAATAATAAATATGTTTTTATATTTTAAATCTTAAATAATTATTACTATAACATTGTTTAATACATTTACGAATATCATTTTTAATATTATTATTACAATAATAATTAGTATAATAATTATTATATTTATCCAGTAATATAATTTCTATAAGATTATCTTTATGTAAAATTATATTATGTTTATAAATTATAACTTTAATATACCATTCCATACATGCATCATTCATAAGATGATAAAAATTATTATAATGTAGTATAATATATTTTGGATTATTATTATTAAAAAATATACCATTATTTAAAATTTGTGTAATTAGATTTAATATTTTTAAACTATAATTATATATAGTTTTTTTATTAGTTATTATATTATATACATTATTAATATAATATATACATTTATTAAATATATTAATCCATTTATATTTGTGATAATAAATATTTGTATATTTATTTTTACTATCTGTAATAGTATTTATCATTTCACATAAATTTATAATTTTAGGAAATGCTAGTTTATATAAATCATTTATTGGTTTATTTAATAATAAATATATTAATTTTATATTATTTTCTCGTTCATTTATTTTTAATATTATATTATAATAATTAGTTTTTGTAGTTTTTATTAATTCTAATCGGTTATGTAAAATATTTATTTTATTTTGTAATTTATTTATATTTTCATTAATTGAAATAATATTTTTATTAGCTTCTATAGAATATTTATAAGAAATATCTAATATATTTTGATAATTACTCATATAATTATCATAATCATAAATAAATATATCTGGTATTATAACAGTATTCATATAATAAATTAATATAATATTTATAATTAATAAATGTATATATCAATTTTTATTAAAGTTTACAAAAATAATTATAATTTATATTATTTTTATATCTATAAATTTATCAATAATATTTTATGAAAATAAATAAAAAAATAATATATAAATACTATAATAAAACAAATCATTATTCAATTTATTATAAAATTATAATCTTTATTTAGCCAGAACCAAGATAAGTTTAGTTATTTTATAAATAAATGAAGTTAACAAAGATTTATTTTTTATAATAAATTGAATAAGGATATATTTTTATCATACTAATAATAAAAATTATTTATTTGATAAATTTTTTATTTATTTTATAAATAAACAAAGTTTTATTTTCATGAATTAAATAAGATTATTATTAAACTAAACAAAATATAATATATTTCTAAAATAATTTATACTTTTTTATTAGAACTATATTATATTTTTTCTAAAAAACAATAATAATTTATTACTTATTTAACAATTCTAAATACATATTATAATTTATATTATTTTGAATATAGGCATATTCTTTATTAACAATTATGCGTTTAATTTTATTTCTAATTTCTTTATTTAATTTCTTTAATATATATATATTAATATGATATGTATTTTTGTGATTTAATAAAAATATAATTTGTTTTATTGTATATGCACTAGTAATTAATATACTTTTAATATCTATAAGTTTTCTAATTATAAAACTTGAATGATGATTAATAGAATATTTTATAATTTTTTTTGTTAATATATTTTTTATTTGATTTACTATATCAACAGTAGCATTATCTATTACAGATTCAATAACATACCGACTATATTGTTGAACAGATAAACTATTAAAATGTTTAATAATATTATTTATTATAATATTATTTTTTTTTTGTTCTATAATACGACATATTATACGACATCCATATTGATGCATTGATATTTTTGTAATATTATTATATATATATACATAATCAATGAAATCATTATTATTATTATAATATTTTTTTATAATTAATTGATAAACATAATTAGCATTAGGTGATTTATAACCAAACCGAAAATAATTAAATATTTTTTTTATTATATGTTTAATATTTTGTTCATCTATTAATTCAATTAATTTTTGAATTATAATACATCCATATTTATTTTCTATTAATTCTATTATATATATTTCTATTTTTAAAATTATTAGTTGATGAAAATCTGTAATATCTAATAAATTTAGTATTAAATTATATGTATTTTTATGTATAGATAATTCATAAATATTATTTATGATAGTTTCTTTAATTTCAATTATTTTATTATTTTTGAATAAAAATAAAATATTACAATTTTTAACAATATCTTTAATATCATCTAATAACATATAATTTTGTAATATACAAAAAATATTATCATTAACATCATTATCATTATCATTATTATTATTTATTAAATTCAAATATAAATTTATATAATATTTTTCTATATCTGTATAATCATTTAAATAAAAAAAATCTTCATACATCATATATATCAGTTGTTTTTCCCATGCTTTATGATAATTCCAGTTTTTCATTGATAATATAATTATTAATATATATATTTATATATTTTTTTATCATTTTTTTATACCTGTATACATTTATTGCTATTTTCATAGAAATTATAAAAATTAAACTAAACTACGTTCCGTTTCAAAATATTTATTTATAAAAAAATCTTAATAAATATATTATTAATGACCTATAAACGTAGTTATAGATATTATAAATTTTGGGAACTATGTTTATATTCCATTATTCAAATAAATATGCCTATAAAAATATAAACATAGTTCTTAAAACTATATATAAATAGATTAATAAATATAATTATTATTTTGATAATGTAATACAGTTAACTATAACTATATATAACAAAATTATAAAAAATACTCCTTATAAGTTAACTAAATTACATATTTATTGATGAATCTTTTATTTTGCATAATGAATACACGTATTATAATTATTCAAAAAAAGGTGAAATTATAAACATAAACATTTATGTGAAATAAAAACATTATTATCAGCTATAAATAAAAATAATTTTATTTCAAATAAAATGATTAATGGTTCCGTTAAATGCAATAATTATTTATTATTTTTTGAAGAAAATTTAGAAATATTTAAATACAAAACTATATTACATGATAATTCACGAATCCATTATTTAAAACATAATACAACCAGCATAATCATATTTACTTAATATTTGCCCCCTTTACACCTTAATTTAATCCCATTTAGTCTTTTATAAAATGAAATCAATAAAAAAATAAAAAATTGATAAATCAATTTTTTATTTTTTTATTATTATTTTACTAAACCACCGAAGTTAAAAAAAATAAAAATAAATAAAAAATATATAGCAAAGCTATATATTTTTTATTTATTTTTATTTTTTTTAACTTGGGATAAAATTTATATTTAAAAATAAAAAATAAAAAATTGATAAATCAATTTTTTATTTTTTATTTTTAAATATAAATTTTACCGTAGCCATTTTGGCTCAAGATTTGTGAATACAACAACCCCCTATTAAGTATATAATATGACATTAATAAATGTATTGGTATCAGAATTATATTATGTTATTAAATTAACTAATCAAATCTCAAATAAATCTATACTATTATTAGATATGATAACACCACTCGTAAATAAATATTCTATATTTAGTATATTATCAAATGGTAAACTCATACATAACCCTTTAATACATGATGATACAACAGAATTAGAAAATCATTTATATAATATGTGTAATAGTTCAATAAATGAGCATACATTATATATTATAGAAGAATCTTATTATGATAATGAAAATAGAACGCTTGAAGATTATAAAAATTATTTAAACAAGTTAAGATTTCTAGAATGTATGGAAATCGCAGGAAGACAAGATTTAACTATGTTTGATAAATATTTAGTAATTGGAATGATTAAAGTATTTCCCGAACAATTAAGTAGATTAAATGATGAATTTAGAGACTGTAAAGAGATAGTTCAAATAGCAGTTACACTAAATGGTCACTTATTAAATTGTGTTTCTGAAAGATTAAAAAACGATAAAGATGTAGTATTAGCTGCAGTTAAAAAAAATGGTCGTGCATTATATTATGCTTCTACAGATATGCAAAATATATATGAAGTAGTAGAGGCGGCAGTTACACAAGACGGTGGTGCATTAGAATATGCTTTTGAAAGTTTTAAAAAAAATGAAAACATAGTAAAGATAGCCGTTAATACAAATGGATTAGGATTAAAACATGCTAAAACATTTAATAACAATAAAGAAATAGTACTAGCGGCAGTTAAAAAGTGGGGAACAATGTTAGAACATGCTTCTGATCTATTAAAAAAAGATGAAGAAGTAGTATTTGCAGCAGTTACAACTAGTGGACACGCATTAATACATGCTGATGAAATATTTAAAAGCAATAAAGACATAGTATTAGCAGCTATTAAAACAAATCCAGAAGCATTACAATATGCTTCTGATATATTAAAAGATGATGAAGAATTAGTATTAATAGCCATTAATAAAGATATTGATGCATTACAATATGCTTCTGGTAAATTAATAGAAAAACTAACACCATACGCAATACAAATTAAAAACAAAGAAAAACATTCAAAGAGAACAAATAATAGTGAACAATTACAGTATAACCATAATAATAGATTAAATTTATGTCGCAGGTAATAATCAAAATAGTCACATTTTACAATTAAACAGATAAATAGTTAATCTTATTTATTTTATTATAAACTAGAAACATAGTTTAGTTATATCCATGTTTATTATAATTTTTTTGAATTATTATTTATTATAATATTATTAATATTAGACATATTTATTATCATATAGTTTACTATTTATTATATTTTATTTATTGCTATTTTTAGAGAAATTATAAAAATTTATTTGAAAACATAAATAAATTAAGTTATAATTATTATTTATATTTCATTACTATTTTAAATGCAGTTTAATTTTAAAAAATATAAATATAATATTCTATACAAATGTGTTTATTATATAAGAAAAAATATATTATTTTTCTAAAAATAGTAATAAATATATTGAGAACATTTATATTTTTTATAAGCATTTTATTTGAATAATAAAATATAAACATAGTTCTCAAAATTATAATATCTACAAGATGTATATTTATATGTCATTAATAATATAAAGTTTTCAATTTATAAAATTTTTTTATAAATTGATATGTTTATTATCAGTTTATTTAAAAACTAATAATTTAAATAATAGTGGTTCCGATTATTATATTTAAATATCATTTATTAGTTTTAATAATAATTTAAATAATTTGGATAATAAATGAAGTTAACAAATTTTATGTAAAATAATAATAAACAAAAAAGAATTTAATAATTCTGATGGCGCTATTTATAAATTATAATAATATATATATATATATAGAAAACCAATTTATTTATATGTTTATTATCATCTGTTTGGGTTAGTGTTTATTATAACCTTATTAAAAATAATAATAATTATTAATATAAAAACATGTTTATTTTCAGTTTATTTAAAAATTACAAACTAATAATTTAAATAATTAGAGTTTCTATTATGTTATAACTTTGTTTATTGTTTTTAATAATAATTTAAATAATTGCTGTTTTTGTTATTTTATTTAAGGAACTTTAGTTTTAATAATAATTTAAATAATTAAAATTATTATTTAAACTAATAATTTCGGTAATAAATGAAGTTAACAAAATTTACATAAATAATAAACATAAAATAATTTAATAATTATCATGACGCTAATTATAATAATACACATTTATAGAAAGCACTATTTATAATATTATTCTAATAATATTATAATAAACACTAATCATAACAAACGATAATAAATATAAATGAAGTTCCAAAAAATAAAAAAATTGATAAATCAATTTTTTATTTTTTTTTTTATTGCTATTTTCAGAGAAATTATAAAAATTTCAGAAAAATTATAAAATAATTTTTTAAACCATAAATTAAAATAATTTTTAAAATCATAAATTAAAATATTTTGGGAACTTCGTTAACTTATTTTATTTTTTTTTAATTGTTTATAATTTATAAGGGGGTGCATTAATTAAAGATTTATAAATTTTTTATAATTTTTCTGTAATTTTTATAATTTCTCTGAAAATAACAATAAAATATACATTTTCATTAAGGATGGATATTTATTATTATTTTTTAATATAATAAGCTATTAAATACATAATTAGAGATACTAATTTAAAAAATTATATTAATAAATTAAATAAGAAACCAAATTAAATATAAAATGAATAAACGGAACTATGTTTAGTTCCATATAATTTTTCATCAGTCTTAATAATTTTTTATAAACTAAATAATATAAAAGAACTAGCTATATGAGTAAAACTATAATAATTTAATAAAAGGTCAAATATGTCAATGTTTTGGATTACTACAGTTAATCAGTAATGTATCAGTGCGTTGTAATCTATAATAGAGACACAAATGCAGTTCAGAATATGTTAAATATTGTTCAATCAATATTTAATACAGGAAAATTTACAAGAGATTCATCATTTTTATTACACAATGGAATATAAACAAATGTTTATACTTAAAGATTTTTTACAGATTTAATCGGCATTTTAAATTTCCAAAAATGTAAAATAGTTTAGTCTAAATATTAAATTTAATATTGCAAACATTTATATAATTATATAAAAATTTATAATATTAAAGATATATATATATAATTATATATGGTAGATAATAAAGGTAATTGGGAATTTAGTTTTTTTCAAAAAAAATATAATCCTAATGAAGAAGCAAATATAAAATTATCTATGAAACCGGATAATGGTTTTAATCCTAAAAATGTTCATAATTATATAAATAAAACATTATCAAAAGAAGAAAAAATATTAATAAAAAAAAATCAAGGAACAAAAATAAAATCTGTAGAAGAACTTATATTACAAAATTATTTAAAAAAAAATGAACAAATATATAAAATGGATATTCAAAATATACAAAAATATGGTGCTAAAGCACAACCTATATCAATGAATGGAAAAATTCATTTATTATTTAAAATATTGGAAGATCAATTAGATAAAGATAATAAAGATAATATAGTAAACATATATTTTAAATTAATGGAAAATGAAGTAGAATTAAATGAAAAAATAAAAACTGAATACACTTTATTATTAGATCAAATGTATTCAATAATAAATGAATTAGATTTAATTAAATTACAATTTATAAAATATTATAATAAAATGCCACCATTGAATACTAAAGGATTTGTTAAATTTGATAGTTGGCAAATTGAAGTAATACATAATATAGATAATAATATTTCTACATTAATTAATGCGCCCACTTCTGCCGGTAAATCTGTTCTTTCAGCTTATGCTATAACTAAAGGAAATATATTATTTATAGTTCCTACAGATGCATTAGTATGGCAAACATCTGCATTTATAGAAAATATATTAAATATTAATGTTCCTATATTAACTAAAACATATCAAACACATCCTTCACGTAATGAAATGATAACATTATTAAATAATTGTAGTGTTATTGTTGGAACACCTGAAATTATTATTGATTATTTACCATTTATTAAAATTTCATTTAATTGGATTATATTTGATGAAATACATATGATAGGAAAAGAAGAAGGATATGCTATGGAATATATAATTAAATTATTACCTAATGTAAATTTCTTAGCTTTATCAGCTACTATTAGTAATACAGATGAAATTATTGAATGGTTAGAAAAAATATCTTTACGTAAAATAAGTAAAATAATTTGTTCTAAAAGATTTTTTAATTTACAAAAATATTATTATAATAACTCTACTAATGAATTTATTATATTACATCCGTTAGCTTTAATAACTGAAGAACAAATAAAAGATAAAAGTTTATTAAATAAAAGTTTACAACCAACACCTCCAGATTGTTGGGATTTAGTATCAAAACTAAAAATATATTTTGATTTAGAAGAATTAGACCCTTACATATATTTTAAAAATATAAATAGAATAGAATTAGACGATGTAAATATTTATTTTAATAAATTAATTATATTTATAGTTGATAATTATGAAAATAATAAAGATAAAATAATGAATATAATTAATTTATATAAACATGAAACATTAATAGAAGAACAAGTAAATTTAATTCAATTAGCATTTAAATTAAAACACGACAATAAAAATCCTACTATTATATTTCAAAAAAATACAAATAAATGTTTAAAATTAGTTAGAGAATTTATTAAAGATATAGAAATTATGGAAAATAAAAAATATCCACGATTATTAAATGAACGAATAAAATTTAATAAAAAAAATGAAAAACTTTTAGAAAAAAAAAATAAAAATATGGAAATTGAAAATAGTAAAAAAGAAATAAAACAAATGTTAAATGAAGAAAATGAAATTAATATTAATTTAATATCTTTACAAGAACCCCATAGTGATTTTATTTTTAATGATACTCAATTTTTTTCTCAACCTATGATAGAATCATGGGTTAATAATCTAAAAAAATATTTTCCTAATGATGGTTTTTATTATCATTATATTATTAAATTATTATGGCGCGGTATTGGTATTTATGTTAAAACATTACCAGATCCATATTTAAGATTAGTTCAGACATTAGCATGTAATAAACAGCTTAGTATTGTATTCAGTGATTTATCTCTTGTATTTGGTATAAGTATGCCTTTCAGAACTGTTGTAATTTTAAATGATGATATAAATTCAATGGAATATAATCAAATGGCAGGAAGATCTGGGCGTAGAGGATTAGATAAAGAAGGAAACGTTATTTTTGTAGGTTTTTCATGGGATAGAATTAAAGAATTATCTATTAGTGAACATCCAGTTATTAGTGGTATAAATAAAGAAATATATACATTGCCTCATGTTACTAAAATTTCTAATAATTATAATTGGAATAATATTATAAAAAATTTTTTAGATAAAACAATAGATGAAGAAGAATATATTAATTATATAAATTATCTAAATTCAAATTATAATAATAGTTGGAGATTTTCTTTAGATTCTAATGATCCTAATTTTTTACATATGAATTGGAAATTAAGACATAATAATGAATGCTTAATTATATCATATTTAATACCATATTTAAGGCGTGCTTTTGAAAGTCTTGATCATACGCAAGAAATTAATCAAATATCTATTGCTCATTTTTTATGTAGTTTTATATCTATTTATCAAACACCGACTAATGAAGATATTTTAGTAAAACATCAATTATTAAATGAATATCCATATAATAAAATATTATCTGAATTAGATAATTTACAAATAAATATTATTAATAATGTTGATAATAAAATATTTTTATCTATACGTAATAATATATTAGAAAATTCTTTATGTGATTGTGATGATTTAAATGAACGATTATTTAAATTTGGTGAAACTATTAAAATAATTCAACATTATTGTTATTATTCAAAAATTTTAGGATTATGCAGATTATTAGGTAAATTATTAACTCGTATTTGGTGGATTTATCATTTAGGATCTCCAATTATGAAATCTATTAAAAATTATTAGTCTGATGAAAATATATGATTATATTACTTACTGTTTTTCAATTAGAAGCAATTTTTAAATTGAATAATTTTTTTAAAAAAATATCATTTATATAGAGGCGTGTTTAGTATCATCTGTTCGGATTACTGTTTAGTATTAATCTTATTGAAACATAATAATAATTGGGCATGTTTAGTATCATATGTTCGGATTACTATTTAGTATTAACCTTATTAAAAAATAATAATAATAATTAATAAACGAAGTTCCCAATAAAAAATAATAAACGAAGTTCTAATATAAAATAATTATAATAGAATAAAATAAATAAAGATTACTTCCTTAAACGGAAACAATTTTTATAATTATTTTATATTGGGAACTTTGTTAATTTTGTTTATTAATTATTATTATTACTATTATTTTTCAATAAGATTAATACTAAACAGTAATCATAACAGATGATACTAAACACGTTCTAGTTTATAATTAAAAAATATTTTTATACTAAATTAAGCATTGATGTGAGATTTAATAATTATATTATTAGGTGTGTTTATTATTTTTGGTTATGATTAGTGTTTATTAATTTATGGGAAACTTTGTGTATTACCAATAAAGAATTTTATTAATCTTGATTATTTAAATTATTAGTTTTTAAATAAACTCATAATAAACAAAACATAAGTTAATAAACATGTATTAAAAAATGATAATTATAACATTTGTTTGTTTCTTAATATAATATATGTTACCGTAATGAAAATATTTTAAATAAATAAAAAAATAAATAACAAAGTTATTTATTTTTTTATTTATTTAAAATATTTTCATTAGGGATGGTTTAGTAAAATAATAATAAAAAAATAAAAAAATTGATAAATCAATTTTTTATTTTTTTATTATTATTTTACTAAACCACCGTAGCCATTTTGGCTCAAGCAGCAAGCATATCGCAAACTGCTTGACCTACCACACAGAATCTGCCGCGGACCTCAGCAATGAACGCCTTCGACCACCGTTTGTGGGTGATGATTTTCAAGGATCAAGCTAAAGAAACCCTTGAAAACATCAACAAATTCACAAAAGCCGCCGCAGAAAATGAAACAGAACTGTCGGCAGCTCTATCTACTAAAGATAACACTGAAAAAACATTCATCCAGTCCGTCATAGAGTTTATAAAAACTCTAAAAACGGAAACCGGGACCAATAAAGCTTTGGAAGCTGTCGTTTTAACCTTAAAAGAATGTCAAACAGCCACAACCGTCGCGGATGCTTTACGTGAGAAATGCATCGCAATAAACAAAGAACTCAACGAAGCATATGAAAAGCACGACATAGCAGTAAAGTCCTTGCGCAATCTTGAAGAATGCCGCCCCAGTTGACGATGCAGCGGCAGTAGTAGGTTGCGTTTAGTGTGATTCACATTTTGCTCCACCAATGCTGACCTACCAACACAACCCATACCTTTTCATGATACTTCACTCATCCTTGAGGACAGAACCGCCGTGTTTTTAACAAGCATTTTTGCGTTATTTATTTAAATAACGAAAAAATAAAATATTTATGAAATTAAACAGAATTCTTAATTATAATTTTGGAAATATTATGGTAATAATTTAGTATGGAAATAATAAAATCTAAAGTTGATATATTTTATTAATTGAAAAATTTATTTATATCTTTTGTGTAATTTAATGCATTTTTATATAAAATATTATTCTATTTATATATGAACATGTTTATTATAACCTTATTAAAAATCATACTATAAATAAATTGTGTTTCTTATATGGAACTACGTTTATTTATTATTATAATTTATAATAAACCGCCTTAATTATTAATTTATAGGAAACTTCGTTAATCTCAATTATATAAATTATTAGTTTTAATTTTTAAATAAACTGATAAGAAACATGTTCCAATAAAATAATTATTTTATAAGTATATATAATGAATATTATGCATAAATATTTAAAATATAATAATACATATTATGCTTTAAAAAAATATAGAGATTGTACATCCACTAAAGTAATAAAATTATACACCATAGCAGGTATGGCTCTATATAGTTATAACATAACTCATATAGATACTCAAGAAATTATAAAAAATATTATAACAACTCTTCTAGATAATTCTAATATTGGCTATTTTAGAATCCTAAAAGACATGTCTACCGTTATCTCTGATTATTCTAATCCTCAAAATTTGGGACTTTATAATGTTATTAATAATTATATTAATAATAATGATACCACAGAATTAGAATTATATATTATATTAGACGAAACATATAGCATAAGCTATTTATTATACTTAGCACGATATCGCATAAATGAATTAATGAAAGATACACAAAAATTACAATTTTTATTTGACAAAATCAATCAGACAGATGTAAATAATAATATGGAAGTTTTAGAATCAGTAAATAATATAATTAAATGTTATATAGATCCTAACAATACTGAATATGATGATATAATAGCAACTCTTTATAACCAATATAAATTAAAATACTATCTACCTAATTTAATTCAGTCAAAAAATTAATATTTTCTAAATAATAATATATTAAATAAATAGATAATATTATAAGTATAAATTATTTAGTATATATTTTCTGGATTAATTTGTAAATTATTAATTATATAGTTTATAATATGGGCTGTTTATTATCATCTGTTCAGATTACTATTTAGTATTAACCTTATTGAAAATAATAATAATAATTAACAAAGTTCTCAATAAAAAATAATAAACAAAGTTTATTAATTATTATTATCATTTTTCAATAAAATTAATACTAAACATTAATCTGAATAGATAATACTAAACATGCCCATTAATTGATATTTTATATAATATAATAGGAACCTTATATATTTAAATTATTAGTTTTTATTTTTCAATAAAGTAATAATAATTGGAACTTTGTTTATTCATTTATTATTAATTTTAAAATAAACTGATAATAAACATATCCATTATTAAAACTAATAATTTAAATAATAGAAACCACAATTATTTAAATCATTCATTTTTAAATTTTAAATAATTGATAATTAATATATCTTTTATTAAAATATTATAATTTTTAAAATATATTATTATTATATTTATTATGATTTGATATTATATGTTGTTATAGACCCTATATTTTTCAAAAATACATTTTCTTTTTTTATAAATTCTATATTCATTCCAAAATTGTTTTCTTCTATTTGCTCATATATATGATGAGATATTTGAATGGTATCTTTATCTGCGGTAGATTGTAGTCTACTAGCTACATTTACAGCATTTCCTACTACACATAAACGTGGTATTTCATTACCTAATATTCCTATATTTACTGAACCCATATTAATTCCAATACGAATACATAGTGGTATTTTATCTGGCGTTGTTATTATTTTGATTTCCTTTAGAAAATCTAATCCTAATAAAATAATTTCTTTTATTACGTGTTTATGGTTTAAATCACTCCTAAAAATATCACCAACAACCATATAAGCATCTCCTATTGTTTCTATTTTCTGTAAATATTTATATTTCTTTATAATAGAATCAAAATGATTATAAATAGTATTTAATAATTTGAAAATAATATCACCATTATATTTTTTTGCTAGATCAGTATAATTTACAATATCCATAAATAAAATACAAATAAAATTAAATTCTTTATTAGCACCATTAACACTAGCGCCGACACTATAGTTTATATAATCTCTATCTAAATCAAAAGGTAAAATCTTTTTCAACAATTCCAATTTTAGTTTATCGTTTGTTAATGGTATTTTATCCATGAATTTTTTTCTACAATAATTTATAAGATTTTTACAAAAATATGTTATATTTTGATTATCCATTTCAAAATCTTTTATAGATTTTATCATATGAGAAACAAAATGTATGCTTTGTAAATCTATATTTTTTCGTACTTTTATTTCTTGTTCGTTATAATTTGAAATAACCACATTACATATAAATTTACATAATGTATCTGCAATATTATAATACGCATGAATAATTATTGGATTACATAATTGTGTAATTTCTAATATATTGATTAACATAAAAATAATCCATATTAAAATAAATAAATATGTAAAAGATAAATGATTATATTTATAAAGAGTTTTCAAAAAGAAAAACTCCGGTATATAAAATACAATTGTAGAAATAATATATATGGACTTATTTTTGAAAGGAATTACAAAAATATGAGAAATAATACTAATGAGATGATAATGAATATTTATATTTTGTAGTGTTATATCATTTGCTTTACAATACATTTTTAACATAAGTGGTGTAGAAAACACCCACATAATACTACGACTTATTTCATATTCTATTATTAACATATTTTTATAAATAATAATATCAAACATATGTTTCAAGTATATACACATTAATCCGATAGAATATATATCATTTATATCTGAAATATATATTTTATATGTTAATGTATAAGAATATAATAATAACATAAAATAACTTGTCATTTTTAATAAAAAATATAATCCTTCATTGTTAGAAATCATATCATAATTATTATTTGTAATTACATAGGGTAAATATATTTGTTTGAAAATTACATCTATAATATAATATAATACTACATAGTATAATAATGTAATCATTTATTAATTATAATTATATATTTTTAAATTATTTCTATTTTTAGAGAAATTATAAATAGACTGATGAAAAATTAGGCTTATGCATTTTTTTATAAATTAGTATTCTTATCCAATAGATAATTTATGGAACTTCGTTTATTTATAAAAATAAAAAAAATTCCCAAATAAACGAAGTTCCATAAATTATTATAATTATGAAATCAAAAATAAGTAATATTTATAATAAAATTGTTATGTCGGGAACTTCGTTAACTACATTTATTAAATAATAACGTAAATAATTAAAGATCCCAATCTAATAATTTTATTATAGACTCTACTAATATACATAATTTTTCTGGTAAACTTGATGTTGAATATCCAAAGATCAATAATAAAATAAAAAATACACTATGTAAACAAAGTTTCAAAATCAATTAAAATAAGTGTTATTATAGATAAAAACGGCACGCCACATTATATAAATGTTTATAAAGGATTAATAAAATAAAATAATTATGCGCATAATTATTTTTTTTTATTCCTCTATTCATGATGCAAAAATTATGGAAACTCAAATAAATGATAATTTTAAAAATAATAAAAAACCTATTAATTTAATAGGTGATAAAGGTTATATTAAAGGGGATGATTACAGGAATAAAATTTATAATGAAAATAAATAAAGTTAACGAAGTTTCCCATTAATAACACCTACAAAACGTAATATGAAAAATAATAAACAAGACATAAATGATATAGATGAACTTTTATTGAAAGACTGAAAGATAACCTGAATGACAAGCCGTTTTAAGGTTAAACGTTTAATTATTATTAATGATAAAACATTAAAAAATTATTATAGTTTTACTCATATAGCTGCTTCTTTTATATTATTAAGTTTTAGTTTATGAAAAATTATTATAAAAAAATGCAAAACTTTCCCTATAATAGATTAGATTTTTTTAAATTAAAATAAACGAAGTTAACAGTGTTCCTAATTATAAATATGTATTATTATTTTTGAATATAATAAGCTATTAAATTATTAGAGATAATAATTTAAAAATTGAGAACTTCGTTAACTTCGTTTATTAATAAATTAAATAAGAATGCAAATTAAATATAAAAAATGACTACACCTAATTTTTCATCAGACTATACTTATTTTTTATTTCATAATTATAATAATTTATGGAACTTCGTTTATTTGGGAACGTTTATTTTTATAAATAAACGAAGTTCTATAAACTATCAATTGAATAAGAACACTAATTATAATAAAATGCATAAGCCTAATTTTTCATCAGTCTAATAAAAACATTATTTATATTTTGTTCTAATAAGTGTGGATTGGGTTTTGTAATAAATTAATAAGTTGAATTTTATTTAACTTACTATAATATGATAATTTATGTTCTTTACTAAGTACGTTTAAAGAAAAATTAATTTATAAATTAATTTTTTCAAAATAAAAAAATATTAATAAAATGAAAACTTTGTTAACTTCGTATATTTTTTTAAGCAATAATAAATATATATTAGAAGAAACTTTAATTTATTTTATTTTTAGTAAAGTAATTTGACTATATACTAATAAACATATTCAATATTTAATAATAATATTATTTTATTCTCAATTTCAGAGAAATTATAAAAAATTTTTTTGAAATTTTTATTTTTTTTTTTTTAGAAATAGCAATAAAAAGATAATTTTTTTTTAAAAAAAGATTTTTTCAAAAAATTGTTTAGTAAAAAATGTTCCAGTCATTTTCGCCGGATGGTTCCTGTGAGTTTGTCATGATTTGCAAGATCACTATGCCTAAGGCATCATACTTTACGGACCATGACGACTAAGCGACCGCAGTGAACACCTAACTGTATGCTCAATCCTGGAATCTTTGGCGGTTTAGGTATATCACCTGTTCGTCCTTGATCGTGAGCACGAAGGCATTCTTCACCGTGCTTGCACTGGTTGTTAGTAAAATGGTAAATACACGGGAAAGGGTTCATTTCTTCGTGGTTGAATTGACAACCATTAGTTACACAATCTCCGTGTATACGCTTCCAACGGCAATATGTGGCTTTTGTTCCAGTATATTTTGTTGGGTTTGCATTGTACGATTCTAGTCCTCTCATGAAGGCATGAAAATCCTCATAATTCAAACATCCGCATCCGCACAGGGGTTCAGCATGATGCGTTTTAGGAGTTATACACCTGCCTGTGCGAGAGAGATTGATGAGCGGTGAAGGTAGTCGCATTGATAAAAATGATTTTGGCCAGTTATTATTTGGCGGCTGGCTATGTGTCTTTGGTGATCGGCGTAGTTGAGACCTAACAAAGCCACAAGGAGGAGGAAGAACCGGAAACTGATCAGCGGAGTTTTCTTGTTTGGGTTCTATCTTGCACACTTGCTTCGTCGGATGTTTGTCATGTGTGTTTCTTGAATTTTTGTGTGATTCCATGCAAGCAGTCATCTCTGCAGGATCTATGTCAGTAAGTGCTTCCAGCTCTGCGAGTTGTTCCTCATCTGAGTCCATTTTTTCCTGACACTGCACAGAGTCTTCGTTATAGATGATTGCGCTCTCCCACATCTGGTCAATTTCAGCTTCCATACATTGTACGGATTTTTCTGTATCTTCAGACGCTCTTCTAGTTCTTTGTTGCGTTTCTTCTCCTTCAGAAGCTCGTCGTGTTCTTCGTCACACTGACTCAGCTTCAACAGAAGCTGACTGATTGTGGCTTCCTGTTTGGCTTGATTCTTGACGAGAAACTCTATTTGGGACTGAAGCTCTGCAATTTTATCTATGTTTGTTTGTTTCTCTGTTAGCTTTTCTAAAATCATGGTGTTCATTTTGTTCTGTTCCGTTCCAGAGGTATTTATCTTTTTCGCAAAAGCGGAGAATGTTTTTTCCTGGTCCTTAATCTGTTGTTCCAGTTCTGTGATCTTCTTTGCAACCGCGTCGTTTTTCTGGTCTTTAATCTGTTGTTCCAGTTCTGTGATCTTCTTCGCAACCGCGCCGTTTTTCTGGTCCTTAATCTGTTGTTCCAGTTCTGTGATCTTCTTCACAACCGCGCCGATTGTTTCTTTCTGGTCATTAATCTGTTGTTCATGTTCTTCACTTTTCTCTACACACATGCGGGTTGTTTCTGTCTGGACTTGAACATGGTGTTCCTGTTCTTCCATTTTTTCTACACAGATGTCGGTTGTTTTTGTCTGGTACTCTACCAGTTCGTTGATCTTCTTCATCATAGTATCAATTATTCTCGCCAGGTTGTGAATCTGTTGTTGCTGTTCTTCGGTCTTTCCATCCCGAACTTCCACATGACCCAATGCCGTGTCTGAACGCTTCATATATTCGGTGGTTCGTTCCATCTGGGCAGCTGCTTCTGTCATCTTGATAGTTGCTGTTGTCAGCTCCGCGCGTTCAGCTTGTAATGCATCCTTGATGGCAGTCACCACACTAGTAAATGGCGCAGATATCCACCAACCATTGCTTGCCTCCGGGGAGTTGGTAAGATGTGCCGCGCCAACCTCGACCATTGCTGTACCAAAGCAATATGCACAGGTACTTGCGACGATGCGGTCCCTTGTAATTACCCGTGAAGGCAATGTTAACTCGGGCACGCACGAACCTTGAGCCAAAATGGCTACGGTAAAAATAATATATACTATGAAACAAATATAATAATATATTATCAATTTTTATTATTTTATGTATATTGCTATTTTTATTTCTATTTTCAGAGAAATTAAACTACGTTCCAAAATATTTATTTATGGGCATGTTTAGTATCATCTGTTTGGATTACTGTTTAGTATTAACCTTATTGAAAAATAATAATAATAATAATAATTAATAAACAAAGTTAATGAAGTTCCCAATATAAAATAATTATAATAGAATAAAATAACTAAAGCTTGCTTTATTAATTATTATGTTTCAATAAGATTAATACTAAACAGTAATCCGAACAGATCTAAACATGCCCATAAAAAAATATTTATAAAATTAAAAAAATATTTTTTTTAATATTTTAAATAAAGCGATGCTAAACAACAAAAGAAACAGATGATACTAAACATACCCATATTTATTATTATATATTTATTTTACTGTTTATTATTAATAATTTAAAATTTAATAATTTAAAGATAATTTAAAGATCTCTATTATTTTATTTAATTTAGTGGTTTTAATAATAATTAAAATTATTATTAAAACTAATAAAATATATTATTAATTTGATAAAAAGTTATCCTTATTTAATTTATTATAAAATCACAATCTTATTAAGTTTATAAAAATGGAACCTTAGTTATATTTGTTAGTTATAAAATAAACAAAATTAATAAGGTTTCCATTAAATAAATGAAGTTACAAATTTTAATAAGTTATCATCAAATAAATATAAATTAAACTACGTTCCAAAAGATTATAAATTCATAATAAAATAAATTATTTTTGATTTTAAAGAAATTAAATTGAATTCCAAAAATTTTAGAAAAATTATAACATAATATTATAAACTTTAAATTAAACTATTTTTGAATGTAGTTTACTTTTTCTAAAAATAACAATAAATTAAAATACTTTATTATTAGACTAAATATAAAAACTAATAATAAATAAATAATAACAATAATTATTAAGAAAATAATAATCATAACTTATAATAATAAACATATATCATAATTTATTTATAGAGTTTATTTTATTGCTATTTTCAGAAAAAATATAAAAATTTCTCTAAAAATGTGAATAATTAAAAACCAACTAATGAATAAATTAAATTAACAAAGTTTTCCTAATTAAAATAATAATAACTATTAATAGAACTAATTATTACCACGGCGATGGATCCATTAAAGATAATTAAATTAATTATTTTTAAGATTTAAAAATTATTTTGGAATATAGTTTAATTTTTCTAAATTTTTGGAACACAGTTTATTTTATCTGAAAATAACAATAATAAGGTTATAATAAACTCCAAACATAATAAATATGTCTATTTATAAATCTAAAATATTTTATATGCAATAATAATACATAAAATAATTAAGAAATTTATTTATTTTTTTTAATATATATATATATATGGATGAGTGTATACAAGAGTCTGATTTACTGCCGCATAATAATATAAATTATGTTATTATTGTAGCAAGATATCATGAAGATATAACATGGACTAAACAATTTGCAAATGTAGTTATTTATAATAAAGGAGATAAATTAGATGGTTATAATGAAATTATATTACCAAATATTGGTAGAGAGAGTCATACATATTATAAATATATTTATGATAATTATGATAATTTAGCTGATTATTCTATTTTTTTACAAGGATATCCATTTGATCATTCACCAAATATAATATTAAATTTAAATAATTATATTAATAATACAGAATTGAATATTGATTTTGAGTTTTTAAGTGAACACATTATAGATTGTAATTTAACCGGGTGTAGATATCATCCTGGTTTATATCTAATAGATATTTATGAAAAAATATTTAATGAAAAAAAATATGATATGAATTTTCAATTTGGTGCCGGTGCTCATTTTATAGTTTCTAAGAAAAATATATTAAAAAGACCGAAAGAATTTTATTTAAACATTATTAATATAATACAAGATGACTACTTAAATACATCTATCGGGTATGTTATTGAAAGATTTCATAAACTTATATTAGGTTAAATTATTATTAATAATTTATTAATAATCTATTAATGCTATAATCAAAATTAATCTATATTGTGTATATTTTAAAATATTATAGATTTTTGAATATAATATTATATTTTATCTAAAAATAGCAATAAATATATTAATATATTTTTTATTGGCATTTTGTAGAATAATAAAATATAAAAGGTTCAAAAAATGTATAATATCTATAAGAACTACATTTATATGTCATTAATAATATAGAAATTTCCATTTTAAATTTTTTCATAAATAAATATTTTGAAAAATAGTTTAAATTTTTGGAATAAAGTTTAATAATAATTTTAATTATATAAATTATTATTAAAATAATAATTTATATAAAAAATATGACCCCTAGTTATATTAATGATAAAATAAATAATAGTTTTATATTACTTAATTAGTCTATTAGATAATTGTGTTTGATAGTTTTTACAGTTTAAACAGATCCAATTTAAACCTCTTCCGGTACTTGCTAATATAGGATCCAAAATATCTAAAGATAAACATTTAGAGCCTTCTATGCATATACGCTTGCGATATATAAGAAAATTATTATTCCGTCCATATCTTGAAGACTTAGTAAGTTTACAATTTTCATTACATTGAGGTATACCATTTTTCCATCGTACTGCATAAGACATATTATTACATGAACAATTTTCTATTTGACAATATTTCCAATCTTTATATGGTATAGATATATTATTTATCAAAAATATAGGTACAGGTATTAATATTATACCATCCCAATATATTGAATTATTCATATTATTAAATATAATATTAAATATATTATCTAAATTTTTTATATTATTGGTTGAATTATTATCTATTGGTAAATTTTTATATTCTATATTAATATTATTATTAGGTAATTTTTCTATGTTAGTATCATTTTCATTTTCAGAATCTGAAAAATTACTCCAACGTAATTTAATATTATTATTAATAGAATTAGATATATTATTTTGATCATTATTAGGTAATTCTTCTAAGTTAATATCATTTTCATTTTCAGAATCTGAAAGATCACCCCAACGTATTTTAAATTTAATATTATTATTAGTAGAATTAGATATATTAATTTGATTTGTTATATTTTTAATTGTGTTATTATTTGATAATTTTTGTATATTAGTATCCTCTTCAGAATCTGATAAATCTCCCCAACGTAATTTAATACTCATATTGATATATAAAAATAATGAAAAAACTATACACAAATATGTATAGGCTTGAGCCAAAATGGCTACGGTAAAATTTATATTTAAAAATAAAAAATAAAAAATTGATTTATCAATTTTTTATTTTTAAATATAAATTTTATCCCTAATAAAAATATTTTAAAATAAAAAAATAAAAAATTGATTTATCAATTTTTTATTTTTTTATTTTAAAATAAACAAAGTTCCAAATTTTATCCCAAGTTAAAAAAAATAAAAAAAATAAAAATATATAGCAAATCTATATATTTTTATTTTTTTTAACTTTGGTGGTTTATTAAAATAATAATAAAAATAAACAAATTTCTAAAAAATTAATTTATCAATTTTTATATTTTATTAGATATATTTATTATCATTTGTTATGATTAGTGTTTATCATAACCTTGTTGAAAATAATATTATAAAAATGAATTGGTTTTCTACACATGTTTATTATTATAATTTATAATTAGTGGCGTTTAATTATTAAATATTTTGTTATTTATTATTCTAATTATTTATTGTTATTTTCAGAGAAATTATAAAAATTTCAGAAAAATTATAAAATAATTTATAAATCTTAAATTATTGCATCATCATAGAAATCATACAAATTAAAAAAAAAATAAAATAAACTACGTTCCGTTCCAAAATATTTTAATTTATGGTTTAAAAAATTATTTTATAATTTTTCTGAATTTTTTATAATTTCTCTGAAAATAACAATAAATTATTATTAAAATTAATATTTTAAATAAAATAATAAGAACCATAATTATTTAAATTATTAGTTTTAAATTTTTAAATAAATTGATAATAAACAATAAAATAAAATCCAGAATTATTAGATACATTTGATGACCAATGTTTAATATGGTGGAATAAGAAAGATTTAATAGATTTAATAAAAGATATAATAAGTAAATATTTTGATAAAAGTTCAAATAAAGATTATCTTCCACATAATATCTCAGTACAATTTAAGATGTCATTACAAAGTTTAATAGATAATCCAAAAGAATTATTAGAATTAATAAATGATTGTTTGAAACCAAAAGAAGTAGAAAAAAAAGAAAATGGAGAAGTATTTACACCAATGATTATAGTAAATGAAATGTTAGATAAATTACCAATAGAAGTATGGAAAAATAAAAATCTTAAATGGTTAGATCCAGCTACCGGAATGGGTAATTTTCCAATAGCAGTATATTTAAGATTAATGGAAGAATTAAAAGAAGAAATTAAAGATATAAAAGAGAGAAAAAAACATATATTAGAAAATATGTTATATATGTGTGAATTAAATAAAAAAAATGTGTTAGTGTGTAATCAGATATTTAATATAAATAACGACTATAAATTAAATTTATATGAAGGAGATACTTTAGAGTTTAAACCATTTGAAATATTCAAAGTAAAACAATTTGATATTATATTAGGTAATCCACCATATAATAAAGGAGGTATACGATCACATACAGGAAAACAATTAGGAGAAAAGAATGAAACAATTTGGACAAAATTTATAGAAAAAGCTTTTAAATGGTTAAAACCAAATGGTTATTTAGCATATATAAATCCATTAAGTTGGTTAAAAAAGAGTCATTCATTACATAATATAATGTTAGAAAAACATATTATTTGGATGAAATTATGGGATAATTCACAATCAAAAGGAATGATTAATGCAGATATACCAATATCTTTATATGTTTTACAAAATATTTTAAATACAAATAAAAATAAAACAGAAATAACATCAATATTAAAAAGACGAAATTTAACAACAACATCAAATGAATATTTAAATAAGGAGTATTCAATACCATTAGCATATCATAGTATATTTAATAAGTTAATAAACTTTATAGAAACTAATAATTTAAAATTAGAATATAACACAAAAACAGTAAAATCATTAGGACCAAAAACAAAAATACCCTTAAAATATAAATTAGAAGATATGTTAGCAATTGATACATATACAATTAAAGAAGGTATAATGATTAAAAAGACAACTGAAAGACATCCAGATGCAGATAAAAAAAAATTAATTATAGCAAATAAAGCAAGTTTTAATGGCGCCTTTATTGATGATGGTAAATTATCATTAACAGGAAATCATAAATTTTATATTATAGGTGATAATTTAGAATTAATAATTAAAATGTTAGGTTATAAAATTATAGATATAATTGGTCATTATACTAAATACGGACAAGACTTTTTAGATAATGAAGCATTTACTTATTTACCAGATATTCGTAAATTAGGAATTAAAGATATTAATGAAAAACAATTGTATAAATTGATTGGATTAACACAAAATGAAATAAAATTATTTGATAAAAATAATATAATTAATGATAATATAAATTGATAAAATAATAAGTTATACACAAAGTAATAAAATTATAAATATGTCTACAAAATATCAAACATAGAGACTATATTTATAAATAAATATATAAAAATAAATAAAATTAAAAAAAATATTAATGCGGAATTGTAAATAATGAAAACTAGAACTTTGTTTATTTATATTATTTTAGATATTAAATAATAATATTATTATTTGGTTAGACATAATCTAAATTTTAGATTTTAAATATTAAGAACTTTATTTAGCCATAAATTAATAAATAATGGGATCTTCGTTTATTTTATTATTGGGAACTTCGTTTATTTTATTATTGGGAACTTCGTTTATTTTATTAATGGGAACTTCGTTTATTTTATTAATGGGAACTTCGTTTATTTTATTATTGGGAACTTCGTTTATTTTATTAATGGGACCTTCTTTTATTTTATTATTGGGCATGTTTAGTATTATCTGTTCAGATTAATGTTTAGTATTAACCTTATTGAAAAATAATAATAATAATAATAATTCATAAATAAAGTTAACAAAGTTCCCAATAAAAAATAATAAACGAAGTTAACGAAGTTCCCAATATAAAATAATTATAAAACTTGTTTCCGTTAAGGAAGCAAGTTTTATTTATTTTATTCTATTATAATTATTTTATATTGGGAACTTCGTATATTATTGTTTTATTGGGAAATACGTTAACTTTATTTATATTTAAATATATTGGGAACTTAGTTTATATTTTGTTATAGGCATTTTAGTTGAATAATGAAATATAAACGGTTCCATAAATGTATAATATCTATATAAAATATGTTTCTATGTTATTAATAATATTAAGATTTTTATTTATTATTAATTTTAATAATAACTCTAATTATTTAATTATTATTAAAATCAATAATTTAAAAAAAAATAATAGAAACTGTAGTTATTAAAAATATTAGTTGTTAATTTTTATTTTTCAAATAAACTAAGAATAAAGAATACAATAAAAAAATATTTTATAATTTTTCTGACATTTACATTTTTAGAACACTTTTACATTCTCTTAAAATAGCGATAAATTCATATTTTCAAAATAAAAAAATATTTAAAAAATTAAATGAATTTATTACAGGTTCCTATTTTTTTTTAATTTTTAATATAATGTGATAATAAACAGTAAAACTAAGAAATAATAATAAACATGTCCATAATTAATTTATTGATATACGTTATTAATAATATATAAATATAAATATATATATATATATATATATGTTAGATAATTATTATACGATAGATGGTAAATATATAGAACATATGACTCCTAATGATTTGTGCATATCTTCTAAAAATACTACAGGTAAAAAGTTGTCATTTAATAAGTATGACTTAATAAGTAATAATGGACCTCAATCAGCGATACCGTTTGAACATATTATTGGAATTTTACCAAAGTCAGCTGTAATAAGTGAAATTGAATTTGCTATTTCATCAACAGATCAACAATCAGGTGCTAAAGATGGCACACAATATGAATTAGTATTAAGATATGGTAATATAGATTATTCTCTAACCAAAAGAATATGGTGTGTTAATTTTCAAGAAAATAAAATAGATAGGTATATAACTGCTACTTATAAATTTGATTCATATATAGCCACATTAGATAATGAGGTTAAATTAGTATTTAAATTATATAATTTATATGGTGGTGGTCATAGTGCTAAAATTGTTAATTATTCTATTAATGTAACATTATACCAATAATAAACGATATATTTTTTATTTTACAAATATTATAAAAATAATAGATACATAATATATAACTATATATCACGAGCTATATATCATGAGCTATAAAATGTATTATTATATTTAGATAAAATATCTATATTTCAAAAAATAATAATAATTTATAAATTAATTATTTTTTTTAAAATAACAATATATAACATATATCAGTAAAAATATCTCATGTATGCATTTTTTATAAAACATATGCTTATTCATTTACGATCATAACAATATAGAAAAATATTGGAAACTTTGATATCATTATTTAATTTTTATAATAAACATGTTTATTATCATAGGTTCATATTATTATTTATTATAATTATTGAAAATATTAAGCATTTTAATAATATAATTATACCGTTATTAATTATTATTAGACTGATAAAATATTAGGCTTATTAATTTTAGTATGTTTTAGTGTTCTTATTCAATTGATAATTAAATAAACTAAGTTAACGAAGTTCCCATAAATTATTATGATTATGAAATCAAAAATTAGTAAAATTTATAATAAAATTATTATGTCTTGATATATTATATATATATATATATATGGGAACTTCGTTTATATCCAGTTCCATATATAAAATCAAAAGGACGCATTAATAAATATGAATATGATTTTTATTTAAACCACATATATAATATTACCCTTACCTGTTTATCATGGACCCGCTTAAATGAAATAGTAAATATTAATTTGGATTTAGTAAGAAAAAAATAATGGAATCCAATAAATGGATATTATTAGGTGTTTTTGAAAAAGCATATAATATTGGAAGCAAAGCTTTACTAAAACAATATAACTGTAAATAATCAAAGATCCAAATCTAATAATTTTTTTATAGATTCTACTAATATAGCCTTAAAATATTTTAAGACATTTCATAAGTTTTCTGGTAAACTTGATTTTGGATATCTGAAGATCAATAATAAAATAAAAAATACACAACGTAAATAAAGTTTCAAAATCAATTAAAATAAGTGTTATTATAGATAAAAACGGCGCGCCACATTATATAAATGTTTATAAAGGGTCAATAAAAAAAAATAATAAAAAACCTATTAATTTATTCTCGATTTCATAGAAATTATAAAAATTTCAGAAAAATTATAAAATATTTTAATTTACGGTTTAAAAAAGTATTTTACTAAACCACTGAATTTGGAACTTCGTTTATTTAAAAATAAAAAATAAAAAATTGATAAATCAATTTTTTATTTTTTATTTTTAAATATAAATTTTACCGTAGCCATTTTGGCTCAAGTCTTAATTCTTTATACAATTTATATCACACATACACATAGAGATATAAAAAGATGAATAATAATATTGAAAAGATTGATACACTAATAAAAAACGATGAGTATTTTATACCTGGTAATTATTCAAGTCATACACAGGAAGTAATAATGTGTGTATTTTGCTATGAGTTTCAAAATATTGATAAAATTAATGAAACATTGAATATTAAATGGATAACGCTAAATAAATATTTTGATAATTTAAATATAGCATTTACGATAAAATCATTTTTGAAATATAATAGACCATATGATAAATTTAAATTTAATAAAAACTATAGTAAAAAATATAGTAATTCATATTATGATTGTAACACCTATTCTTATCTTGTAATTTCAATATTTACAGAAATAATGTTAAGACCATCTGAAAGTTATACGTTTACACATAATAAATGTTATTATAATAAATATTGTGTTTGTGAAAATGAAGGAATAAATCAACATAAATATATACATGTTAGTTTACCTAAAAAAAACCCACATAGAAAACATTATATATGTGTACCATGCACATATAAAAGTTTACAATCAGTCAAAAATAATTTAGATTTTAATACAGATAAATATATATTATCAGAAGATAAATTAAGTTATACACATGAAAATAATACTATTCCTATATGTAACTGTTTTAAATACGGAATTAATGAAAATAATATATGTATAAATATGCTTTGCACAACGTATGAGCCACATATAGATATACCGTATAAAGAATTTGATATTTCTTCTGGTCCTCCATGTGGAAAACATTGTATACAATACAATAAATTACACATTTAGAATTTATTTTATTGTTATTTTCTGAGAAATTAAAATGCGTTCCAAAAAAATTTTTTAATCTTAACTTATTCATTCTCAGATAAATTAAACTGTGTTCCAAAAATTTAAAAAAAAATAATAATATATTATTATTTATTATTAAAGTTATTATCAAAACTAATAATTATATAATATGTAATATAATAATAAAAAAAAATAATTTAATAATTAAATAAAAATACAATTTATTATATTTATTTTCAATAGATTATAATAAACACTAACATATATATATAATGTATATCAAATATTATTTAATAGTTGAGTCATATTATAATTTGTTATTTGATATAAGTCTTTTTTTTTAGATCTATCTTTCTTTTGACATATATTATTAATATTTTCATTCATGTATGAATAAATTGAATTTGCTATTTTATTTTTATAGCGATTATTATTTTTAGTGTTTATTGTTGCGGCAACTCCAGAATTATAAGTTATTTCATACATTTTAGAATTAGGATAATTTGTATATTTTAAATATAATCTATAATTTTCATGAATAAATATATATTTATTAATATCATATATATGACATATATTATCAAGAAAAGTCTCAAATTTAACAGAATAATATTGTTCTTTGTGTGTTCTAATAAGATAATGCATATTTAAAAATATATAGTTTGATTGAAATACTAAATAATGAGAACATAATAATTTTTCACAATTAATTTTTATTATGGTATAACCTTTTAGTCTAATTTTTTCATCTCTAAAGATGGGTTTATATAAAATGGTAGAACATCTTTTACAGCTTATTATTTTATCTTCGTGAGTAATAATATTACATTTAGATTTATCTTTATATAATATTTGTGTTTTATTAGTAATATATTTATTTTTGCATTTATAATTATTTGTACATAGTACATGTGATACATATGTTTTTTTATTTGTAATATGGTATATTATAAAAAGAAAATATAAATAATCTTTATCTATAAAACTAGCAATAATATTTAAACAATTTATATTTAATAAAAAATTAATATCATTAATTATTGCACGAATTACAGGTAATGTTAATGTTTCTAAATATTTCCAAATAGATCTAGGTACCTTATCATGAGTTCTAAACATATTTATTTCAAATTTAATTAATTTATTTAAATATAATTGTAGTCCATTTACATCAAAGTCACAATTTACAGAATATAAATTAGAAGTATTACAAAATCCATCAAATAAATTATTATTAAGATCTATTTTTAATTCTATTCCCTTTATATTATATTTAATTGTAATTGTTGGATGTTTCATTCCTTCTTGATGATACATATTAATAGAAATAATTTTTAAATTGCTATCTCTAAATATATAATAATATATAATAAATATTTTAAAATCTAGTGTTTTCATATATAAATTAAATGCGTTTTGTTCTTCTTTAATGATACTGTCTATTAATTCATAGAATGGTTTTATGTCTTCATAAGTTATAAAATAATCTAAATCTACAATATTTTTAGAATTATTGAAAGATTCAAATATATCTCTTACTGCCCCGCCTTGTAAATAAGAATTTTGATTTGTTGTATTACATAATATAGTATATAAAAAATAACCAAATTTAGGTATTATAGTATCATATTTTTTATAATAATCTATTAAATATGTATCATCTAAATTTATTATTTTAAATATTGGATAATTATTTATATATTCTATGATAAATATACTATTATAATTTTCTATATATTTTTCTGATGGTAGGTTGCATGTATTTTGTATGAATACTCTATATTTTTCAATAGTTTCTATTAAATATAAAGAGTTTTGATGAGTTAACATGTATACTAATATAAGTATATATATTCCTTGAGCCAAAATGGCTACGGTGGTTTAGTAAAATAATAATAAAAAAATAAAAAATTGATTTATCAATTTTTTATTTATTTAAAATATTTTCATTACGGTAAAATTTATATTTAAAAATAAAAAAATAAAAAATTGATTTATCAATTTTTTATTTTTTTATTTTTAAATAAACGAAGTTCCAAATTTTATCCCAAGTTAAAAAAAATAAAAATAAATAAAAATATATAGCAAAGCTATATATTTTTTATTTATTTTTATTTTTTTTAACTTCGGTGGTTTAGTAAAATAATAATAAAAAAATAAAAAATTGATTTATTAATTTTTATTTTTTTATTGGACATGTTTAGTATCATCACTTTCATTTATTGTTTAGTATCGCTTTATTTAAAAAATTTAAAAAATAAACAAAGTTAATGAAGTTCCTATTTTTTTAATTTTTTAAATATTTTTTTTATTTTAAAAATCTTAATTTAGAAATTAATTTTTTTCTAAACGCACATGAGAAAAAATAAATGAAGTTAACAAAGTTCCCAAATAGGTCCTGTATTATTATTTATTAGTAATAATAAAAACACATAATTTCAAAATTAATAATATCAATATATTAAACCTATATGCACATTAATAAATAATAATCACTTAATATAAATTAGTTTTTTTGATAACAATTATTAATGCAGCTAAATATATAAAAGAACAAAAAAGTTTAACGGAACTTTGTTTATTTATCATATCTCGTAGATATTCTTTTAAATATATTAATAGGGGGGCTACGTGTATATTCTTTTCGTCATCAATTTTTAAAATCATTTTTTCTTTAAATGTATGCTTTATTATTTTGGGAACTTTGTTTTTTTCTATTATTAACTTGATATTAACTTACCTATTTTTAGTTCTTTTAATTATGTTTTAATTTAGAACTATCATAAGCAGCATATCCAATTAAAATATTATTATTATCACATAATAATAGCTTTGTTATAGCTAAATTTTTTGTTTGATTAGATAAAGCTAGCTTCTAATAATTGAATTATGAGTACAACTATCAGATATGCTTATATCTAATGAAAAATTAAAGGGAACTTCGTTTATCTGTAATAATAGATATTTTAGTGTTTTATGTTTTTTTAATTTATTATTGGGTATATTTAGTATCATCTGTTAGGATTAATGTTTAGTATTAACCTTATTATAAAATAATAATAATAATTAATAAATAAAGTTCCCAATAAAAAATTATAAACAAAGTTGCAATATAAAATAATTATAAAACTTGTTTCCGTTTAAGGAAGCAATCTTTATTTATTTTATTCTATTATAATTTTATATTGGGAACTTCGTTAACTTAATTTATTATTTTTTGTAACTTTGTCTATTAATTATTATTATCATTTTTCAATAAGATTAATACTAAACAGTAATCCGAACAGATAATACTAAACATGCCCATTATTAGGGAACTTTGTTTATAATATCAAGCCTAACTTATTCATTATTAATGTTGGATGATTTATTAAGTTTTGATAAATAAATATTTACAATATAATTATGAATAAACGAAGTTCCCTTTAAATATATCATATTTTATTAGTTTTATATGAAAATTATATATTGTATACATAAAAAAATAAATAAAAATAATTAATAAAAAAATAAAAATTTTTAATTTTTATTTTTTATTAATTATTTTTTATTTATTTTTTCATTTATAGGATTGCAGAAAGAGTGCGTACACTAATGTATATATATATATAGTTTTATATATATATATATAAGATATGTTATTATATAATATTTTTATTTATGATAATATAATTTTTTTAAAGTATATTTTTGGTTATGATAATTAAATATTTTATTTAATTGTTCACCTGAATAAATACAATTAATAATAAGTTTAATAATTTTATTATGCACCATAATAATTATAATAGAATAAAATAAATAAAGCTTGCTTCCTTAACGTATAATTATTTTATATTGGAACTTCATTTATTATTTTTTATTAGAACTTCGTTTATTAATTATTATTAATATTTTTTAAAAAGGTTAATAATAAACATGTCCTATTAAATTATAATAATTAACTAGTATACCATAATCCGGTTGTCATATTAGTATAAGAAAATGGAAATATACATTTTCCATTAGCCACAGTACTCGTTATGCCTCCATTATTATTACTATAATTTGTTGGTACACCATTATAAAATACTGATGTGCTTACATTCCAATTAATACCGTCTTGAGAAAAATAAAAACCATTTAATTGATTTCCATAAGGATTTACATATCCTGAAGGAACAACATTTAAAGTCATACTAAATCTTACAATCCATATATTACCAGTCCATAAAGTCCCCCCAAAATTCATAGTATCATTTTCTGAAAAATTACCATTATTCCAGTTAACATAATCAAATCTAATAGGAAAATAAGGTAATTGTACATATGTCCAATTAGTGCCATTAGTTGAATATAAAATAAACATTGAATTACTAGCTATTCCTTGATAATTATATCCACTAGTAATACACATACTATTATTACTAGCTGCTCTCCTTGCATTAGCTGATTGTGGAGATGCAATTCCATTATTAATTAAAAGTTGGGTGAGATCTGTACCAAAAGACCAATTTATTCTATCTGATGATATATAAGTAATTATAGAATTTGGTGAATGATTCCACAAAAATATTATATATACTCCATTTACATAATTAAATTCACACATGTCATAAGGTAAATAAGTTATTGATTGTGTAAATGTATTTCCATCAGTTGAATAAATATATCCATTCATAAAATAAAAACAATAATTATTTAAATTAGTTGGATTAAACCATTTATTATTTCCATTTGATGGAAACGGTGTTAATGTATTAGCACTAATATTATATATAAAATAATAAGGGTTACCAGTATCATTACTTTGTATATTTAAAGCTAAATAACCATTACCGAAAGCACAGCAAGTTAGACTATCACCTTGGGCAATGTTAGGTTTTGATATTCCTGATAATGCAGATAATGAACCTATATTAATACATGTCCAATTATAATAATCTGTTGAAGTCCATATATTAGCATCTTGTGGACCATTTGAATTTGTTACATTAGGTATTGCTACATAAGTACTACCCGAATAATAAATACCAGATAAACCTATACAATTACCACCTCCAGGAATACTAAATAAAGTAGAGAAACTAGAAGCGGAGAAAGTAGCTTTAGTTAATTTCAATTTATATAATATATTTAATGATCTATAATTATATCCTATTAATCCGGTTGGATCTGTAGCTTTATATGTTGCCGTATAATTGCCATATGGTAAAGTACTTGTGTTTGTTATTAATGTAGATGTTCCATTTATCAATACATTTACAGAATAATTAGATATATATGATGATATTGATGTTAAATAAACTAAAATATAATTATTATTATAAGTTAATGCATATGCCCCCGGATCTGTATAAGAAGTATTTAAATCAATAGATAAATTAGAAGATCCACTTAAATATATTGTTGGTGCTACATCATTTACTCGTATAACAACAATACCACCATTTCTATATAATCCACCAATTGGAATACCTCCAATTCTTGCTGCAGAATTTAAATTATAATTTTTTAATTTAGCTGTCATTCTTCCTAATATATTTATATTACTTAATAAAGAAACATTACTATTAATAAATGTAGAACCTGAAATATTCAATGATGAATTAATTGATATATTACTATTTATTATTGTTTTTCCAGATGCTAATAATTTTGTTCTTATTGATACTCTATTATTTATTATAGAAGTTCCTATAACTGTTAAAGATGATACTGTTAAAATATTTATTATATTACTAGTTCCTGATACATATAAATCAGATAATATTGTAGTAATTCCTCTAATTATATTATTATTATTAGATATTTTTGAAGATAATAATAACTTTCCATTAATAATACTATCAGAAATAAATGCATTATTATTGATATAAGTATTATTTGTAAGAATTGCTTTAGTAGAAATTTTTAAATTATTAATTATAGAAATATCATTTGTAATTATTGAATCACCAGATATATTTAATTTACTGTTTAATGAAATATTATTATAAATAATACTAATCCCAGATACATTTAAAGACTTATTTATAGTTATATAATTTGGAATTATACTAATATTAGAAATATATAATGAAGAATTTATAGAAACATCATTTTGTAATGTTGATGCTCCTGTAATAAGTAAATTATTATTATATTGTTGAGTTACTATATATCCTATATTTGGTGCCATTGGTGCTTGAATTAAATAATTTAAACCATCATTACTAGATTGTATAAATCCAGTACCTCCTGTTCCCATTATTTGAATACCACTATTATTACCCATATCAATTCCTAGATATGTAGAAGAATTAATATTTAGAGTAATAAATTTATCATATGTATTTAATTGAGTTGTTCCTATATAAGTTGACGTTCCTTGAATAAAAATTTTAGATTTATTATTACCAATATTTATAGTATTGCCATTTATAGTTAATGTGTCAGTATTAATTGGTTGAATAATAGATGATAAAATTGTTTTTAATGTAGCAATACCCATAACATTTAATTGATTATTTATTGTGTTATTACCAATTAATATTATTGGTCCTGATACTAATAAATTATTATACAATGTTGCATTACCAGAAATATTTAATATAGAATTAATAGTTAACATATTATTTATATTAGTAATTCCAGAAATAGACATTGTATTATTTGTAGTTATGTAAGATTTTGATAATAAATTATATATATTTATATTTGAATTTGTAGTTAATAAATTATTAAATATAGTACGACTAGAAACATATAAACCAGAATTAATTGTCACTTGACCTAAAAAAGTAGTATTATTTGATACATCAGTAATAATTCCATTTAATCCAGTCATAGATCTATAAAAATTTTTTAATAAAATATCTAGTGTAGTTGACATTATTATATAATATTAGATTATATATATCAATAAAATATATTATAATTAAAAAAAAATAAATAAATACAGTTTATAATAACTGTATTTAATATAATAACATGTTTATTATTACTCATTTTAGTTAATAATTAGTTTTAAAGATATTTTAAATATTCAAAATTATAAAAAATAATTGAAATATTTTTTATTTGACATGTTTATTATCGTCTATTATAATAATTAAAAATAATAAACAAAGTTTCTATATAGATTTATTATTAATTTACATATTACCAAAATTATTAATTTTAATAATAACTTTAATTAATTATTATTAAAATTAATAATTTAAAATATTTTTAATTAAAAATAAAGTGTATAATTTTAGTTTATTTTTTAATAATTAATACATATTATATAATTATGTCCTGTAATTTAATATCTGCATATTTAATAGATTCACTATCATTTTTAATAGCTGCTAAAACTATTTTTTTATTTGCTTGTAGTTCTTTTGAAGCATATTGTAAACTTATACCATTATTAGTTACCGCTATCATAACTATTTCTTCATCAGACTTAAATTTACTTACATATTGTAATGCGTTTCCATCATTAGAAACTGCTTTATAAACTATATCTCTATTTTCTTGTAAATGAGGGCTAGCATATTTTAATGCGGAACCATAAGAAGAAATAGCAATTGAAACTATTTCTTCATCTGCACGTAATGTGGAATCTGCATATTTTAAACTCATACCATCATTATTTACTGCGGCATTTACTATTTCCCGATCTGAACAAAGATTTAAACTTGCATATTTTAAAGCTAATCCATAATTAGAAACTGCTATAAATACAATATTTTTATCTGAACAAAACTTATTACTTGCATATTGTAAATTAATACCTGAATAATTTATAGCTGTTCTTATTATTATTTCTATCTTACACATTTTATAATGTACATGTTTTAATACATGACAACAATTAGAAACTGCTTTTAAAATAATTTCTTCATTTTCTAAATATTTTTTATGTGCATATTTTATAGCATCACCATTATTAGAAACTGCTGCCATTACTAATTCATAATTTTCTTTTAATCTATCACTTGCATATTCTAATAATAAACCATTATTAGAAACTACAATAAACATTATTTCATAATCATCATAAAAAACAATATTAGCATGATATATATTTTTACTAAATCTGTTTACTGCTGCTAAAACTATTTCTCTGTCTTTTTTAAGTTGAACAGATGCATGAGATAATATTTGTTCATCATTTTGACGCATAATATATGGAATAATATGATATGGATTATTATGATTAGATCCTTTCTTTACTGCTGCAAGTACTATTTCTTTATCTTCATGAAATCTTGCATTAACAAACTTTAAAGCTCTTCCATCATTATTTACAGCAATTAAAACCATATCTTTATTATTTTTAGTTTCATTATTAACAAACTCTAAATTTAATCCATTTGATATTAATGCTTCATAAATTATTTCTTCATCATTTTTGAGTTTAGGATCAATATATTTAAAATAATATGTATTATATGATTTAGTTTTTATTAGCATTAAAAATAAATCTTTATTACATATTGGATAATGATGCCATTGATAAAAAGATTTTTTTAAAAAATCTTTATACTCTATTAACTTTTTTTCATTATCATATTTTTTTATACATATAAATATATTATTATCTAAAGAATTAGATAATAATTTATTATCTAAATAATTAATTATTTTATATAGATTAATATCATGTAAATAATTATATCTGATATTGTCTAATATCATTTCAAATGTTTCATCAAAATTTAAACTGGCTAATATTATATTAACTATGCATTCAGATATCATCGTAAGACATTCATCTTTACGATGTATATAAAATTCATGTATACTAGTCCCATCTATTTTTAGTATTTCAAATTTATATTTTATTAATGAGCACATGTTTTAAATGTGCTTTCGTCTTGAGCCAAAATGGCTACGGTGGTTTAGTAAAATAATAATAAAAAAATAAAAAATTGATTTATCAATTTTTTATTTTTAAATAAACGAAGTTCCAAATTTTATCCCAAGTTAAAAAAAATAAAAATAAATAAATATATATAGCAAAGCTATTTATTTTTTTATTTTCAGACAAATTAAACTAAACTACGTTCCGTTCCAAAATAATTTTTTAAACTATAAATTACAATATTTTGGAATAGAACGTGGTTTATTTTATAATTTTTCTGAATTTTTTATAATTTCTCTGAAAATAATAATACTTAGTTTGCTGGGAATATTATAGATTTATAAATTATAGTTTGTAGAATAATATTATAGATTTATAAACAAAGTCTACAAAGTTTTAACAATAAATTATTTATTTAAAATTATTAGAATATTATAAATTTATAAATAATAATTAGTTTGCCTGGAAAATATACAAAGTTCTTATAAATTTATAAATAATAGTTTTTAGAATAATATTATAGATTTAAAATAATTAATTATTTATTTTTGTTTTCAAATAAATAATAAAAATTTCAGAAAAATTAAACTAAACTACGTTCCATTCCAAAATATTTTATTTTATGGTTTAAAAATTATTTTTATATTTTTTTGAAATTTATGGAACGCAGTTTAATTTATCTGAAAATAGTAATAATATGAATTATTATAAGATTAAATTATGATTCAAAATATTTAATTATAAATTAATATAAGATTAAATTATTCCTAATATCTGATAAAAATAAATGAAGTTAATGAGGTTCCCCCAATTTGAAACTTCGTTTATTTTCAATATGAATTATTATAAAATTAAATTATAATTCTAAATATTTAGAGAATTATAAATTTAAAACTTGCTTTCAATTATTTTTAAAATTAGAATTATTGTTATTTTTAGAAAAATTATAAAATATTTTGTAAATCTTAAATTATCACATCTTCAAATAAATTATAAAAATTTCAAAATAATGTTTCAAAATATTATAATTTATTGTTATTTTTAGAGAAATTATAAACATTTCAGAAAAATTATAAAATAATTTGTAAATCTTAAATTATTACATCATCAAAGAAATTATACAAATTTTTAAAAAATAAAATAAACTACGTTCCTTTCCAAAATATTTTAATTTATGGTTTAAAAAATTTTATTTTAGATTTTTTCTAAAATTTTTATAATTTCTCTGAAAATAACAATAAATTAAGTTAACAAAGTTCTCAATTATTATTTATTTATCAAAAGTATTTATAATTTTTAAAATAAATAATTAATATTATTAATGTGTATAGTGTAATTAAAATATTTAATATAATATTCCTAAAATATTTTATAATTTATCTGAAAATAATAATAATAATAATAATAAATGATAATAAACATGTCAACGCATAATATAATAATATGCGCGTCTTTATTTGAAGAAAAATTAATTTAATCATTAAAATTTTTTAAATAAAAAAAATATTTTTTTAAATAAAGAAATAATAAACAAATTATTTTATTTTCAATAAAATAATAATCTACTTATATACTAATAAATATATCCAATATAATAATATTATTATATTCTTAATTTCAAATAAACTATAAAAATTTTTATATTTTTTGAAGCATTAAAAAGATAATTTTTTTAAAAAAAATATTTTTTTTAAAAAATATAGAACAATGTACTAGTTGTGTCCGCTGAATAGTTTATGCGCATTATATACCATAACACTGTTATGATTCCTGCGCATTAAATATACCATAATGTTGTCATAGTTTATAACATTTGCTTATTCAGGGGCGCTACCGCTTTACACACTTCAAAGCCTAAGTGCTGGGTTTTAAATTCAACCTGGAACCGTACTTTATATCCTGGAATTGGTGGTAGCTCAGGTAAATCACCTATTCGTCCATCACTATGAGCAAAACCGCACGATTGTCCGCGTTCACAGCGACGGGCTGAACCGAATAAATGCTTGCACGGAATAGTGTTGATATTTCCGTGGCTGAATGGGCAGTCTGGAACTGTACACATTCCCTGATCACGTACTCTAGTGCAGAACAGTTTTCCATCTCGGAGGGCATTGTATGCATCTAACGCACACTGCAAACGATGAAAGTAAGCAGCTTTCATGCAGCCGCAACCGCAGAATGGTTTACTAAACTTATCAGTAATTCTACATGTTCGTGTGTATGGCGCCCTGTCGAGAATTGTACGTCGGTTTGATACTATCTTTAGTGGCCAGTTTGGTAGAATGTTTTCTACTTGATCAATAATCTCTGGCGGTGGGGATGGTTGTTGATTAACTTCACCGTTTCTCGGTATCATAGAACCCTCAAACTCTTTGTCAGAGTCATCATATTCTGAGTCATCACCGGATTCTGAGTTGTGCTTGCACCTTAGATTTTCTTGTGCTTCTTGGTAATCAAGCAACTCATCACGAACTCTGGAAAGACGTATATCTAATATACGGAGTTCTGTTCCTCGGTCTTCTTCTTTCTGCTTAAGCCGGTTGGTTTCGGCTTTCTGACTTTCAAGACTCTCGTTGAGTGAACTTACTTGAGCCTGAAGCTGTTTGATTTCAGCTTCTTGATTGGTGTAGCTCGCGTTGAGTGAACTTACTTGAGTCTGAAGCTGTGTGTTTTTAGCTTCTTGATTGGCAAGACTTGCATTGAGTGAACTTACTTGAGTCTGAAGCTGTTTTATTTCTGCTTCTTGTTTGCCTTGCACATTGTCAAATGACTCGAGCTTTGTGTAAATCTCGCTAAATGTGTTAATGTGTGTTGTCAGTTCTTGAATCTGTTGTTTCAAGTCTGTAATCTCCTCTTCATGAACGGGCTTATGTTCATGTTCAACGATGATCTCTTCATGTATCTTGAACTGGTTTGGTGTCTCTTCTGTAGGCTGCAGTAGAGATTTGAAATACTCGGTGAACTGTTCCATCGTGGCAATTGCGTTATTCATCCGGGTACTTGTTTCATCCATTCTGGTAATCGCATCCTTCGTCATGATGCTTGAGTCTTCTCTCCTGGAAAATTCACTCCAGACAGCATACCGTATAATATTTGCCACCTCAGAAATAGGCACAAACTGCATCGTGCCTGCTTCCGGATGATTGACATGTTGTGCCACGGCAGGGGGGGGTACGGTGCCTTCTTCTTGCATGATTGAACCTGCACCGTCTTCCATTGCTGTACCAAGGCAATATGCGCTAGGTACCCTGTGTCTGCGCGTTCCCTTGTAATTGCCTGTAAAGACAATGTTAGCTCGGGCGCGCGTGAACCTTGAGCCAAAATGGCTACGGTAACATAGTATATAATAAAAAACAAATATTATAATATTTTATCATTTTTTATTATTTATAATGCAATTTAATAAATTATTACTATTTTTAGAAAATACTAAGTTCCAATAATTATAAAAAAAATATAATATTATAAACTTTGTTTATATTTTTTATAGGCATTTTATTAGAATAATGGAATATAAACATAGTTCCCAAAATTTATAATATCATTAGGAACTACGTTTATATGTCATCAATAATATAATGGAAACTTCGTTAACTTTGTTTATTTATTTTTTATAAAAAACACATTTATAAGATTTTTTTATAAATGGGCATGTTTATTATAACCTTATTGGAAATAAATGAAGATTCAACCATAAATAAATTGTGTTCCATATATGTTTATTATTAGTGCTATCTTAATTATTAAATTAGTTTTTATTTATTATTGATTTACGAGAACTTTGTTAACTTTGTTTATTACATAAATTATTAAAACCAATAAATAAAGTTTCTTTAAATAAAATACTAGAGAACTTCATTAATCACAATTATTTAAATTAGTATTTTGCAATTTTTAAATAAACTGATAATAAACAGTAAAAGAATCATAAGATAATATACACGTCTAAAATATAATTCTAGCAAACTATTCATAAATAAGTATCTTAGTAATTTTAATAATTAAGTATAAATTTAAAATATTTTAGATTTATAAATCTAAAATATTTTTTCTACAAAATAATTATTATTTATAAATTAAAAATATTATTCTAGTAATTTTTAATAATCAATTATTCATAAAATATTATTATAGCTATTTTAATTATTGTCTACTTATTTGAAAAATAGCAATATTCATAAATCTAAAATATTATTCTATAAACTAAAATATTTAGTCATTTTAAATAATTAATTATTATTTTATTGTTTATTATTAATTTCATATTACACAAATTATTAGTTTTATTAATAACTTTAATTATTTAAATATTATTAAAACTAAATTTTTTAAATAAATTAATGATAATAATAAATAAAATAAATGATAATAAACATGTATATTATTATTAATATTTGGAATAAGATTAATAATAGCTAATAATGTGAACATATAATAATAAACATGTCTAAATAAAAAAATATAAATTATGTTAGAAAAATCTTTAATTTATGTTATTTTCAATAAGGTAATAATAAATAATAATCTAACATATAATAATATATATGTCTATTTATAAATCTAAAAATATTATTCTTGTAATTTTAAATAATTATAAATTTAAAATAATTATTTTTTATAAATCTAAAATAGTATTTTAGCAATTATAAATAAATTAATTATTAGACATATTTATTATAAGTTTATATAAACATTACTAATAAACAAAAAAATAATTAAATAATAAGATAATAATTATAATTTATTGTAATAATCATGAATATTTTATTAATAGTATTATTACAATAATAATATACTAAACACTAATCCTAATAGATAATATTAAATTATTACTATTTTCAAAGAAATAATAAATAATTTATATTATTGTTATTTTTAGAGAAATTAAACTGCGTTCTAAAAATTTAAGAAAAAGTAAACTAAACTACATTCCGTTCTAAAAATATTTGTTAATATTTAATTATTGCATCCTCATATAAATTATAAAAACATTTAAAAAATAAAATAAACTACGTAGTTTAGTTTAATTATTCTGAACTTTTTAGAATGCAGTTTAATATCTTTGAAAATAACAATAAATAGAATTATAAAAGAAGTATATTTTAGATAACGGAAACAAGTTTTATAATTATTTTGTATTGGGAACTTCGTTTATTATATTTTATTGGGAACTTCGTTCGTTAACTTCGTTTATCAATTATTATTATTATTTTTTAATAATATTAAACAGTAATCCGAACAGATGATACTAAACATGCCCTAATATTATTGTTATTTTAATAGAAATTAAACTGCGTTCCAAAAATTTCAGAAAAATTAATTTTTTAAACCATAAATTAATAATAAACAAAAAAATAATTTAATAATTAAGACGGTCCTAATTATAAATTATAATAATAAACATATATAGGAAGTCAATTTATTTATAGTTTTATTTTTCAATAAAGTTATAATAAACGTTAATCATAACATAAGATAATAAACGTGTTTATTCATAAATCTAAAATATTATTTTGTAAAATTAAATAATTAATTATTTATAAATTTAAATATTTTCTCTAAACTAATTATTATTTATAAATCTAAAATATTATTCTAGTATTATTAAATAATTATGTTCTACAACTTTGAAAATAGCAATACTTATTCATAAATCTAAAATATTATTATGTAAACTAAAATAATTATTATTTATAAATTTAAAATATTTAGTAATTTTTAATAATTAATTAATTATTTATCTAAAATAGTATTATGCAAACTATTATTTATAAATCATAATATATTCCCGGCAAACTAAAATAATTATAACCTTATTTTTTGTTTATTATTAATTTTTATATTACACAAATTATTAGTTTTAATAATAACTTTATTGTTATTTTCAGAAAAATTATAAAATATTTGAAAAAAATATGAAATTAATTTAAATCTTAAATTAATTTCATATTTTATAATTTTTCTAAAAATAGCAATAATTATTTAAATTTATAATTTTTAAATAAATTGATAATAAACATATCTATTAATTATTATTAATATTTTGAATAAAGTTAATAATAATCAATAAAGCAAACAAATGATAATAAACAGTTCAAATAAAAAAATATAAATTATAATAATAAACAAAAAACTTTAATTTATATAATTTACAATAAGGTATAATAATCTTACCAGATAATAATAATTATTTATAAATCTAACATATTATCCTATTAATTTTAAATAATCAATTAATTATAAATTTAAAATATTATCCTAGTAAACTAAAATAATTATTTTTTATAAATCTAGTATTCTAGCAATTTTAAATAATTAATTATTGGACATATTTATTATCAGTTTATATAAAAATATAATAAATAATTTATAAATCTCAAATTAAAATATTTTGAAACATAGTTTATTTATTTTAGTTTATCTGAAGATATGATTAAGATTTAAAAATTATTTTTATGTAATTTTTGGAACGCAGTTTAATTTCTCTGAAAATAACAATAAATAATAATTATAATTTATTGTAATAAACATGAAGATTTTATTACAATAAAAATATTTTAAACACTAATCATATTATAATATAATAAATATGTCTATATTTTCCAAATATTAATTTATTGCTATTTTTAAAGAAAATATAAAATAATTCATAATTAATAGAATTACATTGAGAAGTATATTTTAGATAATATTCATAACTTTTTTAATGTATGCATTAAAATGTCATTATTATTCTTAATATAAGAAAAATTAAACTCTTAAGTTTTTATAATTTATCTGAAAATAGAATATGAATTTTAAAAAATAATATTTTTTTTAAAAAAAAATTTTTTCAAAAAATTAGTAAACGCGTATCATTGCTTCCTTCTCCTGGTAGTTCCTGAACAGTCAGGGGAGTTCTTTGAGGAACTCAAAAATTCTTCATGTTGATGTTTTTGAATTTCTTTACCTGTTTTGTCAATCCTCGAATATGCACGGCGCAAATTTTCTTTAACAGGTTTATCTTTTCTTCGTGTGAGTGTATGACCTTTTCAAGTGAAGAAGCATAACTCTCAAGGAGAGAGCATTTCTTTGTTACGCGGTCTAGTTTCTTTTGAATGGAACCTATCTTCGCTTCACAATTTGTGACTGCTTCCAGTAAGTGGTAAAACCTGTTGGTTGCGTTCTTCTCAAACTGGCAAAATCTTTCGTTCCACTCTTCTCGGTCTTTGTTTGAGTTTATCTCTGATTGTTTAAGCAACTCAAATAGTAAATTTATCTTATCATGGTGACCCTCTACTTCTTCGGTGAGATCCTTAATATTCTGAGGGACGTCAGGTTCGCTTTCTTCCTCTTCTGATCCATGGTCGCTTTCATCTTCATGAATGCTGTTTTCTTCATCAGTAACGCTTTTGTCTTCTTCGTCGAGATTGGGCACTCCCTCTTCTGATCCAAGGTCACTTTTATCTTCATGGATGCTGTTTTCTTCATCAGTAACGCTTAGAATGTCTTCTTTGTCGGGATTGTGCTTTTCCTCTTCTTTAGGGTTGTTCTCAAAATAATTTTTTCCGTATGCTGCCAGATTGACAGCATAATTTATTGCCTGCATCTGTGCCAGCAAGTTCTTGCTGTATTTCAGCTTTGATAACACCTCACTATCATAGTTATTGAGCGAATGCAAACCGATACTAGTGTCTTCATAATGGCGTTTCATTTGTTTCAAGTCCTCCTCAGATATGTAGATGTACGGCATCTTGCAGTACTGAGGCAATATGCCACTAGTACGCCTTGCAAACGCGTATTCCCTAGTAATTATCTGCCTGTGGTGCAGACAATGTTATCACGGGACAACACGAAAATCTTGAGCCAAAATGGCTACGGTAACATTTATATTATAAAAGAAACAATAAAAAAATAATTTATCATTTTTTTATTTCACTAAATAACATAATAAAAATATTTTATCATATTTTATTATATTATGTATATTTGGAACTTCGTTTATTTTCAATAAAATTATTTATATTTTCAAAAATATTATTAATATTTTTAATAATGTTATAATAAATATATAATTATAGAAATGTTTATTATTATCTGTTATAATTAATGTTTATTATAACTTTATTGAAAATAAACGAAGTTCCAAATATAAATAAATTATGTTTTCTATATTGTTTATAGCAAGCATTATATTTTTTTATTATTACATAAATTATTAATTTTAATAACTTTAATTATTTATAAAAATATATTTATTATGATTAGTATTTATTATATTTTTATTGAAAATAAATAAAGCTTAATAAATTGTGATTATTATATATATTTTATAATAAGTTATGATTATTATCTTTTATTCAATTATTTAAATAAAATAATAAGAACCTATAATATTTAAATTATTTATTTTAAATTTATAATAAACATGTTCAATATTAAATATTTTTGATTTCATAATTATAATAATATATATAAATTAAATAATAATAAAAATGAATAAGCCTATATATGTATGAGTCTATATATAAATGTTATTTATTAAATATATTATATGAATATGAATTCTAATAATGGATTTGTATATATTAGACAACATATATATTATGATAATGATAAAATATGTAAATTAGATAAATCTAAAAATATTTATGATAGAGATAATAATTATGCTACTAGTGAATATAGACGAGGTAAATTTAGTTTAGTTATAGAAATATCAAATAATCAACAATTTGATGATACATATGTTGAAAAATTATTACAAAGATATTTTAAAAATTATCACTAAAAAAGATGGCGGTAGAGAATTTTATCAAAATACAATAATTAATGAAATAGTACCTTTTTTGTCTAATACTTCAATTAAGTTTAAAGTATTATCAGACAAAGAAATTAATAATTTAATTCATCAAGAAAGAATTAGAAAATTTAAAGATTTACTTAAACAATTTTTTCATAATAGACAATTAAAAGAAAATAGAATGCGTAATAAATTACAAGAACTTTATTTTATTGAAATTATTAATAATTTAAATATAGGGTATGTTTAGTATCATCTGTTTCATTTGTTGTTTAGATCACTTTATTTAAAAAATTAAAAAAAAAATATTTTTTTAATTTTTTAAATATTTTTTTATGGGCATGTTTAGTATCATCTGTTCGGATTACTGTTTAGTATTAATCTTATTGAAACATAATAATAATTAATAAACGAAGTTAACAAAGCCTGCTTTAGTTATTTTATTCTATTATAATTATTTTATATTAGGAACCTCGTTAACTTCATTATTATTTTTTATTGAGAACTTTGTTTATTAATTATTATTATTATTATTTTTCAATAAGATTAATACTAAACAGTAATCCAAACAGATGATACTAAACATGCCCTTTTTTAAATTATTATTTATTTGTGTGTTTCATGATTTTTGCATCATGAATGGAACCTTTATAAACATTTATATAATATGGCGCGCAGTTTTTATCTATAATAACACTTATTTTATTGCTATTTTCAGAAAAATTATAAAATATTTTAATTTAAGATTTAAATTAATTTCATATTTTTTTCAAAAATTTTATAATTTCTCTGAAAATAACAATAATTGATTTTGAAACTTTGTTTACATTGTGTATTTTTTATTTTATTATTGATCTTTGGATATCCAAAATCAAGTTTACCAGAAAAATTATGTATATTAGTAGAGTCTATAAAAAAATTATTATATTGGGATCTTTTATTATTTACGTTTATATTGTTTTAGTAAAGCTTTGCTTCCAATGTTATATGCTTTTTCAAAAACACCTAATAATATCCATTTATTATATTTTTTTCTTACTAAATCCAAATTAATATTTACTAGTTCACTTAAGCTGGTCCATGATAAACCTGTACGTGTAATGTTATATATGTGGTTTAAATAAAAAGAATATTCATATTTATTTTCATATTTATTAGGGCGTCCTTTTGATTTTATATATGGATCTACATTATTTAATATAGACATAACAATTTTTTTATAAATTTTACTTATATTTATTTTTCATAATTATAATAATTTATATATTTATATTTTTATAAATATATAAATTATCAATTTAATAAGAACACTACAACATACCAAAATGAATATGCCTAATAGTTCCTCAGTCTAATAATTATTTTAAAATTGTCTAATAAATATTACTTTTTGAATATTATATTTAAATATTTATATATATGTTTAAAAATGTTAACTTATATTTGTTTTTATATTAGTTATAATATTATCAGCTTCATAATTTACAATATAACTTAAATAATCATTTATAATAAACTTTTATAAGTATTATTATAAAAATTTTTATATCAAAATTATAATTATTTTTGTATGAGTTGCCTGTTTAATATTATGTAATAGGTTGGTTTATAATTATTAATATTAATTATTTATCTATTATAACTTTTAATTATTATCATATTTATATAAAATATATAATTTAAAAAAATTATATGTACGGGAAACTGTGTTTGATGTTCTATAAGCATCATCATTAATTATATTTAATCATTTTAATTTATTATTATTTTTTTTAAATTTTTGACTATTAATGATGTTATAATGTATTTGTATAAAATAAAATCATTAATTTTTATATTTTTTCTAAATACATAAATAATAATAATTAGATATTGCACAATTTAATAGTTTTTGGTGTAATATATATTTATATTTTATATTAATGCCGCTTTTAATTTTAAATATTTATGTTTGTATTTTATATATTTTTCGTAATCTTTATCTATATTATTTTTATTTAACTCATTTATTTTTTTTATACTTTTGTTGTTTGTTAATAGTTGTTTTCGGTGTGTTGGTTGCGATAGTTGTAAATCATTAGTTGCAGTTTTTAAATTTAATTTTTGTGACAATATTGAACCAGCTGTTAATACTTCTAATTTATTTTCTAATTTCTTTAATGTATCATTGAAAGATTCATTTCCTTCTACATTAGTTGGAAAGGGGTATTTTTTATAACTACTTGGAGCTAGAGCAGCTAAATAATTATTTTTAGAGCATGAAATATAAATAGAATTTGTTGACGCTTTTAAAGGATACATAGAACCAATCACAGATAATTCATTGTTTGTTTCTATAATATTTATGAATGAATTTATAAATTCTGTCTTCCTATTTATATCTGTAGAAGTTATTAACGTATTATATAGGTTTATCTCAAAATCCTTAAGTATATCAAAATCATTTTGTTCATCAATCTTATTTTTATAATATTTATAATTTTTACACTTACAAATTATATAATTAATTAAAGAATATAAAATATTTATTATTAGGGTTGTTAATTCTGTCACTTTAACCGTAGACTTCTGAAATGATATTGTAGATAACTTTTTATTAAAATAGATAATATCAGTTATATCAATATATGGTGGATAAGGTGGATTATTCAGTAAAATACTATCAGACATATTTACTATATTTAATATATTAAATATAGCATACTTCATTCTGTCTTTTAAAAAACCATTTATTGACTTCATAATTTCTTCATCCTCACCAAAATCATCGGTACTGTCTTTATATGTATCATGATTAGAAATTGAAGAATACTCAAAGAACTCCATATCTCCACAAGTAGCACGATTAATTATTTTATCATAACCATATGATGTAGCTAGTCTTTTTTTAAATTGAATTAAAGTATTATTAATTTTTTTTCCTTCTTTTGATCGTAGTTCACATTCTTCAGTTATTAGAACATATTGTTTAAATTTCAGATTAAAATCAGTTAACTTTTCTTTTTTAATAGCTTCTTTTTCCTTTTCCTCCTTTTTTAATTTTATTATGGTATTACATATTTCTATTATACTATTAATAGGATCTATTACTAATTGTGTATAATGCCGCTTTGTATCACTACGAATTTTACTATTAAATAATGTGGCTCTATCATATTTTTCATCCTTGTTAATTGATGAAATTTCCGCATTTATATTTACATATGGAAATGGATTATAGTATAATTTGGATGTCCTATAATCAGCTGTATCTGATTTTATACCAATAGAATATATTCTGGGATACTTTAACCATTCCTGAGTTGTCTGAATTATATAATATATAACATCAAGTATATGTGAGTTTAAATTATTTAAATATTGGGTTAAGCTTTCTTTCATCATTATTATATCTGTTTCTGATAGTTGATGTATGTCTGGTTTTAATATGCTAATTAAACTATAATTTATATTAGGTAACTCTTCAATCATACTTAGATCGTGAGATATTTTTTCAGGTTTGAAAATTAATAATTCTACGGTTTTTACGAGATTTTCCGTTTTTATAAGTTTGTTTTTAGAATCAACTGCAATAGATTGTATATTATTATTTCTAAAATTAATAATCATAAAAAGATTCTGCGGTACAGAACTATTACTATACCATTTTTTCCCCAGTTTATTCAATATATTCGTATCATTTTCTATTTTAATTAACATATCATTATCGAGGGGAGTGTGATCCCAATAAAACTCATAAAAATTTTTAGTAGTAGGATTCACTGGATCTGTTACATACGCATTACGGGATATTACTTGTCCTGTTTTAGTAAAATATTCATATAATTTATTGTATTCTTTTATAGCCTCATCCATGGGTGAGGAGGCTGTTGTGGGTGATTTTGTTTCATGTGTATGAAAAACTCCTATGCCATCCATAATTTTATATATACGTTTTTCGTCTTCGTTACTGGCCGAAACTATCTGGGTATATTTTTTTTCAAAAATCGTATCTATAGTTTTCATTTTTTCTTGTATGTATTGACTATTCTCATCACTCGGATCAAATTTTTTATGAGATATATATAAATCTAATAATTTCATTTTTGTTTGACTTGTTTCACATAAAAACATATTTTCTCTACCTGCTAAATCTAATAACACTAATTGTACCATTTGATTTTCATCATCCTCGTTGCGTATATAGTTTATTTCTAAATATATTATTAGGTGGCTTCTAGAACTAGCAGGATTAAATAATGTTAAAGCAGATTTACGTTTATTATTCATAATATCAATTATACTGCTTAAAATATTTTCAATATCCAGTAGTTTATTTATTTTGTCCTTACTAATTGTGTCGTATTGTACTGTATAGTTATTGTCCGGGTTATATTCAGAATAAATTTCATCAGCCTTTCCTTCAGTTATTTCTAGTCCATTTTTTGCTAAGTTCATTAACTTCTTAAGAAAATAATATAAAACACCATAAACAGGTTTATTCTTTTCATCTTTACGATATAATGTAAAACTAGTTTTGCCAGCACCTGTTAAACCATTATTAATTATACAGATTGGTTTATCTATATGTTTTATTAAGTTCTCTACTAAATCTATTGCCGATTGTGTGTGTACATTACTATAGATATAATCATAAAAATCATATAAATGCATATAGGTTTTTGTGTGCTGTGAATTGTCTAGTTGGTCCACTCTATCTTGAGTGGTTTGATTAATTAAATCTGTCGTCAGCCATGAATATTTATCAAAATCGCCAGTAAATGATAGTGTCTGTGTATCACTACATTGATAAATATATAATTGATTTTCATATTTAATAAACATATATTTTTTGTTATCATCATCATATCTAAATATAACATCATTGTTAGTAGTTTTGTTTTTCCATTCTATTGCTGATGTATATAGTTTATTTTCTTTATCTTGTTCTAGTTGTTTAGTTATATTAACAAATTTTATATTAGTAGGAATTAATGGATACGGATAATCGTAATATTTTATTTCTAAAGTTGTTCCTGGGGGGTCATAACGAAAACGTGGATTTTCGATTATTGTGTCTTTGCGCAGATATATATGATAATATAATTGTTTTTTATTTTCAAAAGAATTATTATAAATACTCTCAATTATGTTCTGTATATCTAACCGGTTAACCATATTTATATATGTATATTTAAATTTTAATAATTTACATTTTAATTTACACCATAATTCGAAACAACATATTAATTGAACCTTAGTTAAGGTATCCTGTTTATATATAAAAAATTCTGTTGATATTAAATATTTAACTAAGTCATATATAAACAAATTATACATGGGGACAAAATTTTCTTGTGATTTGTCAGATTTTTTAAACTTACTAGGTAATTGTAATGTTTCTACTAATTTTATTGGTGTTGTTAAATAAAAAAAATTATAATAATAATAATTAGTAATTTTATCTTCATCTTTATCATCATCAGCAGATACGTAACTAGAGTTTTCGTCTTTTGTAAATTCTAAATAATAATTTGGTGTATTTCTAAGTTTAGTTATAAAATCTTTTAATAATAATTCATTAGTCATAATATATAATAATTGTTTCCATATTTTAGTACTTATAAGGCTTAAATCTTCATATATAATTAAAAATTCCTTATAAAATAATTGTATATATTGAGTAACTAGGACATCATTTTTTAATGTATTTGGATTTATTGGTAATTTAATATAACTACAATATTTAACAAGATACTCTAAATACTTAATTGTACTGTTTATAAAACTTTCAATGGGTTTGTCAGACATTGGTAATAGTGTTTGATACTTATTTATTATACCTATTAAATATATTGAATTAAATAGATTATTTAAACTTTGACATTTTTCATCTGTGCATACAGAAGTATTTACTACTTCAACGGTATCACTTATATAGGAACTTTTTAATAACCCTAGTATTTCATCATATTTTGATTTACTTTCAGTATAGATACAATAAAATTTAATAAATTCGTCTTTAATCTTTCCCTTTTCTTCATTATCTGTAAAATTAGATGTTATATTATTTATTTTATTTTTATTATATTTGTCTACATTCTCTTTAATTTCTTCTTGCATTTTTGTAAGGTTTATTTCTTCAGTCATATATATATATATATATATATATTTATAATCTAAAATAAAATTATTGGGTATGTTTAGTATCATTTGTTTCATTTATTGTTTAGTATCACTATTTAAAAAATGAGTATGTTTAGTATCATCTGTTTCATTTGTTGTTTAGTATCACTTTATTTAAAAAATTAAAAAAAATATTTTTTAATTTTTTAAATATTTTTTTATGGGCATGTTTAATATCATCTGTTCAGATTACTGTTTAGTATTAATCTTAATGAAACATAATAATAATTAATAAACGAAGTTAACAAAGCCAGCTTTAGTTATTTTATTCTATTATAATTATGGGTATGTTTAGTATCATCTGTTAGGATTACTGTTTAGTATTAACCTTATTGAAAAATAATAAAATAATTAATATAATGGGCATGTGTAGTATCATCTGTTTGGATTACTGTTTAGTATTAATCTTATTGGAAAATAATAATAACTAAAGCTTGCTTTGTTAACTTTGTTTATTAATTATTATTATGTTTCAATAAGATTAATACTAAACAGTAATCCGAACAGATGATACGAAACATGCCCATAAAAAAATATTTAAAAAATTAAAAAATATTTTTTTAATTTTTTAAATAAAGTGATACTAAACAACAAATGAAACATATGATACTAAACATACCCATTATTAATATTTTTAATAATGTTATAATAAATATATAATTATAGAAACGTTTATTATTATCTGTTATAATTAATGTTTAATTTTATTGAAAATAAACGAAGTTCCAAGTATAAATAAATTATGTTTTCTATATATAATTATTAAAATGGAACTTTGTTTATTTTTTTTATTATTACATAAATTATTAATTTTAATAACTTTAATTATTTATGAAACATATTTATTATTATTTATTATGATTAGTATTTATTATATTTTTATTGAAAATAAATAAAGCTTAATAAATTGTGATTATTATATATATTTTATAATAAGTTATGATTATTAACTTTTATACAATTATTTAAATAAAATAATAAGAACCTATAATATTTAAATTATTAATTTTAAACTTATAATAAACATGTTCAATATTAAATATTTTTGATTTCATAATTATAATAATATATATAAATTATATAATAATAAAAATGAATAAGCCTATATATTTATCAGTCTATATATAAATGTTATTTATTAAATATATTATATGAATATGAATTCTAATAATGGATTTATATATATTAGACAACATATATATTATGATAATGATAAAATATATAAATTAGGTAAATCTAAAAATATTTATGATAGAGATAATAATTATGCTACTAGTGAATATAGACGAGGTAAATTTAGTTTAGTTATAGAAATATTAAATAATCAACAATTTGATGATACATATGTTGAAAAATTATTACAAAGATATTTTAAAAATTATCACTCTAAAAAAGATGGCGGTAGTGAATTTTATCAAAATAAAATAATTAATGAAATAGTACCTTTTTTGTCTAATACTTCAATTAAGTTTAAAGTATTATCAGATGAAGAAATTAATAATTTAATTTATCAAGAAAGAATTAAAAAATTAAAAGATTTACTTAAACAATTTTTTCATAATAGACAATTAAAAGAAAATAGAATGCGTAATAAATTACAAGAACTTTATCTTATTGAAATTATTAATAATTTAAATATATATAAAAAAGTATTTTTAAAAGCACCCACCGGATTTGGTAAAACTCATATATATTACAAAACTATATTACGAATGAAATTTAATAAAATATTAATTTTAACTCCGAGAATTTTATTAAATCAACAAATAGTTGAAGATAAATATATATCTTATATCAAAAATGATAATTATAAAATTATTCATTTTAGTGATTTATATAATTTAAATAAAGAAAAAAAAATAAAAAAGTATTCAACCAATAATACAAAAATTATTATAACATGTTGTTATCAAAGTTGTAATAGATTATTAGAATATATTAAAAGTTCCAATTTTTTATTTGATTTGATTATTTTTGATGAAGCACATTTTATTACATCTTGGGCAGATACAGAAAATATATCAGAATTTTTAACTAATAATAATATTTGTAATTATAGATTATTTGGATCAGCAACTCCTACAGATGATATTGAAGGAAATACATTATTATATGGTAAAATTATTGAAAAAGTAAAAGTTCATGAATTAATTAATAAAGAATTATTATGTAATATTGAAACAATTGTTAAACAATTAAATGAGAAAAAAGCAGAATATCATAATTTGAAAGACTTAATAGTTGAATCAATGACTAAATATAATAAAAAAAAAGGAATTATATATGTGAATAATTCTGATAATGCTAAAAATTTATATAATTTATTAAAAACACAAAATATAATAAATGTATATATTTTTATTTCTAAAAATATAGAAGTAGAAAATGATAGTGATACAAATATAAAAACATTTGAAGAAGATAAAAAACAATGTATTATTATATGTATTGGTAAAATTGGATATGGTTATGATAATGATTTTATTGATTTTATTTGTTTGGGTGATCCTAGACATTCTGATATTGACATAAGACAAATTATTGGTAGAGGTTTAAGATGGAAAAAAGATGTATACCCAAATAAATTATTACATTTATTAGTTCCATTATATAGAGATGAATTTGGAAATTGTTCTAAAAATGAACATCTAAAAAAATATTTAGATTATATAATTAGTGAATGTGGTAAAGATATTATATTTAAAAGTAATGGAAATGCAATAATTGGTAATGGAACACAAAATCTAAATGAAGGGGATAATTATGATGGTGAAAAAATACCAATTGAAATATTAAATGAATATTGTACTACTGGTTATAATAAATATACTGATTTTTTAAAATTTTTGAAAAGTAATAAAATATATGATGAAATATCATATAATAAATTAAAAGAAACACAGAATTGGTTAGTATCATTAGGCGATATTAAAAAAAAGTATCCTAAATTTTGTATAAGACATATTCATCCTAATAATATGGATTATTATTGGAATAAAAAAGAAGCATTAGAAGCAATAATAATTACAAGAGATTTATTAATTAAAAAAATAGGTAGATATAATTATTCAGAATTAACTGATGACCAACTTATAAAAAAATTTAATTTAATAGATAATAAAATCCCTAATATAGATATTGATTTATATTATCCAACTATTTTATAATTTAGTTTTTATTTTATTTATTTTTTTCATATTTAATTGATTCACTTTCTAAATATTCTAAAAATTTATTTGAATCATTATTTAGAATATTATCAATATCATTTTCCCATCTTTTAATGATTTCTTCCATTTCATTAATTTTTTCAATACATTTATTTTGTTGGTTAATTGATGGTATTTGAATTTTCATACGATTAAAATTCTTTAAATCTAATGAAAGATTACAAGCTCCTTTATAATAATTTTCTTTTATATGATTACTTAAATTTTTTATAAAATATTTATAGAATTTTAGATTAATTTTATTTTTGTAAGAATCAATTGGCATTGCTCTGTACATTAAATCAGTATTTATACATTTAATATTATAATCACAATATGTAATTGGTAATTGTCTTCCTGGTGCATGATTATAAGGTATGAATAATCCACCTAAATAATAATCATCTATATTTATATTTCTCCAATCATTTTCTGATAATGTATGTAAAACTAATTTAACATCACCATTTTCATCTTCTTCAATTTTTGAACTTTGTAATTTACCTTTTTTTAATGTAAAAACTTCACCAAATGCTTCCCATTGTGTTTCTGATTTTCTATTTTCTATTTCAATAGTCCATTCAATAAATGTCTCAATATCTTGTTTCATACTATCAACTATTAGTTTCATATATTTTACTTTATTATTTGATGAATCTAATTTAGTTACTAATTTAGTTTGAATTTCTAATGGAGGTATTGGGATTTTCATACGATTAAAATTTTTTTGGTCTAATGAAAGATTGCAAGCCCCTTTTTGATATGTCTCTTCTATATGGTCATTAATAGATTTTAAAAAATAATACACATATTTTTTATTAATTTTATTTTTAAATGTATCATTTAAAATCATTAATGCCATTAAATCAGAATAATTACACTCACCAACAAAATATTTAATAGGTCTTTTATTACCATTTCCATTTGGTGATATAAATATATTTTCACCATCTATATAGGATAATTCACATTTTTTTACTTTCTTGAAATTTTCATCTTTTGCACCTGTAAGAAATGTAATACTATCTTCTTCATCTACTTCTTCAATTTTTGAACTTTGTAATTTACCTTTTTCTAATGTAAAAACTTTACCAAATTCAACCCATTCAAAATTATTTATGTTTTTACTCAATTCAAAAATTAAACTATCATTTAAATAATCTGAATGATACCATGATATATTTGGTTCTTTTCTGATATCATTAATTGAAATAGTAGTAATTTTTTCAATACTATCACATTCTTGATTAATCCTTACAAAATTAATATTTTCAGTTCCTTTTTTATTTTTTTCATAAATCATTACACAAGTTTTTATACTTGTATGTGTAAATATACCTCCAGGAACTAATATAATATCTGTTATATTTATTGTTTTTATAAAATGTGTTCTTGTTTTAGAAAATGAATTACCAGAAAAGAATTCACCATATGGTAATACAATTATACACATACCGTTATCTTCTAATTTATATGTATCTAATTCTAAAAATTGTATAGGTGGATCATCTTTTTTCAATTCATAAATATCATTTATATCAATATTATTATTAGTAGTATATTCATCATTCTTAAAATTTTTTTCTATTTGGTCAAATTTAATTTGTTTCTTTGAATTAAAAGGTGGATTTGTTAATATTAAATTATGTTTATTTTTATTAACATGAGTTAAACTACTATTACATTGAATATCATCAGGAAATTTATGTAATGTTAAAATTATATTCATTAAACTATATTGAAATGTTTCTGATTCAACTTCGCCACCAGATAAATTTAATCTATTTTTAAAATCATTATTAAACATATTATATCCAGATACTAACCATCCTGCAGTTCCCATACAAGGATCACAAATATTAATTTTATCTTTTTTATTAATTTTAGAAAATAATTCATTAATTCTTTCTTTTTTATATGATAAAATTAATTTCATTAATTTTCTTGGTGTAAAATATTGTCCTAATTCTTTTGAATCATTTTTTACATACTTATTTAACATATGTTCATAAATTTCTCCTATTACATCTTCGTTATCAGTAAAATCATTAAAATTAATTTTATTTATAACATCATTAATTAATGTTTGAATTGTTGATGCTTCTCTAATTTTTATAAAATTAGTTTCATTATAAATCATTTTAGTAATTGGATGTCTTTTTAATATTTCTCCCATCTGTTTAATTGCATCTACATTTATATCATGTCTGATTGTTTTTAATGGTTGACATGTTAATGTTGATAAATCTTTAAAATATCCTAATATTTTATCTAAATGTTCATCATCATCATATTTTTCAAGATAATATATTTTATTTAGTAAATCTATTTTACCTTCTTCAGTTGTATCAGATAAATATGGTTGAATTAATTTTAAAAATAATAAACTCATAATTATTTGTAATGCTTTTTGACCTACAATATTTTCTGCTTGAAATAATATATTATGTGCTTTATCTATCATTTTTAAAATTGGTTTTATATTTTTTTCATTATTATTATATTCTAATTGAAAAACTTTTTTATTATCTGGTAATCTTAAATATGAATAATCAGTTTTACTTTGGTCTTCTTTTTTTATAATTTTCTTTTTTGTAGATTTAACTTCTTCATTACAACTAGAAGATGATATAATAATATTATTATTTTCTTCTTTTATTATTTTAGATACTTCTTTAGAAACAGCCTCATTTATTACATTTTTAGGCGATGTATTAGTACATGAAATCTTCTTATTGACATGTCTATCATAATGACTTTTTTTATCAAATTCCATTTTACAATCCTGGCATATATAATTCGTTCCCATTTAATTATATATGTAATATATCATTAAATAATTTATAAATCATTTTTTTTATTTTTACTGAATTATGTTTAATTAATTGATTAATTTAAATTAAAAAATATATCTAATATTAACATTTATTGATAAATTAAAAATAATTTACATCTGATAAAGTCATAACAAAATTAATAATTTTAGATTAATGCAAGTTATTAGTGATAGAATAATATAATAATTAGTTAATAAATTATTATATATAATTCTATATAAACTTTTGTATTAAAATTATTAAAATTATTAAAATTATTAAAATTATTAAAATTATTAAAATTATTAAAAATTATTAAAAATTATAGAAGATATATTTAGTATATTAAAACTAATTAAGAATTACAAAAACTAAAAAATATGTAGTTAGATAATTAAAAACTTTATAATTTATTTAACATTATGAATCAAACATAATTTTAAATTTTTCTTAAAATCGTAATAAAGAAATATATTAATAATATATTAATGCACAATGAAATAATAGTAGATAACAATTATAATATGTCATATGTATCGTCATTTAATGAAATTGAAACTAACGAAATAGAAAATAATATACAACAACATATTATGAAACTAGAAGAACTTTATGAACAAATAAAGGATGAATTTAATAATTGTAAAAATATATTATATAATAATGAAGATAAAATATTAAAAATAACGAAATTCCACAAAAAACATATTTATAATTATCAAATTATTATGATATTTGTTTTTATTTTATTTGTATTAAATATAGAAATAACATTTATAGAAAATAAACGAGTTCTAAAATTAAATAAAAAAAATAATTCACCTTTAATACATGGATTATACCATAACATTACAAACTTAGAAAATAATTATGAACAATTTAATAAAAATAATTTACAACCTTTATATATATCATCCTTATATAATAAAATTATAAATATTGAACAAAGCCATGAACAACTATTGCAACACCAAATAAAATTTAATAAAATTTCTAATAATAAATTACAACAATTACAATATTATATAAATTATAATGAAGAAATAAATAAAAAAATTAATACATATGAAAATATACAAAATGATATTACAAATAAATTACAACAATTACAATATTATATAAATTATATTAATGAAAAAATAAATACATATGAAAGTATACAAAATGATATTACAAATAAATTACAACAATTACAATATTATATTAATGAAGAAATAAATAACAAAATTAATACATATCAAAATATACAAAATAATATTACAAATAAATTACAAAATAAATTTAAATTACATGAATTAGAAAATAATATTAAATTAAATAATTATAAAAATATTTTACAAAATCAAATTATATATTATAGTATATACTTTAATAATCAAATTAATGATTTAAAAAATAAACATAGTTCTATATAATAAGATTATTTCAGAACTAAATAATTTACAAATAAAATTTGATAATATATATAACTAAATTTGAATGTTTATTATTATATGTTTCATTGTTTATTATCAGTTTATTTAAAAATTAAAAACTAATAATTTATTGTTATTTTTAGAGAAATTATTTAAGATTTAAAAATTTTTTATAATTTTCTGTAAGTTTTGAGAACTTCGTTAATGCAGTTTAATTTCTCTGAAAATAACAATAATAGAACTAATTATTGCCGCCGCGGTGGATTCATCAAAAATAATTAATTATTTTATTGTTATTTTCAGAGAAATTATAAAATATTTGTAAAAAATATTTTGGAACGGAACGAATCATAGTTTAATTTTTCTGAAAATAACAATAATTTAAAATAAATAATAAATAAACGAAGTTCCCTAATTAATGTAATATTTAAAAGCTTTAAATTATAAATAAAGTTAATGAAGTTCCCAAATATAATAATAACAATAATAGAATTAATTATTGCCGCCGTGGTAGATTCATCAAATATAATTAATTATTTTAATTAAAAATAAATAATAAATAAACGAAGTTTTCTAATTAAAGTAATATTTAAAAGCTTTAAATTATAAACAAAGTTAACGAAGTTCCAAAATATAATAATAACAATAATAGAACTAATTATTGCCGCCGCGGTGAATTCATCAAAAATAATTAATTATTTTATTGTTATTTTTATAAAAATTATAAAATTTTTGGAAAAAATATTAAATTAATTTATAAATCTTAAATTATTTGCATCATCATAGAAATTATACAAATTTAAAAAAAATAAAATAAACTACGTAGTTTAGTTTAATTTTTCTGAAATTTTTATAATTTCTCTAAAAATAACAATAAAAAACAAATAATAAATAAACGAAGTTTTCTAATTAAAGTAATATTTAAAAGCTTAAAATTACATAAAAATAATAATAACTATTAATAGAACTAATTATTTGTGCGTGGTAGATTCATCAAAAATAATTAATTATTTTAATTAAAAACAAATAATAAATAAACAAAGTTCTCGAATTAAAGTAATATTTAAAAGCTTTAAATTATATGAATATAATAATAACAATAATAGAACTAATTATTGCAGCCGCGGTAGGAATCATCAAAAATAATTAATTATTTTAGTTAAAAACAAATAATAAATAAACGAAGTTCTCTAATTAAAGTAATATTTAAAAGCTTTAAATTATAAACAAAGTTAACGAAGTTCCCAAATATAATAATAACAATAATAGAACTAATTATTGCCGCCGCGGTAGATTCATCAAAAATAATTATTCTCGATTTCAGAGAAATTATAAAAATTTCAGAAAAATTATAAAATATTTTAATTTACAGTTTAAAAAAGAAATTTTGTTTATTTTATAATTTCTCTGAAAATAGCAATAATTATTTTAATTAAAAATAAATAATAAATAAACGAAGTTATCTAATTAAAGTAATATTTAAAAGCTTTAAATTACATAAAAATAATAATAACTATTAATAGAACTAATTATTGCGGCGTGGTGGATTTATCAAAAATAATATTTTATTGCTATTTTCAGAGAAATTATAAAATTTTGGGAAAAACTATAAAAAAAAATTTAAATCATAAATTAAAATATTTTATAATTTTTCTGAAATTTTTATAAATTCTTTGAAAACAAGAATAATTATTATTATTATTTTTCAATAAGGTTAATACTAAACAGTAATCCTAACAGATGATACTAAACATACCCATAATAAAATAAAATAAATAAAGCTTGCCTCCTTAAACAAAAACAAGTTTTATAATTATTTTTTATTGGGAACTTCATTAACTTTGTTTATTATTTTTTATTGGGAACTTCATTAACTTTGTTTATTATTTTTTATTGGGAACTTCATTAACTTTGTTTATTAATTATTATTATTATTTTTTCAATAAGGTTAATACTAAACAGTAATCCGACCAGATTATATTAAACATGCCTAATTTTTAATAATGGACATGTTTATTATCTTTAGTTTCCATTAATGTTTATTATCAGTTTATTTAAAAATTAAAACTAATAATTGAAATTAACGAAGTTCCCTATTATTTTATTTAAAAGAACTTTGTTTATTGGTTTTAATAATAATTTAAATAATTATTATTAATTTAAATAATAATTTAAATAATTAAAATTATTATTTAAATTAATAATTTTGGTAATAAACGAAGTTTCATTAAATTAATAATAAATAAAAAATAATTTAATAAATATGACGATGATTTAGTAAATAATAATACACATATATAAGAAGCACAATTTATTTATAATAACATCGTTTATTATTTTCAATAAAGTTATAATAAACACTAATTATAACTAACAATAATAAACATATCCAATATAAATTATTTAAAAATCATATAACTAATAATTTTGTTAATTATTATATTTTAATTTGACCAATTTATATTTTTTTTTAATTTATCTTCTACTTTTTTAAATATATTTGAATTAAAAAAACCTTTATTTGCACTTAATGGTGATGGATGAACTCCGGTTATTATATAATTTCTATCTATAAGCACCTGTTTATTTTTAGCATAGCTACCTAATAATAAAAATACAATATTACATTTATTATTATTTATATATTTTATTACTTCATCTGTAAACCACGACCATAATAATTGTTGAGAATTTGACTTGGACTTTATTACAGTTAATGCAGAATTTAATAAAAATATTCCATTTTCGCTCCATTTTGTTAAATCTCCATGTTCAAAATTATAATTTCTATCGGGAAATTCATTTTTTATTTCTTTAAAAATATTTATTAATGAAGGTGGAATTGATACATTTTTTGGGACTGAAAAACTCAACCCCATAGCTTGATTTTCATTTATGTAAGGATCTTGACCTAATAATACTAAGTCTATATTAGTAATATCCATTTCAAAAACTTTAAAAATTAAATTATTTGGTGGATAAATGATTTCTATTTTTCGTAATTCATTAATATTATTTATTATTTTCATTAACTTATAATAATGTTCAATAAACAAATTATGCCAACTTGAATGAATATTAAATGATTCTATTTTTTGTATTATTAAATTTAAGATGCATTTTCCTAATCTTGTGTCAAATAATAATTTATCTTTAAATATAATTTTATTTTCTATGTCTATCATATTATTATCTAATAAATATTGTATAAATTCTATTTTATATGGTCTATTATCATATTGTATTCCACTAATATGTCTCAATAAATTTCCCTTTCTAATATCAGCTTTTTGTTCTATTAAAAAATCAAATATTTCTTTATATTGTTCATTATTTTTATCATTTAATATTTTATATACACAATCAATAATTAATGTTGTATCTACATGTATGGCATTAGTATTACTTTTATATAAATAATTAATATCATAATTATTATTTATTAAAATTTGGATTTGTTCTTTATTCATAGAACCAAATAAATTAGTTTCATAAATATCTATTTTATTGGTTTTCATATATTCTAATGTTTCATTAAAATATATGTTATCACTAATTGAAATATCCCAAATTGTTCTATCAATTCTTACATTAAATTTTTCTATATATTTTATATAGAAACTAATTCCACCATTAATATAAAGCTTTTGTAATAATATTTTTTTTAGTTCTTCAATATTATCTTCATATTCACATATATATTTATTTGTGTCATAATCATAAATACATTGACTATCATAATCTTCAAAATTATTTAAATAACATTTTAAACAATATATATCAATATATTTAATATTTAAATCTTGAATTAAAATTTTTTCATCTTGTAAATTTAAATTTAATAGATTTAATGGTTCTTTATTATTTTCTATATGTGAAGTCATTATAATAGTATTATAATTTATGTTTATAATATTATTAAATCAATTTTTATTAATGATGGAAACATAAATTTATAATTTACTTTTGTAGTTGCTATATGTTTCAATGTTAACAAATCATGCCTAAATAAAGTATTATAAATAAAAAATAAATAGTAAAGTGTTTTATTTTATATTTATTTATAATATTTTATTCAACATTAATTTTTATTTCTCTGAAAACAACAATAATAAAAAATTGAAAAAAAATATTTAAAGATCATATATTATAATATAATAGTATATGGCTCAAAATACTCTCGTTTATTGGTATGGTATTATTGGTATACCTGGTAAAGGACCTAATTGGATGGAACAATATAATCCTAATAAAACGATTGGTGAAATTATACAAACTTTGACAGTAAATAAACTCGGAGAAAGAAATAAACGTATTGAAATATTTAAACATGCGCCAGGAAATATGTCTAAGTATGATAGTAATAATATGCATTGGGACCATAATACTACATTATCAGAATATTTAAATATTATGGGCTTATATGATTCAAAAAATATTATGCTTGTGTATGTAGTTATATAATGTTTGTTGTTAAAAGTTGACATTTATACTTTTAATATCTAAATATTTTTCAAGGTCAAATATGATATATTTAAAAAATAATAATAAATAGTTTTAATTAGGGAACACAGTTAACTTCGTTTATTTTAATTTAACAAAATCTAATATTTTAGGAAGGAAGCACAACTTTGGCATATTTCATAAACTAAGATTTATTAAGAACTTCATTTATTTTCAGAAAAATTAAATTACGTTCCAAAATAATTTTTTAAACCATAAATTACAATATTTTGGGAACTTCGTTAATTTATTTTATTTTTTTTAAAATTTTTTATAATTTCTATAGAGATGCAATAATTAAAGATTTATAAATTTTTTGAGAACTTCGTTAACGTAGTTTATTTTTTCTGGGAACTTCGTTAATTTATATAATTTCTCTGAAAATAACAATAATAAAAACCACCAATATATGAGTAAAACTATAATAATTTTTTAATATTTTATCATTAATAATACTAATAAAGAATGCTTCCATTTAAAACTTTTTTTTATTTAAAAAATGTTCAATTTTATATTATCAATATCATTTATATCATGTTTATTCTTTTTCATATTACATTTTATAGGCGTTATTAATGTAAAACAAGTTTATTATAAATATTAAATATTTTTGGTTTCATTATTATAATAATATTATTTTATGGACATGTTTATAGTGCCATCATAATTATTAAATTAGTTTTTGTTTATTATTAATTTACAGAAACTTCATTTATTATATAAATTATTAGTTTTAATAATAATTTTAATAATTTAAATTATTGGGTATGTTTAGTATCATCAGTTTCATTTGTTGTTTAGTATCGGTTTATTTAAAAAATTAAAAAAATATTTTTTTAATTTTTTAAATATTTTTTTTATGGGCATGTTTAGTATCATCTGTTTGGATTACTATTTAGTATTAATCTTATTTAAACATAATAATAATTAATAAATTAAATTAACAAAGCAAGCTTTAGTTATTTTATTCTATTATAATTATTTTATATTGGGAACTTCGTTAACTTCATTATTAATTATTATTATTATTATTATTTTTCAATAAGATTAATACTAAACAATAATCCAAACAGATGATACTAAACATGCCCATTATTAAAATTGCCTGAAAATAAACAAAGTTAACGAAGTTCCCATTTAAAAGTCTTAAATAATAAATTATTGAAGTTTGCTAGATAATTTAGAGTTCTAAATAATAAATTATTATTAAATTTGCTAGAGGATTTAAAGTTCTAAATAATAAATTATTAATTTGCTATAAAATGTAAAGTTCTAAATAATAAATTAATTATTAAAGTTTACCATAAAACATATTTTAGAATTCTAAATAATAAATTATTAAAAGTTTGCCCAAAAAATATTTTAAGGTTTTAAATAATAAATTATTATTTAGTTTGCTAGATAATTTAGAGTTCTCAAAACAAAAATTGCAAATGAAACCACACCATCAAACATAAAAAAAGAACTAGACAATTTTAAAAATAAAATGATACATAATGTCTTCTACATATATTAATTCTTTGAGAATTAGAAAAAACAAGGCTTATTCATTTTAGTATAAAATAGTGTTCTTATTCAATTGATAATTTATATATTTTTATAAATAAACAAAGTTCCCAAATATATAAATTATTATAATTATGAAATCAAAAATAAGTAATATTTATAATAAAATTGTTATGTCTAGATATATCATAATATAAAATCAAAAGAACATCCTACAAAATATGATTATGATTTTTATTTATTGTTATTTTCAGAGAAATTATAAAAAATTCAGAAAAATTATAAAATAATTTGTAAATCTTAAATTATTGCATCATCATAGAAATCATACAAATTTATTGCTATTTTCAGAAAAATTATAAAATATTTTAATTTAAGATTTAAATTAATTTCATATTTTTTCTAAAAATTTTATAATTTCTCTGAAAATAACAATAAAAAAAAATAAAATAAACTACGTTCCGTTTCAAAATATTTTAATTTATGGTTTAAAAAATTATTTTATAATTTTTCTGAAATTTTTATAATTTCTCTGAAAATAACAATAATAATAATTTTAATCATTTAAATTATTATTAAAATCAACGCTTTAAATAATATAATGAACTTTATTAATCACAATTATTTAAATTATTATTTTTTAATTTTTAAATAAATTGATATTAAACAGTAAATTAAATAGATAATAATAAACACCTTCATATATAAGCATATTTATTAATAATTAAGAACTTTGTTTATTTTTAATAAGATTATTTAAATCTATAATATTTTGCCGACAGACTAAACTAATTATTATTTATAAATCTAAAATATTATCCTAGTAATTTTTAATAATAAACATGATTGTATCAATAACTTATTTTTATATTTATTATCGCGTTATTTAACTAATAATTTAAATAAATAATATTTTATTTAAATTATAATTTAAATAATTAAAGTTATTATTAAATCTAAAAAAATTAATATATAATATTAGAAGATTTATTAATCTTATTTATTAATATATATGTGTATTATAGGCTTATAATTAAAAATAAATAAATGAAGTTTTCATTAATTATTACTTTATTAAAACTTAAAATAATATAGATTCTTATTATTTTATTTAAATTATTGGTTTTAATAACAATTAAAGGTATTATTAAAACTAATAATTTAGTAATATATAAATTAATAATAAACAACAAAAATAATGATAATTATAATATTAAACATATATTTATAAGAACTTTATTTATTATTTTATATTCCAATAATAATACAAAAATATACATTATAATATTAAATATATATTAAAAAAAACTTTATTCTTTATTTTTTCAAATAAAATAGCAATATATAAAAATTTAATAATTATTATTTTTAAAAAATATTAATGAAGTTCCATAAATTTATTATACAATAATATTTTTTCTTTCATTATAAATTGTTTCTATTTTATTTATAAAATTTTCTTGAGTTATATTTATAAGATTTAACTTATTACCACAATAATCTATATTATTTTGTAATTTTTCTTTCATTAAGTTCCATAAAGTAGTAGAATTAGGAACACAAACTATTTGTTTTATTTCTTCAAATCCATATAATTTATCTTTTTTTGTTTTAATATATCTTTTTTGTCCTCTTATTATATAATATTGATATTCAGAATTTGAATTATACATCACTATAAAATATTCTATTGTGTTAGTTTCTTTTGGTGATACAACTCTATCTTCAACAGCTATATTTAATTTTTTTGATACTATATTTAATGTTTTATCACTTGTATCTAATTTTTCATTAGTTAATTCTAATTCTTCATAAGTTTCATTTAACTTTTCTAAAGTTTCATCTAATTTATCATTAGAATTCTTAGCATATTTTAGTAATTTATCATTAATTAGTTTTGTATTTTTATTATCTTCTAATAACTTATTATTCTTTTCAATAATCATATCTATTTTTTTTTCTAAATTATCTATTTTATCATTTTTTTCTTTAATAATATTGTGATCTTCATTAATTTTTTTTTTATAAAAAATTATATATTTTTCTTTTAATTTATTTTGATAATCATTAAAATATTTAATACATTCTTCAAGAAGTAAATAATAATTGGCATATTTTTTTGTATTTTTTGAACGTATTAAACATATTTTAAATGCTCTTGGGTGTAAATAATATTCTATTTTATGTGTGCAACCGCCAGATGGTGCCGACTCAACAATATTGTTTACTCGGAAATCAATATTTTCTTGAAATAAATTTTGATCAATTAATAAACGTTTTATATTTGTTGTTCCATTATATATTTTTAATATTCCATATTTTTGTAATTTATCATGATATATACAACATTCATCTTTACTAACCAAGTTAATAAATTCATCAATAAAACTAATATCAATTTTATAATATAAATTATTAACTTCTTTTACATAATCAATAATATTAATGATTCTCTGTTCTTCTAGTAATTGATTATTAAACTTTTCTATCAATATATTAGCCATAATAATATTAATTATTATATTTTTAAAACCTTTACTTATCATTTTTTTTAATTTATACTTTAGACATGTTTATTATCATAATTTAGAATTAGTGTTTATTATAACCTTAATGAATATAATAGTATAAATTAATTGGACTTTCTATATATGTTTATTATTATAATTTATAATTATTGTCTTCTTAATTAATTATTAAAATATTTTTATTTATTATTAATTTAAATAAAATAATAGGAACTTGAGTTATTTAAATTATTAGTTTTTAATTTTTAATTAAGTGATAATAAATAAAGGACTTTGTTTATTTATTTTATAATTTTTAATTTTTAAATAAACTAATAATAAACAGTAAAATAAATATATCCTTTATTTAAAATTACATAAAAAATATAAAAAAAGTTTTGATTTAGTATTTTATATTTTATTCTTATTTCAAAGAATAAAATATAAAAATTTCTGAAAAAATAAATTATATACCGACAATATTTTAATTATGGTTTAAAAAATAATTTTATAATTTTTCTGAAAACAGCAATAAATAATTAAAAAAAATAAATTACATTAACGAAGTTCCCAAAAAATATAAATTTTAGATTTTATAAATTTATTATATAATAATATTTTTTCTTTCATTATAAATTGTTTCCATTTTATTTATAAAATTTTCTTGAGTTATATTTATAAGATTTAACTTATTACCACAGTAATCTATATTATTTTGTAATTTTTCTTTCATTAAGTTCCATAAAGTAGTAGAATTAGGAACACAAACTATTTGTTTTATTTTTTCAAATCTATATAATTTATCTTTTTTAGTTTTAATATATCTTTTTTGTCCTCTTATTATATAATATTGATAATCTGAATTTGAATTATACATTACTATAAAATATTCTATTGTGTTAGTTTCTTTTGGAGATACAACCCTATCTTCAACAGCTATATTTAATTTTTTAGATACTATATTTAATGTTTTATCACTTGTATCTAATTTTTCATTAGTTAATTCTAATTCTTCATAAATTTCATCTAATTTATTATTAGATTTTTCAGCATATTTTAATAATTTATTATTATCTTCTAATAACTTATTATTCTTTTCAATAATCATATCTATTTTTTTTTCTAAATTATCTATTTTATCATCTTTTACATTTAACAGTTTTTCTTGTTCATCAATTCTATTTTTATAAATAATAATATATTTTTCTTTTAATTTATTTTGATAATCATTAAAATATTTAATACATTCTTCAAGAAGTAAATAATAATTGGCATATTTTTTTGTATTTTTTGAACGTATTAAACATATTTTAAATGCTCTTGGGTGTAAATAATATTCTATTTTATGTGTGCAACCGCCAGATGGTGCCGACTCAACAATATTGTTTACTCGGAAATCAATATTTTCTTGAAATAAATTTTGATCAATTAATAAACGTTTTATATTTGTTGTTCCATTATATATTTTTAATATTCCATATTTTTGTAATTTATCATGATATATACAACATTCATCTTTACTAACCAAGTTAATAAATTCATCAATAAAACTAATATCAATTTTATAATATAAATTATTAACTTCTTTCACATAATCAATAATATTAATGATTCTCTGTTCTTCTAGTAATTGATTATTAAACTTTTCTATCAATATATTAGCCATAATAATATTAATTATTATATTTTTAAAACATTATCTTATCATTTTTTTAATCTATACCTTATGTAAAAATATATAATAAATATAAAAAAAAATTTTAATTTATAATTTCTATTTTTATAGAAATTATAAAATTTTAGCCATTTTTTTATTATATAGACATTTTATGATCTGTTTCATTTACTATTTATTTAAATATTAATAATTTAAAAATGTATATGTGTATAGTTTTTTATTTCTCTATAAAGTATGTTATTATATAATATTTTTATTAATAGTAATAATAATTCTTTTAAAGTATATTTTTGGTTATGATGATTGAATATTTTATTTAATTGTTCATCTGAATAAATATAATCAATAATAATGTTAATAATTTTATTATGCTCCATAATAATTATAATAGAATAAAATAAATAAAGCTTGCTTCCTTAAACGTATAATAATTTTATATTGGAACGTTGTTTATTATTTTTTTATTGGGAACTTCGTTAACTTCGTTTATTAATTATTATTATTATTTTTCAATAAGGTTATAATAAACAGCAATCCTAACAGATGATACTAAACATACCCATTGTTAATTTTCAAAGAAATTATAAAAAATAACGAAGTTCCCAGAAAAATTTGGAACTTCGTTTATTTTTTCTAAAAACTAGAAAAATTAAGAAATATTCATAATTTATTATAATAAATATATGTATAATTTATTTATTAATAATTGAAACTTTATTTATTTTCAATAAAGTTATAATAAACACTAATCATAACAGACAATAATAAACATGTCCTATATATAAAAGTATATTATTATTATATAATATGACTAAATTAGATAAAGGGACGCTTTACGAAGTATATATATGTAATTACATTAACAATAATAATGAACATACAATAGCATATTTATGGAAAGATATTCCAGATTATATATTATATAATGCCAAATTAATAAATGATATAAATGATTGTCGTATAAATAGAGAAAAATGTAAAAATTATATACATGATATAGGAATTGATATTATTCAAATAAATAATATAACTAATAAAATAAGTTTCATTCAATGTAAAAATTATGAAGGAACATTATGTATAAAAGATTTAGCCGGTTATTTTGCGATAATGTCTCAATCTGAACATTATGATAAAAACGGAATTATTTATACATCAAATAATAAATATTCTCATAATTTAATGAGAGTATGTAAAAATAAAACACATACATTTATTCATTTACCAATGGATAATAATATAACAATTTCTAAAAATATATTAGTTCCATATAATTATCAATTAGAATGTTTAGATAAATTTAATAAATTTTATGAAAACAATAATAATGGAATATTACAAATGCCTTGTGGATGCGGAAAAACATTTACAAGTTTTTTAATTTCTGAAAAATATGAAATAATTATAATAATATCACCATTAAAACAACATACAGAACAAAATGTAATAAATTATAAAAAATATTCAAAAAGTGAAATAAAAACACTAATAGTGGATAGTGATGGAACAAGAAATATAAAATACATTTTATCTAAAATAACAGAAAATAAACTAATAATAGGATCAACATATAAAAGTTGTGATATAATAATAGAACTATTAAACAATTTAAATTTAGATAAAATATTTATAATAATAGATGAGTTTCATAATTTAAGTTATAATAATATATATAATGTAAATGATCCAATAAATAAAATAATAAAAACAAATGTAAAAAAATTATATATGAGTGCAACACCAAAAATATATGAAATAGAAGAAACAAATTATAATATAGAAAATCTATTAGGAAAAATTGTTTATAAAATGGATTTTATGTATGCAATAGATAATAATTTAATATCTAACTATGAAATATATTTACCAATTCATGAAGATGATAATTATGAAATATTAGTAGAACAAATAAAAATATTAAATTATGATAAAATATTAATAAAAAAAATTTTATATTATTTTGAATCAATTAAAATATTAGGAAAGTTAAAAACAATAATATATTTTAATAATCATGATCATATAGATATATTTATTAAATGTATGAATGATATAAATAATTATTATAATTATAACTATACCATAGACAGTATCATATGTACAGATACTAAAAATAATAGAAATAAAAAATTAGAAAACTTTAATAATAATGATAATATAAGTATATTATGTTCAGTTGGAATATTAGATGAATGTATAGATATTCCAAGTTGTAATAGTGTATATATAACTTATAATTGTGTATCTAAAATTAGAATAATTCAAAGAATTAGTAGATCTTTACGAAAATATAATAATAAAATAGCTAAAATATTAATATGGTGTAATGATAATTTATTAGAAAATCCAATAATAAATGCAATAAAAGAAATAGATAATGATATAATTAATAAATTTAAATTTATTAATTATAATAAAATATATTCATTTGAAGAAAATATTAAAATAAACAAGTTCCAAAAATATAATATATCTATATATAATCAAAAATTAAATAATAATAATATAACTTTTGAAAATACTAATATATTGACAGAACAAACTACAGATAAAATAAAACATTTTAATAATAAATTAATTGAAAATAATAATAATATTTCTATTATTGAATATGTTAAAAAAATTAATAATTTATATTATAACATTGATAATAGCGATGATTTAATAAATATGATTGGTAAAGATGAATGTTGCATACATCATAATATGTTAAAAAAATATGGAATATCTACATTAAACGGAACAACAAATTATATTAAAAAATTATTAAGTCAATATGATTTTGTAGAAAATACAGATTATAGACTTCAACAAGTTTCTCAGTCAGCTACGCACGGAGGATGTACACATAAAAATGAATATTATTTACATCCTAGAACCTTTAAATTTTGTTTAATGCGTTCATTAAAAACAAAAAATTATGCAAAATATTATTTATTTCTTGAAGATTGTATTAAATATTTTAATGATTATCAAAATAAAATGAATGAAAAATATATTATTATTTATAAAAATAGAATTGATGACAAAATATACTGTTAATTGTAAATGGTGATTAAATTAATAATTAACATAAACAGATACTTATAAAAAATGATAAAATTGATAATTTAGAAAAAAAAAAGATATCATTATTGAAAATAATAATAAGTTATTAGAAAATAATAATAAATTACTAAAATATGCAGAAAAATCTAATAATAAATTAGATTAAACTTTAGAAAAGTTTAATGAAATTTATGAAGAATTATAATTAACTAATGAAAACTCGTTTATTTGTAATCATATTGAAAATAAATAAAGTTCTAATTATTAATAACTTATATATGTGTATTATTATAAGTTATGATTATTTCTTTTTTATTTATTTATTTTTTATTTATTAAAAAATAAATAAGTTTGTTTTCAATTAATTTTTATATTACACAAATTATTAGTTTAAATAATATAATTATTTAAATCATTATCAAAACTAATACTTTAAATACAATAATAGGGATCTTTGTTAATCTCAATTATTTAAATTATTAGTTTTTTATTTTTTAATAAAATGATAATAAATATATTCATTTTTAAATTATTAATTTTTAAATAAATAGTAAATGAAACAGATTATAACATGTCTATATAATAAAAAATAATTTTTTTTTTAAAAAAATTATTGCTATTTTGAAATAAATTATAAAAAATGGCTAAAATTTAATAATTTATATAAAAATAGAAATAATAAATTAAAATTTTTTTTTATATTTATTATTTCTATTTTTACATAAGGTATAGATTAAAAAAAATGATAAGATAATGTTTTAAAAATATAATAATTAATATTATTATGGCTAATATATTGATAGAAAAGTTTAATAATCAATTACTAGAAGAACAAATAACCATTAATATTATTGATTATGTGAAAGAAGTTAATAATTTATATTATAAAATTGATATTAGTTTTATTGATGAATTTATTAACTTGGTTAGTAAAGATGAATGTTGTATATATCATGATAAATTACAAAAATATGGAATATTAAAAATATATAATGGAACAACAAATATAAAACGTTTATTAATTGATCAAAATTTATTTCAAGAAAATATTGATTTCCGAGTAAACAATATTGTTGAGTCGGCACCTAAAGGTGGATGTACACATAAAAATGAATATTATTTACATCCTAGAGCATTTAAAATATGTTTAATGCGATCTTTGAAAACTAAAAAATACGCTAAATATTATTTACTTCTTGAAGAATGTATTAAATATTTTAATGAGTATCAAAATAAATTAAAAGAAAAATATAATATTGATTTAAAATTAAAAATAGAAAATAAAAATAATAAAATATGCCAATTAGAACAAAAAATAGACAAACTTTTAGAAGATAATAAAATTACACATAAACATAATGAAGAAATGAAAAAATATAATGAAGAAATGAAAATTATAAATAATGAACTTATTAAAAGAAGTCATAAATTAGAATTACAATTAAATGATACACTAGAAAAATTAGATGAAACCCATAATATATTAGGAGAAACAAAAGATGAATTAGAAATAACTAATGAAAAATTAGATACAACCGATAAAACTTTAAATATAGTAGCTAATAAATTAAATATAGCTGTAAAAGACAGAGTTATCCACACTAAAAAGAAATCTACTATAGAATTTTTTGTAATTATGAAAAATTTAAATGCAGAATATAAATATTATATTATACGTGGTCAACATTTATATATTACATCTAAAAAAGAACAATTAAATGAATTTGTTGAAATTAAAAAATTAGAATGTGTTCCAAATGCAACTATATTATGGAACCTAATAAAAGAACAATTAAAAAATTCTATAGATTATTGTGGCAATAAATTAAATTTAATTAATATAAATGAATCTGAATTTCTTGAAAAAATAGAAATTATATATGATTCTCGTAAAGAAGTTAATTTATAAATATAATATGGTAATTAAACAATCTATTTTATTAATATATATATGTTTATATAATTAAGATTTTAAAAATATATATATATTTAGTATAAATAAAAATAAACAAAGTTTCAAGAACTTTATTTATTATTCAAATTATTAGTTTTAATAATAATTTGAATTATTGGTCTTGGTTACTATCTTCTGTTTCTTTTACTGTTTATTATCAGTTTATTTAAAAATTAAAAACTAATAATTTAAATAATTGTGGTTTCTATTATTTTATTTATAAAGAACTTCATTTATTAGTTTTAATAATAATTTAAATAATTTAGATAATAAATAAAGTTAACAAAGTTCTCATAAATTAATAATAAACAAAAAATATTTTTATTAAATCATCCCTAATGAAAATATTTTTATTACAATGATTTAATAAAATAATAATAAACATATATAGGAAGGCAATTTATTTATATTATTATTTTTCAACAAGGTTATGATAAACACTAATCATAACAGAATATAATAAACTTTTCATTATAAAAATAGTATGATAATAATTTTGGGATAGAAGATAACCAAATAATATATAAAGTAACAAATCTTAAAACATTAAAGAATACAATCATAATGTATATATTATTATTATTTTTAGATAAATTATAAAAATTTCTGAATTTTTTATATTTTATCTAAAAATAATAATAAAGTAAATGTTAACAATCTAAATTATAAATTAAAAATATATGTATTTCATAACTTCGTGTATTTCATAACTTCGTGTATTTCATAACTTCGTGTATTTCATAACTTCGTGTATTTCATAACTTCGTGTATTTCATAACTTCGTGTATTTCATAACTTCGTGTATTTCATAACTTCGTGTATT
>Ga0214923_10000261_pt1 | contig 80980 bp, 63 predicted proteins | sample LL1510_MetaG_FD_177993 | JGI IMG/M metagenome (GOLD analysis project Ga0214923, IMG submission 177993) | Freshwater microbial communities from Lake Lanier, Atlanta, Georgia, United States - LL-1510 | ecosystem: Environmental > Aquatic > Freshwater > Lake | place: USA: Georgia | collected...
TGGCAGAGACACTCGGCCCCCATCGAACAGACTATCGTGCAGAATAGCCACCGTATGACGTGATCGTTCACTGAGTTCGTCGCTAGTCACCACCACGGGCTGGGAGGCTAATGCCTCGAATTGTTCGGAGTGGCCAGTCAAGATGGCCGGAATTATCGATGCCACTATCCGATCGTTAGTGTCCCGTCGAAGGGATTGTATACGGGTATCAATGTCGTTAATCCGCTCATCAACAGATCCCTGAAGGAGAAATGTCTGTTTAAATATTTTTGTCGATAATATATTGAGTTCATCACTCGATACGGTACCCGCAGCAAGTTGGGATTGAATCGCCTGTAATGCCGTTCGGTGTTGGGTGAGTTGATCCAGGGATGGGGCGTTAACGGGGGTGAGAACCTGGGCTAAGGCGATGATCATGTCGATAGTGATCAGTGCCTGCCCTCGAACCGCTTGATGGTAATTCGGATTATCGGGAGTACATCCCGGATCAATGCCGCAACGCTCCACAAATCTCTGGATATTGAGTCGGAGTTGCCGGGAAGGGGTGCCATCGGACACGCTCGTGTCTGCGTGGATGTCGTTACGAAATACCGCCAAACGATCGGTAAAGTTCTGAGCATCGCTAAACAAATATTTAACGTGGCGTCCAGCAGTCACCTCTTCCAATTGGGACCATGTGTCGATTGCGGGGGTGGATACGATTTTGAACTGAGTCATGAGGAACTCCTTGATGGGGATGGGGCGGTTTGGGTGAGCCCGCGGGAAAAACATCTACTTGATTACTTATCGATATTTTTACAAAAAAAATTTCAATTTTGTTTAGGACTTACCCACCCCCCCCTATGACTTACGAGATCACGCAACTGCCCCCGCTTGGTGGGGCGGTATTTCGGACAACGACATCGGGAGACATCGCCCGGAAAACGTCCGGAAATCGATCGAACAGGGCATCAGACACCGTGCGATGACTGGCATCCTGAATCGACAAAATACCCTGAACGAATCCTGGATCTTTATCCGCCAATAGTTCCTGCAACGCCGCGGCATTTTTCTCAGCTAGCCAGTGGGCGACGCTCAATCCTTCCTGATCCGCGATCGACAAAATCTCCCGAACGAATCCGTCATCTTTCCCAGCTAATATTTCCTTCAACGCCGCGCCTTTAATGCGAGCCAGCTCGTGGGCGACACTCCATCCTTTCTGATCCGCGATCGACAAAATACTCTGAACGAATCTTGGATCTTTATCCGCCAATAGTTCCCGCAACTTCTCCCCGTTAATGAGAGCCAGCCCGTGGGCGAAACTCCGTCCTTTCTGATCCGCGATCGACAAAATACTCTGAACGAATTCCACATCTTTCCCCGCTAACATGTCCAGCAACGCCACGCGGTTGCGCCCAATGAGCGCGTAGGCGACGGTAGAGGCAGATCGAGCCTCAATCGACAAAATACTCTGAACGAATTCCAATTCCTTCCCTTCCAATATGGCCAGCAACGCCTCTGCGTTATGTCGAGCCAAGTCGTGGGCGACGCTAAATCCTTCCTGATCCGGGATCGACAAAATCCCACGAACAAATCCGTCATCTTTCCCCGCTAAAATGTCCCGTAACGCCGCGCCGTCTCCTTGAGCCAGCCAGTGGGCGACACTTTTACCTTCCTGATCCGCGATCGACAAAATGTCCCGAACTAATCCGGCATCTTTCACAGCTAATATTTCCTTCAACTCCGCGCCGTTATGTTCAGTCAGGCAGTGGGCGACGGTAGTTCCATTCGAATTTGTGATCAACAAAATGTCCCGAACGAATCCTGCATTTTTCTCGGCCAATATTTCCTTCAACGCCTCTCCGTCCTGTAGAGCCAGGTAGTGGGCGACGCTATTTCCATCTATATCTGTGATCGACAAAATCCCACGAACAAATCCGTCATCTTTCACAGCTAATATTTCCTTCAACGCCGCACCGTTATATTGAGCCAGCCCGTGGGCGACGCTAGTTCCATCGGAATTCTTAATCGACAAAATAGCCTGGACGAACTCATCACTTTTTCCAGTTAAAATGTCCCGCAACGCCGCACCGTTATTATGAGCCAGCCCGTGGGCGACGCTAGTTCCATCGGAATTCTTAATCGACAAAACACCCTGAACGAATTCATCACTTTTCCCCGCTACAATGTCCCGCAACGCCACAGCATTCTTCTCAGCCAGCAAGTAGGCGACGCTATATCCTTCCTGATCCTCGATCGACAAAATACCCTGAACGAACTCATCACTTTTTCCAGTTAACATGTCGCTCAACGCCGCGCCGTTATGTTGAGCTAGCCCGTGGGCGACGCTATTTCCATTTTGATCTGTGATCGACAAAATACCCTGAACGAATTCATCACTTTTTCCAGTTAAAATGTTCCCCAACACCGCACCGTTATGTTCAGCCAGCCAGTGGGCGACGCTCAATCCATCCTTACCCGGGATCGACAGAATAGCCTGAACGAATCCGGCATCTTTCTCGGCCAATATTTCCCCCAACACCAAACCGTTATGTTCAGTCAGCCAGTGAGCGACGGCGTTTCCATTTTGATCCTTCATCGAGAAAATAACCTGAACGAATTCTGGATCTTTATCCGCTAACATGTACCGCAACGCCACAGCATTTTTCTCGGCCAGCACGTGAGCCATGCGCTGACCATTCGACAACTCCCGACTCAATAACTCCGGCTCTCGCTCCAAGGCCTTGGAATAGAGTGCCACGGTGCAGTCGCGGTCATATACTGTGGTCAGGATGCGATCGGAAATATGGATATCCGGATGCTCAAGTAGTGCTTTAAGAATGTCCAAGTGCCCGTCCATCATGACCATTTCCAACGCCGATAGCCCCGAACTCGCAACCATCGTATTGGGATCGGCCCCATTATTAAGTAGCACCTGCACACACTCGGCGGATTTGCCGTGCGCAATCGCCAAAATCAATGCCGTTTGACCCGCGCTATTGGCGTGATTGAGGATCGATGACACCCCCACCTGGTTCGCCACACACTGGTCGATCATGGCCTGAAGGGTATCGGTGTTTCCACTCATTGCGGCGCGCATGAGCGCGGTGTTCCCCTCACTATCGCGTGCCGTGATCATGGGTGCCGTATAATTCCCAGCAATAGCTGCCACACAGTGAACCATCGCCGCGCGGCCCGATTCACCCGCTAGCCCCATTAATGACGGCACCGTGGTCGAGGCCGCTGAAGTGGTCAGATAGGAATCCCTCCGAGTGCCATCACTCGCATTCCACACATCGGTGGCCAAGTCGGTGTTCCCACCCAGTACCGCGTAGTCCATCAATGTGTACCCCATCCCATCCCTATCGAGCGATGGCATGACGGCGCCACCGGATCGTCCAAGCGAGGATCGTAGGCAATCCACTACGTCCTTTCGACCCACTCGAGCGGCAATCCCCAATAGCCCATGCCCCCCCAGTTCCAGGTGAAGCCCTGTGATAGCTGTCCTTTGTAATAAGTCGCGAAGTTCTTCAAATGACAGTTGCTTGAACACGGCCTCGAGAAGTTTGGTTTTTTCCTCGGAATTGATTATTAGTGATGGTCCAATTCCTATGCCGGGCACTTTCGCCGGTAAGTCACCCCACGTCGGTATGGGCGTATTGCTGGCGATACAGTTGTCACCATAGGCCGACAGCACCCATATGGGATCTGCAAACCCACGCTGAATCGTACGCGCGTTGGACTCAATTGTCGCCCGGTAGGCGGGGACGAATGGATCTTTAAGCGGTTCCGGAATCGGACGATTCTCCCCCCCATACATTAACCGCATTACCAGATTGATATGATGGACATCCGTTCGATAGTCCACAGGAATCCCGGTGTGGCACAGCATTTCTTGCAACCGACCTATTATCACCGGCTGTAACATGGTACGCACCTGCGCATCATCCTGGTGCTGGCGGGTCCACTCGCTACCCTCAATGTTGGCACGTAGTTCTCCACAACAGTCCATCGCCCGCAAGTCGACCCCCACCGAACAAGTACCTTGGAAAGCCTGCCGCCACGTTGATATCACGTTGGCAATCTTTGTCTCCTTGCCGGTCAGCTGATTAGTCTGGCGCGCCTGATCCAAGAGAGTCACCGCTTCGTGTAACCGAGAGTGGGCCGCCTCCCAGCGTGTACGTTCTGCCCCGTCAGTTCCAGCGACTCGCGCTGTTACCTCGCTCAAAAATCCACGCATTGCAGTTCTTACGCCCTCGGGCATTGCGTCCAGCGCCTGACTAATCTCCGCTTCGCTCAATGCCGGTGCCGGTAACACCATGTCTAATAGCGATGCCGTGACACGGACGCCCAGAAGCCGGCTCGCCACCGCCATCCACTGATCTGGCAGAGACACTCGGCCCCCATCGAACAGACTATCGTGCAGAATAGCCACCGTATGACGTGATCGTTCACTGAGTTCGTCGCTAGTCACCACCACGGGCTGGGAGGCTAATGCCTCGAATCGTTCGGAGTGGCCAGTCAAGATGGCCGGAATTATCGATGCCACTATCCGATCATTAGTGTCCCGTCGAAGGTCGTGTATGTGTTGATCAATGTCGTTAATCCGCTCACCTACAGATCCCTGAATGAGAAATGGCTGTTTAAATATTTTTGTCGATAATATATTGAGTTCATCACTCGATACGGTACCCGCAGCAAGTTGGGTTTTAATCGCCAGTAACGCTGTTCGGTGTTGGGTGAGTTGCTCCAGCGATGGGGCGTTAACGGGGGTGAGAACCTGGGCTAAGGCGATGATCATATCGATAGTGATTAGTGCCTGCCCCCGAACCGCTTGACGGTAATTCGGATGATCAACTGGGAGTCCTGGATTAATGCCGCAATGCTCCACAAATCTCTGGATCTTGAGTCGGAGTTGCCGGGAAGGGGTGCCATCGGACACGCTCGTGTCTGCGTGGATGGCGTCACGAAATGCCGCCAAACGATCGGTAAGGTTCTGAGGATCGCTAAACAAATATTTAACGTGGCTTCCAGCATTCACCTCTTTCAATTGGTCGCTTGTGTCGCTTGCGGGGGTGGATACGATTCTGAACCGAGTCATGAGGAACTCCTTGATGGGGATGGGGCGGTTTGGGTGAGCCCGCGGGAAAAATGTCTACCTAATCACTTATCGATATTTTTACAAAAAAAATTTCAATTTTGTTTAGGACTCCCCCATACCGCCACGACTTACGAGATCACGCAACAGAGGCCCCCAGGGCTGGATATCGGGCAAAGACATCGGGAGACATCGCCCGTAAAATGTCCGGAGATTTATCGAACAGGACATCAGACACCGTGCGATGACTGGCATCCTGAATCGACAAAATACCCTGAACGAATCGTGAATCTTTCCCCGCTAACATATCCCGCAACGTCGCTCCGTTACATTGACCTAGCCTATAGGCGACACTTACTCGAAATCTCGTTGTAGAGATCGACAACACGTTACGTACACACTCATCATTTTTCCCAGACAGTATATTTTTTAACAGAGTCGCATTAGTTTGAGTGGCCAATACGTGGGCGAGACTATTCCCAGATTGACCTGTGATCGACAAAATACCCTGGACGAATCCTGGATCTTTATCCGCCAATATTTCCCGCAACTCCGCTCCGTTATGTTCAGCCAGCCGGTTGGCGACGCTAACTCCTTTGTGATCCGCGATCGACAAAATCTCCTGAACAAACCCGTCACGTTTACCCGCTAAAATGTGCCGCAACACGTAACCTGTATGGCGAGCTAGGCAGAAGGCGACGCTATGACCATTTTGACTCAGGATCGACAAAACCTCACGTAAAAATTGATCGCTTTGCCCATCCAATATTTCCCGCAACTCCGCTCCGTTATGTTGAGCCAGCCAGTGCGCGACGCTATTTCCATTTTGATCTGTGATCGACAGAATAGCCTGGACGAATACTTCATCTTTCCCAGCTAATATTTCCTTCAACGCCGAACCATTGTTATGCGCTAGCCAGTGGGCGACGCTCAATCTATCCGGACCCGGGATTGACAAAATACCCTGAACGAATACGGCACCTTTCTCGGCTATTAAGTCCCGCAACGCCTCTCCGTTATAGAGAGCTAGCCAGTGGGCGACGGTATTCCCATTGTGATCCGTGATCGACAAAATACCCTGAACATATTCGGCAGCTTTCCCGGTTATTAAGTCTCGCAACGCCGCTCCGTTATAGTGAGCTAGCCAGTGGGCGACGGCATTTCCATTGTGATCCATGATCGACAAAATACCCTGAACGAATTCGGCACCTTTCCCGGCTATTAAGTCCCGCACCGCCTCTCCGTTATCTTGAGCTAGCCAGTGGCCGACGGTATTTCCATTCTCATCAGTGATCGACAGAATAGCCTGGACGAATCCTGCATCTTTCCCAGCTAATATTTCCTTCAACGCCGAACTATTGTTATGAGCTAGCCAGTGGGCAATACGCTTACCATTGTGATCCGTGATCGACAAAATCTCCCGAACAAATTCATCACTTTTCTTGGACAAAATTTCCCTCAACGCCACGCCGTTACAGTGAGCTAGCCAGTGGGCAATACGGTTACCATTGGACAACTCCCGACTCAATAACTCCGGCTCTCGCTCCAAGGCCTTGTTGTAGAGTGCCACGGTACAGTCGCGGTCAAGCAGCGTGGTCAGGATGCGATCGGAAATATGGATATCCGGATGCGCAAGTAGTGCTTGAAGGATATCCAAGTGCCCTTCCCGCATGGCCACTTCCAAGGCCGAGAGCCCCGAACTCGCAACCATCGTATCGGGATCGGCGCCATTCGCAAGTAGCACCCGCACACAGTCGGCGGATTTGCCGTGAGCAATCGCCAACATCAATGTGGTTTCACCCGCGCTATTGGCGTGATTGAGTATCGATGACACCGGCAACTCATTCTCCGAGCAATGGTCAATTATGGCCTGGACGGTCTCGGAGTGCCCACTCATTGCGGCGCGCATGAGGGCGGTGTTGCCATCGCGATCGCTTTCGGTGACGACAGATAACGCTCCCTCGCCAGAAAAATGGGAAATTTCGCGCACCAATTCGGGTTGTCCCGATGTCGCCGCGTGGGCCATCAATTGAACGGCAAGTTCCAAGTGAAGCGGTCGATTCGGGGACGTAATTGATAATTTAGGTATGGATAACGATACGATTCTGAACCGAGTCATGCGGTAATCCTTGACGGTGATGGGGCGGTTTGGGTGAGCCCACGGGAACACGGCGGGAAAAACATCTACTTAATTTCTTATCGATATTTTTACAAAAAAAATTTCAATTTTGTTTAGGACTTACCCACCCCCCCTATGAATTACGAGATCACGCAACAGCCGCCTCGTGACGGGGCGGTATTTCGGGCAAAGACATCAGACACCGTGCGATGATTGGCATACTGAATCGACAAAATACCCTGAACGAATCCTGGATCTTTATCCGCCAATAGTTCCCGCAACGCCTCTCCGTTATAGTGAGCCAGCCTGTGGGCGACGCTTTGACCATTCGAATTTGTGATCGACAAAATACCCTTAGCGAATTCATCACTTTTCCCCGCTAAAATCTCCCGCAACGCCGCTCCGTTTCGTGGAGCCAGCTGGTGGGCGACGCTATTTCCGTACTGATCCGCGATCGACAAAATATCCCGAACGAATCCTGGATCTTTTTCCTCCAATATTTCCCCCAACGCCGCACCGTGTATTACAGCCAGCCCGTGGGCGACGCTAGTTCTTTCCACATTCGTGATCGACAAAATACCCTGGACGAATCCCGAATCTTTATCCGATAAAATGTCACGCAACGCCAAACCATTACAGTAGTGGGCAACACAATTTCCATTCTCAGCCGCGATCGACAAAATACCCTGAACAAATTCATCACTTTTTCCAGTTAAAATGTTCCTCAACACCGCGATGTTATTGCGAGCCAGCTGGTGGGCGACGCTATTTCCATTTTGATCTGTGATCGACAGAATAGCCTGGACGAATACTTCATCTTTCCCCGCTAACATATCCCGCAACGCCTCTCCGTTATAGTGAGCCAGCCCGTGGGCGACGCTAGTTCCATTCGAATTTGTGATCGACAAAATACCCTGAACGAATCCTGGATTTTTATCCGCTAACATGTCCCGCAACGCCGCTCCGTTCTGTTGAGCCAGGTAGTGGGCGACGCTACCGCCATCCGGGTCCGTAATCGACAAAATGTCCCGAACGAATCGTGGATTTTTATCCGCCAGTAGTTCCTGCAACGCCCCTCCGTTATATCGAGCCAGCCGGTGGGCGACGCTATTTCCGTACTGATCCGCGATCGACAAAATATCCTGAACGAATCCTGGATCTTTTTCCTCCAATATTTCCCCCAACGCCGCTCCGTTTTTTTTAGCCAGCCAGTGGGCGACGCTATTTCCATTGTGATCCATGATCGACAAAATGTCTCGGCCAAACTCATCATTTTTTCCGGCTAAAATGTCCCGCAACACCGTTCCGTTATAGTCAGCCAGCCCGTGGGCGACGCTGTTCCCATCAATCGCATTCTTAATCGACAAAATACCCTGAACGAATTCATCACTTTTTCCATTTAAAATGCCCCGCAACGCCGCGACGTCATATTGAGCCAGCCAGTGGGCGAAGTTGGTTCCATTAGAATCCGTGATCGACAAAATACCATTGACGAATCTTTCATCTTTTCCATCCAGTATGTCACGCAATGCCTTGAAATTAAGTTGAGCCAGCCAGTGGGCGACGCTAGTTCCATTCGAATTTTCGATCGACAAAATACCATGAACGAATCTTTCATCTTTTCCATCCAATATGTTACGCAACGCCGTGAAATTATGTTGAGCCAGGTAGTGAGCAAGACGCTGACCATTCGAATTTGTGATCGACAAAATACGCTGAACGAATCCTGGATCTTTATCCGATAAAATGTCCCGCAACGCCGCTCCGTTATAGTAAGCCAGCACCTGGGCGACGCTGTCTCCAGATAGATCCCTAATCGACAAAATGTCCTGAACGAATCCGTCATCTTTCCCCGCTAAAATCCCCCGCAGAGCCGCGACGTTATGTTGAGCCAGCCAGTGAGCAAGACGCTGACCATTCGAATTTGTGATCGACAAAATACGCTGAACGAATCCTGGATCTTTATCCGATAAAATGTCCCGCAACGCCATAGCATTTTTCTCGGCCAGCTTATGGGCGACGCTATGTCCATCGTAATTCGCAATCGACAAAATACCCTGGACGAACTCATCACTTTTTCCAGTTAAAATGTCCCGCAACCCCTCCCCGTTATGTTCAGCCAGCCAGTGGGCGACGGTAGTTCCATACGAATTTGTGATCGACAAAATGTCCCGAACGAATTCATCACTTTTTCCAGTTAAAATGTCCCGAAACGCCACAGAATTTTTCTCAGCCAGCCAGTGGGCGACGCTACATTCATACTCACCCGGAATCGACAAAATCTCATGCACAAATTCATCACTTTTTCCAGTTAAAATGTCACGCAACGCCATAGCATTTTTCTTGGCCAGCCAGTGAGCAAGACGCTTACCATTGGACAACTCCCGACTCAATAACTCCGGATCTCGCTCCAAGGCCTTGGTGGTGAGTGCCACGGTACAATCGCGGCCAGAACCAGTGGTCAGGGCACGGTCTGAAATATGAATATCCGGATGCGCAAGTAGTGCTTGAAGGATATCCAAGTTCCCTTCCCGCATGGCTACTTCCAACGGCGATTGCCCCGAACTCGCTACCGTCGTATTGGGATGGGCCCCATTCGCAAGTAGCACCCGCACACAGTCAGCGGATTTGCCGTGCACAATGGCCAACATCAATGCGGTTTCACCCGAGCTGTTGGCGTGATTGAGTATCGATTTCATATCTACCCCGTTCGCCGAGCAATAGTCGATCATGGCATGGAGGGTCTCGGAGTGCCCAGTCATTGCGGCGTGCAATAAGGGGGTGTTCCCATCGCGATCGCTTTCGGTGACAACCTCTACAGCCACGTTGCGAGAATAATGGGAAATTCCTCTCACCAAGTTGGGTTGTCCCGATGTTGCCGCGTGGGCCATCAATTGAACTGCAAGTTCCAAGTGAAGTGGTCGATTCGGGGACGTAATTGATAATTTAGGTATGGATAACGATACGATTCTGAACTGAGTCATGAGGAACTCCTAGATGGAGATGGGGCGGTTTGGGTGAGCCCGCGGGAAAAACGTCTACTTGATTACTTATCGGTATTTTTACAAAAAAATTTCAATTTTGTTTAGGAATCCCCCCACGACTTACGAGATCACGCAACAGCCGCCTCGTGGCGAGAGGTATCTCGGGCAAAGACATCGGGAGAAATTACCAATCCAACCATGTGGGGCCACGCCCCAATTATACGTCGTCAATCACGACACATTAACGCCGCCACGATCAAGAATCGGCACTATTTACCCCATTTACCGAGTGACTATGGCTGTGATTTAATAATTTTGATTCAAAACTACGTCAAATCTAATAATTGAACTATTTTGAAATCAAAACTGCCTTAAAATATTTTTCATCCCGGGGGGGATTATATGTCGTTAAAAAGTTCTCCTGTGTTAATTTCGAAGTTGCCTCACGTTAGTTCTCCTATGTTAGACAGGCCGAGCTCTCAGAAGCGGTCGCCATCAATGTCGTCAAGTCCAGAGTCGGCTAAGTTCGATGAATCGCCAGTGAAGAAGCCTCGCGACTCTCACAATGAACACACAGCCACTTCATTTATCGAACAATCTCAAATTCAGATCGTGTCAATTGGACTGTCGAGCAATAGTATCGAGAGCCCCGTGAAGGTTGAGAGAGCGAATTCAACAATGGCACCGTTTAATATTACTTCACGTCGATTTGAAGACGAGCCCACCAACCGACGGCGCAATCTTTTCGGAGCGGGTTCCTCTTCAAGTTCCTCAACGCTATCCAGGACAAGCGCGGGTTTACCACTTCTGGACCCATCGATGTTTGACGATTTCCAACCGTTTCTATTGGATCCTACTGGCATTCAACGGGAGCCCAGCAACCGACAGCGCAATCTTTCCGGAGCGGGTTACTCTTCAAGTTCCTCAACGCTATCCAGGACAAGCATGCGTTTACCACTTCCGGACCCATCGGTGTTTGACAATACTTCTTCCAGCAGTCGATCCATGCAACAACCGTCATTAGTCAACGTACCACGACGCCAGGAGAGTCCGCCTCTGTCTCATCAGCCATTACACCAAAGTCATTCCAGTACGGTTGCATTTGGAACCCCGCCGTCATCACCAGTGCGGCAAGTCGCCGTACTGCCACCGATAGCCGAAACACAAACCGAGGCCGTTGAAACGAATACAATCGATGAGGCAACACATGAACTCGTCCTGAATTTAACCGCCGGAAGAATCATAAAATTCGAGTCATCCGCCGTAACCCAATCCGAGCAACAAAAAAAGGTCGTGCCTGCCAAATTTTATGATGGGACCCGATGGCTGCCCAGTATGGCCATTATCACAACACGCCCGATCCGTCAGAGTCCGGCGGTCGTAGCGGCCCTTGGAATTTTTGCCACCACCACCTTTGAAGGGAAAACTATTCAGCTATCCCCTCGTGGAATTTCATTATTCAACAGTCTAAGAATTGGCCGTGAAATCGAAGGGTCCCAAGCGGCCAAATTAGGATTTTATCTGGCTAGTGTGTTTGAAGCCTTTACTCCGCTTGAGCAGCTTCATCAATCGGGAGTCGCCCACATGGATTTAAAGCCATCAAACATCGTTGTAATACCAACAGGAACGACCTTGATCGATTCGGCGACACCACCCGTGTTTCGTTCAACGACGTTTGATAATGACATCCACTTTTCAAGTCCAACACGTCCGCACGAATCATCGATCGACGGCGACATATATTCGCTCGGTGTCACGCTCAATCGAATCTACGACAACTTTAAAAGTTCAGGAATTGAACTAAGCCCTCTACGCGGTTTAATTCACGACATGACTGAACATTCGAAACGTGATCGCCCAACAGGTCAAGAGGTCAAAGCCCGCTTAACTTCAATTATCCAGACCGTCGACGCCGAGGGTGAGCGACACGCGATTAAGGCCCGATTTTTCGAGCATCAAGACGGATTTTTGAATACCGAGTCCCCGACCTTTTATACCAGCGCCGATATACCTAATCAGGCCTTAGAGGAGTAACTAGGGAAGATATCGCCCCGCATCGGGTGCCCACAAAATGATCATTGGGGGGCGATATCGCCCCTAAAAAAAGAAGTGGGCACCCACCATAACGCTGCTAATGATCTGACTCTGGGATTGGTTATCGACCCGATAGCCAATGGACACCTCGCCTGAAAAATACAAAGGATCCAACGGCGCCCATTCAAGACCCAACGACCCGCCATATACCGTAGCGTTTAACGCGTGGTTACCAGTATGCTCTAACCGTGCGACACCCGGCGCAAAATAACCCGACATGACGGTATTCCAAAGCACTCGTTTACCTAATGGAAATAGTAATCGCCCCCCATATTCGGTGTAAGTTGTGCCATCGATGCGAACATTTCCAACACCGGACAACTGGACCCCAATAAAGTCAGAAGGAGCCCATTTCAGACTGACACCCGCCGCCGGAAATCCAAGGCCAGCCACCACACCGACTCCGAAGTCACCCTTCACTTCCTGCAATCGCCGAGCTTCTCGATCAATAGCCCCGCGACTGGGAACAGCGGTTTTTAAGTCCACAAAATTTTCGGAATTCACTAAGACGGTTTGAAATGGGGCCACACTCACTTGCCGAGAATACATTAACTTTCCTTGATATTCGATTCGGACATAATGATCCCCCGGTGGCACCGGGTATTGACGAACAAAATCCTTGGAGACAAACAATCCATCGACGGAAATTTCGGCATCGGGAACACCCGTGACGACCGTAACAAATCCTCCGGCCTGATCGGCAGCGGTAATCGATGACATTAGTAAAAAGATAGAAAACAGTCCGATCCAAAATTTACTCACAATTTTTCCTCATTTCTCAATTTCAAAAATAAACGTGACCGCCAAAAGAAAACCCCGTTTCGAGGTTATTTGACCGCCCAGACTGGAGGGTCACTTCCCCACTGACATAGCACAAATTTAATATACCCAATATCAACACATCCTTGAACAGATCATCATCGGACGACGTTGACGTATTAACGTTGCCATTAGGTAACACCAAATATTTCCAAACGAATACTTGCTGGGCTATTTTTCCTAGCTTCAATTCCACACCAATTCCAGTCTCAGCGTAATAATTATCCGCCCAGCGACCGTGATCGAGAACAGTACCGGTACCGACAAAAGCGTAAGTCGAGACAACATCGGCATCAAATACTTTATCCCCCGGCGACCATAACAATCGACCCGCTACCATTCCATGATATTGGGTATCCGGAATCTCACCGAGCCCCAATAATTGAACACCAAAATAGGTCATCGGCCACCATTTAATCGACGCCGCAGGTTGAGGCAGCGTCGACGCCACCATTCCAAGCCCAAAATTACCTCGAGATTCACGCAACCGTCTCGCCTCACGATCGATCGCCCCCCGTGATGGGGTATCGGTAATTAAATCAACAAAGTGATCCGAAACCACGGTCGACGTACGACCCGGATGTATAACTTGAGACGAGGAATATACTGTGGAACTATTGAGCTTAACAACGACCCAATGCGCCCCCTCGGGCAGCGGCAATTTCACTAGTGATTCCCGTCCCACACACACGTTGTCGACCCATATTTCGGCATCATTTAAATCGGTGAACACATTTAAATATCCCACATTGTGAGTGCCAACTTGGGCGGAAGGCGATGTAACCATGGCGGCAGTCGGTGTGGCCATGGCCCAAATCGGATGGAGACCGAATAGAATGAGACCAACCACTACCCTTATTTTCCGCATCATTCGTGTCGTTTATGGGCCTCAAATAGGTGCCACAGATCACTAGGAAGAGCTCGAGGTCGCCATTTCACATCGTCAACACAGGCCAACACAACGGTACCCAATGTGGTCATTCGGCCGTTTAAAAAAAATTCATTTCGAATCTGAACCGACGCTCGTTTAACCCAATCAATCGATAATTGAATTGAAAATTTATCCTCAAATTTTAGCGGCAGTTTGTAGATCAGATTGACCGACACCGGCATCAAGGCAATATGCTGAGCTACAAACCCACTGTACGGCATCTCATGATCACTTAAAAAATCGATTCGCGACGCCTCCATCCAGTTCACATATCGGCCGTGATACACGACCCCAGCCGCATCGGTGTCTCCAAAATAGACGCGTCCATGCCAAACGTATCGGCGTGGAGCAACACTCAGTGATGGCGGCATGTCGGAGTTCATCAATTGATGATATTAGTATCAAACCGATAAAAATAGAAATATTTGTTATTCTGTGGGGATGAATGGAGTTAAGTATTTGGTGGCGGCGGTTGGTATCGTTATAATTTTCCCCACTATGTCCACGGCAAATTCAATGAACTCGTTTCAATCCAACTTAGGGAATATTGGGTGGTATCCCAACAGCCCCTCGGAGTTACGCCAATTATTATCCGAACTGGTAACGCGTCATCCAGTCGACGTGCAAACATCTCGCCGCCGACCCATTGCCGTAATTATCCCCCATGCTGGATACGTTTATTCCGGTGCAGTCATGGCGAAAACCATGAATTCACTCGCCGGCTATCATTACGACAAGGTCATCGTAATTGGCCCGAGTCATTTCACCCCGTGTAATCATCACGCCATACTTTTAGATGTCTCAACGATCGCTACACCACTCGGTCACCATCCAGTCGACCAAGCCAGCGTACAACGGCTGTCTCAATTCCCTGAATTTCTGATGGGACCCTCGATTCATCAAAGCGAGCACAGCGTCCAAGTTGAATTTCCCTGGATTCAATCGATGCTTCCCAATACCCCAATTGTGCCTATTGTGCTTGGGCAACTCGCACCTGATGAGCTGTACCATTTCGCTAATCGACTCCGATCAATCATCACCGGCGAGACACTAGTGATGATTACATCCGACTTTATCCACTATGGGTCCGCCTTTGGGTACACCCCATTCACGGAGGATATTTCCGAAAATATCCGGCGGCTCGACAGTGCCGCCGTTGACGCCATTTGCACTCATAACTTACCCCTATTCCGTCGGATAATTCAGACCACAGGTGCGACAATTTGTGGAGAACAACCCATTCAACTACTACTCACGTTACTTCCTTATTCCAGTACGATCCTACCGGTGGGGTACGAACGGTCAGCCGATCGAACCAGCGATTGGAGTCACTCTGTCAGTTATGTTGGAATGTCCATTTATGGCCAATGGGCCGCGCCACCATTTCGATCAGCGTCGGACCAGTACGTTAAATCACAGGAATTATTGGCGTGGGCCAAAGCCTGTGTCGCCGCCGCCGTGACTCATGAAACGCCACAGGGAAGGCCCCTCAGTTCGCCGTTTAGCGAGCCCCATGGGGTATTCGTAACCATCAAAAAAAATGGCAACCTTCGGGGATGTATCGGGTCCTTAATCGGCAGCGACTCCATCATTGACGACATCGCGACTCAAGCGAGACATTCCGCATTAAACGATCATCGATTTGAGCCGATTACTCGAGACGAACTCCCCCTCCTTACGGTGGAGTTAACGGTGCTCAGTCCCCCCAAAAAATGCGATTCCGCATCCAAGATTAGATTAGGAATCGACGGAATAATTTTCAAAAAAGGACTTCTTCAATCTGTATTTCTACCTCAAGTTCCAGTAGAACAGTCCTGGGATTTGGCCGAAACCCTTTCCGAATTAGCGATTAAAGCCGGTTTATCCGCCGACGCTTGGAAAGACAATAGTGAATTTTTCACATTTCAAGGAATGGTAATCAATTAAGCGCATTTAAGGCTCGGATTCCACGATCGAGGTCCGGCTGACGACGCCAATGACATCGTTAAAATCGGTAAATACCACCGTATCTCACCGTTGTGAAGCAATCCATGGTGGCTTTGTTGCGAAATGCTCCATCTACGCCATCAGAAGGTCGTCGTACAGTCGCCGTGGGTACCGGATGCTTAGGGATGGTACTGAAGTACCACGCAGGCTTGAAACTCATTTGGGGCCAACATGACATCGGACTTTACTGGGGGCCCATCCAGAACCTGAAGTCGTTTGAGTGTCATGGGCGTCGGAAGATACGTCGGGGGTACCTCGCACATGTTATCTTGTTTGTGCCCGATATATGCCACGGCGAAATGCACAACTCCCAACGATTCAAACAATTGACGGATATGGGTCATAACGGCGTCAATTAACTGAGGATTTTGATATTTTTGAGCGAGGTACAAGGGATTCGATACTAATACGAGGTCGCCATCGCCGGTGAGAGCCAATGCACCTTTAAACCATCCGATTTGATTTCCGGCGGGTCGACATACTGAGCCAGACCAGACAATATCCTGATGCACTTGGAAAAAAAACGTTGTTCCATCCATCACCCAACTCGGAATATGGGTATCGTAAACATTTTTATTCCCACCCTCCAAATAATAATCATTGCCTGTTTTTGGATTTGACGACGCACAACAGGTAGCGCCATCCGCATGACGTAACACCCCAAAAAGATTCGTTTTTCGATCGACATAGGTCACATATACCGGTTCAAATTCCGGAGCTGATTGAGCACGTGATTCCGCTTCAAGCGCATGAACCACACCATGATGTCCGTCAATTGCCACCGATGGGATTCCATCGCCCCCTATTTTTTTCTTTAAATATTCGATGAGCGCTTGGCCTGGACAAAATCGATCCACATCGATAGGCGGGAGGGACTGGAAGCGGCCATTTTCGCCATCAAACTCGATATTAAAGCCGCATTTTTTGATGAGAAAATCATTAATTTTTTTTGCAACCTGAGCATTAGATTGGCCCGTATACACACGGTTATACGCCGACATTGCCAATTCAAACGAAATATCCTGTTCATGCCATTGGGCCATCTCTTGAATCGCGACATCGCGCAAAACACCTTTTTTGGACGCCGTGACTATCGATGACACCAACAATCGAGTGGCGACGATCCTTGCCATCATTTCCCGGTCAACCGACGGTTGGGTGACCGGTGTCCGGCGGGACGGTGCGATCAGGTGAGGCATGGGGGTCCCGTCCGCTTGTTGGTTTCCTTCTCCAGAAAACAGAGTGTCACCACTCTCAATACGACGGGCAATGTCGGTCGGGAGGTTCTCTAAACATGAATGATTCCAACTCAGCCGATCGGATCGTTCAATAATCGACCGAAATCGGTCATATGAAATTGGAGGAACTCCAGCCTTGTAGCGAATCGGATCCTGACCAAACAGATACATTCCCAGTCGAAAATGCTCGTCCATGGTGGCCAATGAAATCTGTGCTTTAAACCCTAAATCAGGGGCGTCTCGCCATCGTTGTCGGATCGCATTCAAATCAAACTCACTCGAGAATACCAAGTCAAAAGGAGGAAATACATGTCCGATTCCATTGAACCTAAATTCACGGATTCGTTCCCCCACACACGTCAATTGCCTCGCGGCAGTGCTGGGCGCCGCCGATTCTCCGAATGCCATGCCGTACCGATAATCAATGACGCCATTTTCGGCCAAACTCCGAATGCATTGAACAAGAACAGCCGTGGGGGCATCCAGTGATTGGAGCACACGAAATAGTGCGATCGGATTCGAACTTCGCGCCACTCCACGAACCGTCATCATTAATCGATTATCCGGTAAATCGTCCGACACGGTTAGGAAAGTGCCGCCTCGATACCGATTAACCTCACCGTCTAGTAAACGATCTAAACACTGCTGAGCTTCGTGCGATTTGAAGTGAGACATTGAGACCAACGCCTCAATACAGTGGTCAAATGCACGGTCGTGAGATGTGTCACGGTAACCGTTAAGGTGACGAAAATGGGTATTAAGACACGATAAATTATGATTCTTTTGGGTATCTCCCTGACGCCCAACTATCACCATTATCTGGATCCAAAGCGCGTCATAGTAACTCGAATGTTCGCCTGGAACGCCGAGTTCAAGTAATCGGGTTCGAATCGGCCCGCCCCACACGATCGGTGGCGATGACTGAATGGCATCGATAATCCATTGCGGAGGGGTATGATCCATCGTCACGTGATTCCACCGAATAAATTGATCCAGTTCGCCCCAATTTGAGAGATCCGTCGAGTGATTCGTCATCTGGCGCAAACTTCGAGTCACCTCTAGAAGGTCGCAATGATTACGATCGGAACACTGTATCCACGCCTCCAGGACATCGGCCAGCGATCCCGCATGCCGAACCATCCCGGTGTTTATTTCAGAATCAGGACTCTTGGGGTCCGATATACCCATTGAAATCACCAGTTTAAGCGTTTCGACCGCCGCCAACTGGGTAGCCTCTGAATACCGTTGGACGTCCATTCCGGTCAATATGGCCCCTGTTTGAGACAGTCCCAACAGTTGCGACCAGAAGCGAATCGACACCAGCATCAGCCGAGAAACGATATCGCCGTTGTTCCTCCCAAACTGTTTCGACGGATTGAATATTTTTGGAAATTCGCCAAAAATATCATGAAATCCCTGATGATAGTCAAAATGAGTTAATTTCTCTCGAAAATTTTCCGTTGGATTCACGTCTCGGTGTGAATTCATCGCCAAATACCGACGCCAACTAACCCGTCCCATGGATCACCTTAATCATTACCCGCGCGATTGCGCTGAAAATACCCCCTTATTTAATGAAATATACATGTTTGTTTTTTAAATATCAAAACATTATTTAACATATACTGATAAACGATCCTCAGCCGGGTGGTCGATCAAAAATTAACTCTGGATCTGATAGTATGACCTCGGTCATTGACGCGACGAAAAAAGGGCCTGTTGCCAAATGATTCAGATGCACCGTTTCTCACTCGACGTGGTGGCGCAGAGCGACATGAGGAGAGCGAAAATGGGGCAGATGGAGCATTTCGCAACAAAGCCAAAAATAGGAATATTGGAGGTTGGATCATCATGATTATTTCGAAATTTTCTGCACCATTTGTTGGGCGTCGATTCTCGGTAATTCAACAACCAGCTAAATCAACCCAAACGACGCATTACAAAAACATCACACCGGTCGGAAAAATTCCGCCTCCATTTTTGTTATTGACTATTACCCCACCCGCCACCCCACCGTGTCCCTGGATTATTTTTGGATACACAGGACACGACAGACAAAATTCTGAAACTATTCGTCGCATCGGCTTTAATAGGTCGACATTCACCTCATTGTCGTTCGAATATTGTGCTCATTTTGCAGGGATATCGGGTCGAGTATTCACGGTCGGTATGCCAATAAAAAAATATATATCACTTCTAGAAACGCAAAAAAATCAGGTAATCAATCATGATAAAGCGCTACACCATCCCAATTATTTTATGGATCTTTGCCACCTAGGAACCGGCATAGAACCGGGGGAGTATTTGACCATTGCCAAAAATGACTGGATTTTTTACCGACCCCTATCCAAATCAATTGTACGCGACGCTGAAATATTATTTGAAGCTCCAGACCGACCGACGTACAACACGCCAATCGACTTCGCGATTTTTAGTCATTTACAGTTAATGGCCGCGATTGACGCGGAGAATTCATTGGTTGTGAAATATGGAATCAAATCACAAAAGGATTACATCTCCCGCCTTGACATCCGGTTGCCCAATGGGGATACAGGGCACAGTCACTAAAAATCAAATGCGGTGGTCCCAACAAGTCCGACCACAAGTCCATGATTGCAGCCCGACACCGCGGGGTTCACAATGTATTGGATATCCGGTTTAATCTGCCACCCGTTAACCCCATCAATTGACAGATACATTTCCACTCCAGATTCGGTAGTAACGGCGCTACTGACCGCACGTCGATATGAATCGCTCACAGTATTTTGAAACACCCCAACCCCCCACTGGCTCGTTCCAAACAGGCCGACGATATCCATTGTGAAGCCAGCTTGAGCCGACCACGAACACATGGACACATACTCATTGGCAATGCCACCTTTTGCAAACAGTGTCGTTCCTGTCCATAGTGCCGGCGATTGAATCACTCCATAAATCCCTCGAAAGGTATCCGTAAACGTTCCATCGTTGGACTGAAATGGATTCGAATATTCCCAAAATCCGAGACTCGCTTTGATTCCGTTGGCGTCCGAATCCACACCGGCCTCCATAATTGTCATCACACCATCACGGTTGTTGACGTCCAGGGCGAAGGCCGCTGGATTGGATTCAAGGCCTGGACGCGCATCAATCACCGCCACCTGAACGTAGGTATCCGGCAGAAAATAGGCCCGAATTCGACTCGACACCGCCACGTAGGGAAAAAAGGACGGCCCATGAACGCCAGAGCCGGACAATTCGGTCCCGGCGCCAAAAATTGAATGAACAAACCCAAGGGATGCCGAATTGGTATAAAACTCGTTGCTCAAATCCATCCACCCTACCTTGAGTGAGCCCCAGCCCCAGGACTGCTCGATCCAAGCTTCGTACACGTAAGCACGAGAGTCCGGAACCTCAATATTTGATACCACCCCCATCGACTGGATAAACCGACTATCGAATTGCCCCCCAAACGAATGAATAGCGCTCACGTAGGCCGTGCGCCCCTCACCCAGGACCTGGGCATCCGCGCCCAAGGACACCGTTGTTAAATCTGGAACCGCAAGGCCAGAACCAATGCCACCCGATACGGCCGAAAGCGCCTGAAACGTATAGCTGAGGTTCCCTTTCCAACCCATCACATCCGCCCATGCCGACACCGCACTCATTATCAAAATCCCGATCGTCGCGACCCACCGCTTTGGCCTACACTGTCTCATTAGTCCGTTCACCTCATAATATGTGTAATGTGATAATAAAATAATTAAATATGATTATCAATTAGGAATTATTCCTTTTTAGACGCTGAATTAAGGAATTACGAGGCTTGACGGGGGTAACGAGACCCGGCGCATCACCCCGCCACAACCACCGACGAGGTATTTAAAAATAATAACTTTCCGCTAATATAACATTCCAATTTTTTACCCCACTAAGAACAGGTGATAATGTCAATGCGTCGATCTATTGCGATTAGTCATATCCGACCCGAATTAGAGGCCGTGCCGGAGGCGTTCCGTGACCGATACGCCGTCGCTCTGGAGGCCGTGTTGGGCACTTATTCGCCCCCATCTAATGGGTTGAATCCAAAAACGATGGGGATATTACGTCTCAATGGTGTCAGTGTATTAAATGATCCTGAGCTACCAGACCATATTAAAGAACTAGTCATCGATCGACTCCCTGAGATAACCCGAGATATCAACGGCATGCTCAGCCGTCAGCCGGACCGGTTGTTAATCGCACGAGATGGCACAGGTCTCTACGGCCCCTACACCCGTGTGGCCAGCAAGCTACGAGGAAATTTAATAAAGTTAATCGAACCATCAGGCGTCACATTTGGTCCCCGAAGTATGAAATTATTTGCCTGGTGTCGCGAGGAGTTAGAGCATACGGCCCATCCGCTAGTGGGATTTTTTAAATCTCAAGGGCATGGCGAAATATTAGCCAAACCGCTGTCAGATCTGTGGGATGTCTGTAACCTGTTGATTCTTCAAATCGCATGTGGAGACGATGTCGCTGACACCATCCAAAATGAAATAACAACGTCATGTTTTGCACGCATTCCGTTTGCAACTCCGGAAGAGCGCACCGCCGATCGAGCCACATTAGAGCACTACTTCGATGGAATCTTCTTGCCGATGTTCGATCAGGGCATACAATTGTGGGACGAGAGCGTCGCTCAACTCGAGCAGATATTTACCAAGCCCTATTTCGATCAGACAGTCAAGCCCCAAGTGTTAGAATTATACGGACCCATTATGGACTCATTGACCTATTCGGTCCATTTAAATACTCAGCCCCACGATACAGAGATTACCATAGACACCATTCAGCGCACCCTCGCGCCCAACATGATGGTCGAATTTTTTAGGTTCCTTGAACAAGCGCTTGTCGAAAAGATTGCAACAGAAACCGGGTGGACGTTACCGTCTGAAACGGATGTGGACGTCGCTTCGGTAATCGTGTCCGCCTCGCAACGACTCGCATCGATGGCAAATGCGGCAGCGACCGCCCCGCGTCAACGTCGGGAAAATGACCTATCCAGTCCAATCCCCTTCGCAATGAGTCAAACATTTACCGCAATGGTACCACGGGAAGCCGCCAGTTGGGCCGAGCGCCTCAAAGCAGTCCGCAATCCGTCAGAGATTGACACCATTCGAACCGAAACGTTGATCACGACGCTAACCAATCATGAGCAACCGCCGATGTTTTCGGACATATTTGAGGCATTTTTAAGGTGTCGCGGATATTTTAATCATTTTTATGCGGCTTACACGGACGACCCGACACCAGCATCCTTTGATTATTTATCATTATTGGGCCTCCGAAAATCTGCAGTTCTTAATGCCCTTTGTGGATTACTAGAATTAAAGAAACAGGTGGTCGTCATTAAAGACTCTGACTACCTTATCGACACACTGGGTCAATCAGCGCTGGAGCTCACCAAAGTTAGTCCCAATGAAACCATTGCTCGCGCCCGTCAGTCTCTATCTAAAGCCATTACCCACATCCATTTAATTGATGCGTTTAGCGACTATATTTCGGAAGCAACACAGTCTCATATCGCCTTATTTACCGAGTGGCGCGACGCGATAAGTCAGATTCAAACCCGCGCTGAATCAATCAAGGACCCAGAATTCAGGATCGCGACCCAACGCTACATCGCGTCGTGGGAAAATTTCTTATGTATGTATTTGATATTTAAACGCGCCAATGATGGTACCATCTAAGATCATCCCACACGGGTGATGACGATCACTAAGGGGCATCAGTGAGAATCCGACCACAACCGAATCTGACACATAGTAACCCAGAGTCCGACGAGGCCTGGGTAATCAACAACACCAATACACTGGTCTGTCGCCTGGCCATCATCTTGGCCAGTCTCTGTCTCCCATACTACTTAATATTTAGAATTTTCAATCTACCGATCGCCGCTCGATGGGTGCTTCCAACCGTTGCTATTTACGGGCTGTCGATCCTATTAAACACACTTCGGCACTATACACTCAGTAAACTCATCCTGGTGGTTGGAACGTCCGCCAGTTTGTTTTGGTATTCCAATGTGTTGGGAGAGTCCGCTGGGGCCCACCTTCTGCTATTTGCGCTCGTTCCCCTGCCGTTACTCATGTTCGAATTCGACCAACGTGTATGGATGGGGTTCGGTATTGCCACACCCATAATCACCTACATGGCTCTCGTTTGGGGCCAGTTTAAGTGGCTAGACTCAGTTCAAGCCGTCCCCCCTCACAGTCTGAGAGCGATTTGGTCATGCGCATCAGTGACAACATTTGTAATCCTAATCGGGTCGACGGTGGCATCATTGATGGCCAGTCGGCGGTATGAACGCCGCCTCCAACTCAAAACAGTACAGATCGAACAAATCGCTTTTGAATTAACCACACGAGCAAAAACAGTTGATAATGAACTTGAAACAGCACGGTTTATTCAGAGCCAGGTCATACCCAACACCCCCCCATCTCTACCAAACTACCACATTGACCATTATTTCCAGCCAGCCCATCATGTCAGCGGTGATTATTTCGACTATTTTCCGTTGTCGGCATCCAAATTAGGGATTATCATCGCCGACATTGTCGGAAAAGGGATTCCAGCCAGTTTGATGATGATGACATTTAAAGGCTTGGTTCACGCGGTCGTCCGCGAGAATCAATCGCCCTCGGAGATTTGCGATTCAATCAGTCGTCATGTGTTTTCCAACGCGGGTATAACCACCTATGTGCCGGCTATTTTTGGTATTCTCGACACCGACAGCCATACATTCACCTATGTGAATGCCGGTCACGAACCGGCCTGGTTACTGCATGACACGACAGCCACCGAACTTCAAACGGGAGGGATGGCACTCGGCGCCGACGACACCCAATCGTTCGAGCAAGACCATATCGTCGTACCGCCCGGCGGTCGTATTGTGTTATTTACGGACGGCATCACCGATATCACCAATCGGAATGGTCAAAAATTGGGTATCCAATCAGCGATGGAGTTAATTCAAATCACCCATCGGTCCCACGCTCAGAATTTTGTGACCCAGCTGGCTCAAGAGCTGACTAACTATTCCGACGGCACCCCGCAAGGGGACGACATTTCAATGGTCAGTCTGGTTCACTACGATTCAGTCCGGTGATCGGTCACTCGGATTCAGACGAAAGCTCCAAATTCATCCCACATTTAGGGCACTGACCAGGCGACGTTTGCCGCACCGAATCGTGCATGGGACAGATATATCGGGGCGCATCTGGGGTTAGACTATCGGCGTTGGGGGATACCGAACGCTCCGACCGATGCGCCACCGTACCCACAGGATGTTTATACCAACCGGGATCTGAACCGCCAGACGGTAGTTCATCACGCACTTTGAGTAATGTGAACATTCCACCCATTCCAATAGGTCCAAACGGGCCGTCACCGGCCATCATCGGAACCGTATTTTCAGGTCCCTCCATATGCTCGGCCATCTCGGCCATATCATGCATTCCCGACTCCCCCATGGCCATATAATTCGGTGCAATCGACTGCATTCGTTTCTCGACAGGAGTCTGATCGACACCTAACAGATTCGGCACATCATGCCCCATGGCATTCATTGGATGGTGCCGACGATGACAATGAATGGGCCAATCGCCCAATTCACCGGCGACAAACTCAATGTCCCGCGTTTGACCGGGATACACAACGACAGTTGTCTCCGGAAACTGAGCCGTGGGGGGAACATCCCCCCCATCGGTTGCCACCACTCGAAACGACACTCCGTGAATATGGATGGGGTGACCCTCCTGACCGACGTTACCCAATCGGATCCGTACCCGATCCCCCTTCTTCACCACTAATGGCGCCGTCCCCGGATAAACTCGGGAATTGAACGTAAATAGGTTAAAATCCGTCATGACATTGGGATTCGGTCGAAAGGCTCCAGGAGGAACAAACCACTCATTTAAAAATATAGCAAAATCTCGATCAGTCGAGGCGCGAGCAGTAGGTTTGGGATGAATAATAAAAAAACCCATCGTTCCCAATCCAATCTGAGTCATCTCGTCCCCGTGAGAATGGTACATAAACGTGCCATGTTGACGTAATTTAAATTCATACACGAAGGTTTCTCCGGGGCGAATCGGCGGCTGGGTCAACCCCTGAACACCGTCCATCCCATTGGGTAATATCAGTCCATGCCAATGAACACTGGTTGGCGCCTTCAACTTATTGGTGACTAAAATACGAACCTGGTCACCCTCCACAGCTTCGATCACTGGACCTGGAGTCTGTCCGTTGTATCCCCAAGCTTTAATCGACATACCCGGTGCAAATTGATGGTCAATTTCTTCAACGGTGAGGTGGAATTCTTTTACTCCGTGGACGAGGGTATACGGAAGTGTCGAACCATTTGGTACGATCACGGGTTGATAGGCGAGAACGCCACGCCCCCCCATCATGACCCCAACTAGACCCAAAAGAAGCCCCGTAATCCATCGATACCCTCGCATTATTTACCTCCTGTCATGAGTGCCGGATCACATACACCCCGGCCAGTTAATTCATCATATTCAAGGTAGGCCCTCGCCAATGCGTGCTGGTACCCGATCAATTCAATCCGCGCCTCCACTAATTTTTGAGCCGCGTCAATAATAGAATACGGACCTTTCAACATATAGTTAACATGTTTCATCGTCTCATCAATGAGTTCACGATGAATCGGGAGAATATGATCCCGATACGTTGCGAGTTGATCCTGAAGCGTACGAATAGACTGGATTAACAGGGTTCGTTGATTCGATTGACTTAACCGAATCGTTTCCCCAGCCAGACCAGAAATCGCTACGGTCAAGGGTTGATACTGATCCACCGATACCCGTCCCGAGTGTATGGGCAGACTAACCGACCCAGCCAGCCCCAATCGATCCCCATCATCATGCTCATAGAAAATTCCTGCCATGGGGGTTCCGCCTACCCGTCGCCGAAGTTCAGAACTCTTAATCATTCCCTCAATTTGGGAACGATTAATCACTTCCTCGACATTCAAGTCACTGACGCCAGCGGTTGGCACCGACGCGTCATTGAATGAAGTCAAGATCGACGATGAAATCGTGATCGGCTCGCCCGCCTCCATCCCAAGAATCGTGCGCAATTCACTCGTTTGAAATCCCACACGGCGCTCATCATCACGAATCTGGGTGCGAGCGGTGTATTCGGCGATCAAATAGGGTAAATAGTCGAGGCGTGAAATATTTCCTGCATCCAACTGCGCTTTGGCCAGATCAGCGGCCGTATGGATCATATTCGATAACTCACGGCGCGCGTCCAAAATCGCAGACGCCGCCGCAAAATCAACACTGGCCTGAGCTATTTTTAATGAATGGAGTCGCAGGATAGACCAGCGCGATACATCGCGATAGTGATCCATTAACGGGAGTGGATCAGGCCGGGAAATATCAAACGATTGCTCAATACCCACCTCAATTTTTTGAGCGGAACCCCCGCTAAATCGGCCCACTAGTGTCGGATTTTCGAGTTGATTCGCCAGGGTCCACTCCATTAACTGATGATCATTTTGCAGTAATCGTGACCGAATCTCGGGATTGTGAGATAGACCAAATTGAACAATAGATTCCAGGCGATCGAAGTCACGACCAAACGCGACATCCGCACACAGAAACAGCACAAGACTCATCATGACCAGTCGGGAGAACACGCCCATTACTGATCGGCTGGAATCCAAGGGTTGATTTGAATAGTTCATGGGAACCTTTCGGTTTCAGAGGGGATTGTACCTTCACAATACGGGAGAGCAGATAGTACAGTGAAACCCATGAATTGTACTAAAGGCGTCGATTTTACCCAACTCAAAAAATACCCGACAAGCGCACCGATAGTCGCCACACTTAGGGGGCGTTTTGATACAATCGGTGCAGTAAAGGCGCCTATTTTGTGACCAAACCAACTTCACTTGAAACACTGGCGCGGTATAGCCTAGCGATAAACATCGCCGTCACCATCGTTAAATGGAGCGCCGGGGTGATGGGGAACTCGTTTGCATTAATTGCAGATGCTATTGAATCGACCACCGATATATTCTCAAGCGGGATTGTGTTGTTGGGGGTACGATACGCCAAAAAACCACCGGATAAAAACCATCCCTACGGCCACGGGAAAGCCGAGGCATTAATCACATTTTTAACAGTCGGATTTCTGGTCGCATCGGCCACTGTTATCGTCGTGGAAGCGATCAAAAATATCCAACACCCTCACCCCAGCCCCAAACCATTTGTACTCATTATATTGGCTGTGATTATTGCAATCAAAGAGCTTACCTACCGACTGTTTCGTTCGGCAGACACCTCCAGCACACTGGTAAACGCTGAGGCATGGCATCACCGCTCGGACGCCATTACCTCCATCGCCGCATTTCTTGGAATTTCCATTGCCATCGCTTGCGGCCCTCGTTTTGCCGCCGCTGACGACTGGGCCGCATTACTCGCGGCGGGGGTCATTTTATATAACAGTTATTTATTGTTCCGACCGGCGTTAGGGGAAGTAATGGATGAACACCACTACGACGACTTGGTCAACGACATTCGCGTTGTGGCCCGACAAGTCGACGGAATTCACAGGATTGAAACATGTCATGTCCGTAAAGCGGGCACCTATTTTTATATCGATCTCCATGCTGAAGTCGACGGACAGCTTAGTGTAGAAACCGGCCATAAATTAGCTCACCAACTCAAGGACGCGCTCCGTAGTTCGATTTCGTCAATTCGAGACGTTCTAATCCATATCGAGCCGATTAAAAGCGAAAATCGCGATACACCCATCACGGGACACTCCAGCGAGAATTTAAAACATGACGGAGACTTCCAATGATATTTCGACAGTTTTTTGATGACACATCCTGGACCTATTCATATCTAATCGCTGATCCACTGGCCAAAGAAGCCGTAATAATTGACCCCGTCCTTGAGCGTACCGACCACTATATTCGAGCGATTCGTGAACTCAATCTCACCTTAGTCTACGCCATAGACACCCATATTCATGCCGATCACATCACTGGGTCGGGTCAACTCAAGCAAGCCACCGATTGTACAACAGCAATCGGCAGCCACGCTCAGGTCGATTGTATTGACTTAAAAATTAGCGAAGGATTACCTATTCGGTTTGGGAAACTTCAACTAAGTCCAATTTACACTCCAGGACATACAGACGATTCGTATAGCTTCGTTATGAACGATCGTGTCTTCACCGGCGACACCTTAATGATCCGCAGTACGGGTCGCACCGACTTTCAAAATGGGGATCCCGGCCAACAATATGACAGTATTTTCAAAAAGCTCTTGACCCTACCGGATCATTACCTCATCTATCCTGCCCACGATTACAATGGATGGACCGTCAGTTCCATTGGGGAGGAAAAAGCTCACAACCCAAGGCTCAAAGTTCGATCACGGACGGAATATATCGACCAAATGAACAACTTAAAGCTAGCGAATCCAAAATTAATGGATGTTGCCGTACCGGCAAATCGCAAGTGCGGCATGATCTAACGTCGGAATGGGGATCGACCTAACAGCGATCGTCGTCGGAACTGCGGTCGGGGCCGCCATGGCCATTACAGGTAGCGGGGGATCAATTATTGGACTTCCCCTTATTATTCATACGGTCGGATGCTCGATTCACGACGCATCCATTGCCAGTTTGCCGATCGTCAGTATAGCGTCTATTACAACACTCATTTCTCAAAAAGAGTCCATCAAATTCCGCCTCGCCATTCCAATCATCACCCTCGCGATACCGGCTGGATTATTCGGCGTGTATATCAAATCTTTCGTATCCATCGTAATGATTAAATTAATTATATTCAGCGCGATTATCTGGGGATTAATTTCTCTTATGAGTCCCCAAAAAAAATCCAACCGACGGCCCCACTTTTTCAATGCGGTCAAATTAGGCCTTCTATCGGGCGGCCTAACTGGGCTGACTGGACTCGGAGGCGGTTTAATATTGGTCCCGTATCTCAAATCACAAATGGCGATCAGCGACAGTGAGGCCACCGCGACATCGGCTCTAATCGTATTTTTAAACTCAGCGGCGACATTATTGTCGCAACGGGTCGAACTAGGACTGTTGCCCATATCCCCAAATATGTGGATCGTAATTGTAGTGAGCTGTGTAACAACAGCCATTAGCGTTTCAAAACTCAAAGCGTTATGTCCGCCGTTGTGTCGTGAAACTACGGTTAAAATTACCTACTCGATCGTCGCACTGGTCGCCATCCTTGGCCTGCGTTGACGCAATGGCCAAGGCTCTCAACCGTTGACTAATCCTTAGTCAGACTCCGATACCGCACCCGGCGCGGCTCTTGATCGCCCAATCGACGAATTTTATCGGCTTCATAATCGGAAAACGATCCTTCAAAAAAGAACACTTGTGAATCGCCCTCAAATGCCAAAATATGAGTCGCAATTCGATCCAAAAACCACCGATCGTGCGAAATAACCACTGCACATCCGGCAAAACTTTCCAATCCTTCTTCGAGCGACCGTAACGTATTCACATCGATGTCGTTGGTCGGTTCATCCAGTAACAACACATTCGCATTGGTTTTTAACGCCATTGCAAGATGCAGCCGATTTCTCTCCCCACCCGACAACACGCCGCATTTTTTCTCCTGATCTGACCCCGTAAAGTTGAATTTACCTAAGTAAGCGCGGGCGTTGACACTTCGATTACCCAACATAATAAAATCAGCGCCTTCTGACACGGCATCATATACCGACTGATCTGGATCAATCATGTCATGACTTTGGTCAACATAGCCCAAGGTCACCGTTTCTCCGACTACGAGTTGGCCCGCATCGGGTGAATCCTGACCAAGTATCATTTTAAATAACGTCGTTTTACCCGCGCCATTCGGTCCGACAACCCCAACGATACCCGCCTTGGGCAGCACAAAACTTAAATCATCGACGAGTAATTTGTCTCCATACGCCTTCCGAACACTTTTCGCCTCGATCACCACATTTCCCAATCGAGGCCCACTGGGTATATACAGCTCTAAGGCCGAGTCTCTCTGGTTAGCGTCCTGACTCAGTAAAGCCTCATACGAATTCATTCGAGCTTTACTCTTAGCCTGTCGCGCTTTGGGAGCCATTCGCACCCATTCTAATTCCCGCTCCAAGGTTTTCCGACGTTTTGAATCCGCCTTCTCTTCGTTGGCCAATCGAGCCGATTTTTGTTCCAACCACGAGGCGTAGTTCCCCTTCCACGGAATCCCTTCTCCACGGTCTAATTCAAGTATCCAACCGGCAACATTATCCAAAAAATACCGGTCATGAGTAATCGCGATTACGGTCCCTTGGTATCGTTTTAAATGGCTTTCGAGCCATAAAATAGATTCGGCATCCAAATGGTTGGTGGGCTCATCCAATAATAAAATATCGGGTTTCTGAAGCAGGAGTCGACAGAGTGCCACCCGACGTTTTTCGCCACCGGACAACACCCCGACCAGCTGGTCAGGATCGGTACATCGCAATGCCTCCATCGCACGCTCTAACACGGTATCCAAATCCCATGCGTTATGTTTATCCAGCAAGTCAATCAACTCACCTTGACGCTCCAACAACGCCGACATCTCGTCATCACTGACGGGTTCACCCATCTTCGCAGTAACCATTTCGTATTCAGTCATCAGTTCCATCGCGATTCCAGCACCCTCGGCGACAGCTTGTTTGACAGTTTTTTCCGGATCTAGAACGGGTTCTTGAGGGAGATAACCAACGGAATACCCAGGCTGAATAACAACTTGACCTTCATCGGGTTCCACCAAACCCGCGATCACTTTCAGGACCGTTGATTTTCCGGCACCGTTTAACCCAATAATTCCAATTTTTGCGCCGTAATAAAATGATAAATTAATGTCTTTAATCACTTTTTTTTGAGGTGGATAGGTTTTACTTACCCTCATCATCGAAAATATAATTTGTTTATCGTTATCCATTAGGTTCCAGCCTTTCGATGGGTACCCAACATCGCCGTGTTTAACCGCGTTGAGTTTTAGAGCCCCTATTGTAAGTGTTCAGATTCAGTAAGCAAAGTCGCTGGTTGCCTGATTTCGGATACGGCGTCCTGAGTGTACCGGGCCAGAGGCAATTCGACTTTGAAAATATTGCCAATTTGAGGATCTCTTCGAAAATCAATTCCCCCCCCCATTTTTGTCGCCAATGCTTTACAAATTGCCAAACCAACCCCCGCTCCATAATAGCGAGAAGTTTTATTTCCGGTGACTTGGGCAAAGGGCTCGAACAGTATTTTTTCCAGTCCGTCACTGATATCCGTCCCAGTATTGCCCACTTCAAACAACACCCAATGATCATCATCCCTAATCTCACACCAAATAACTAACGTAATAGTCCCCTGACTGGTATATCGAATCGCGTTACTCAGTAGGGCTTGCAGCAATTTTGTCACCATTCCACGATCACCGACGACCGTATCACTACACCTCACTTTCGACGAATAGGTGACCGTTGTTTGGTTCAGGTGCTGATCGACGTAGGCCGTGACGTGCGCGGTCAGATCCCGCAACCGAAACGGAGAGGCCGTGACCGCCGTCTCCGAGGATTGGATTTCCGAAAAGTCTAAAATACTTTCAAAAAAATGAAATACCCGCCGACTATTTTCATCGATCATATCCAAGTGCGGCGAGAATTTTTTGGGAAAATCGGATCCTTTCAACAATGAAATGGCGCCCAAAATACACGTCATTGGAGTCCGAATTTCGTGCGAAATATTATTAATAAAATGCGTTTTAATGTGCAAATTATGTTCAGCGTCCAACTTAGCATCATGCAGTTCCTTGGTACGCCGCTTTACGGTCGCCTCAAGGTCAACGGACAATCGACGATTCAATTCATTTTCTAAGGTTAATTGACACACGATTCGATGTCGTTCAACGGCATACCGAATAACTTTCTCGATTAAAATCACAGTTGAATCGGATTTTACAATATAATCTTGGGCACCCAATTTAACCGCATCAATTCCCAATGATCGCTCATTTTCGGCTGTCATAACCACCACTGGAATCATTGGGAAATTTTTATAATAGTCCTGAAATGTCGCTAACCCCACCGAATCCGATAACATGAGGTCCAACAGCACCACATCGGGATCAATGGCCCCTGAATCACTCAGTGATTGACGAAGACTGGAGGCACGGTAGGTACGAAACGATACCGTCCCAGGGCCAAATTCAGGAAGCGCAGACCCAGACGTTTTATCTTCCACAATGAGTAAATTTAACGGGGTATGGTCGGACATTTAACGCCTCGTTTCTCGTGATGGCCAATTTTGGTGGAATGCGACATAATGACAGTAACAAACCGGAGAAAGTGGAGTCAACTTTGAATAACGGGATCGCATTTATTTACGATCAGTACCTGTGCCCCACAACCGACCGTAACTACCTTTTTGCTAAAAATTCTGACGGTGCGTCAGTCACGTTTGTATCCGAACTAACTCAAGAATTAATCGATGATTCGAAATTTGGAATCAACACGGCCTGGATTAAGTCGACTCCAGCATGCATGGTCGAATGGAACGGAAACACCAAAAACGGCATCATCACCGAAGCAACATTTACGCGATCGTCCCAACAATGGATCCCCCGACTCTCACTGGCGTCGTTAGATATCGAGACCAGCTGTTTCGATAACACACTTTACTGCATCGGCGTGCATTTCCATGGCGGAGAATTCGAACTATCAAGGGTATTTATGCTGGGAACCGGAGAAATGATCGATGATTATATCCATTATTTCTCTACAGAAATTGATCTATTAGCTGCATTCCAAGAGTGGTTTATCAAAATCGATCCTGACATCATCGTCGGATGGCATATTCACGAGTTTGATATTAAGTTTATCGCCAATCGATTTGAGGCCAACAGCCTGCCCTTTATATTGGGTCGTCACCAATTACCGCCACCCCAAGATGAAGAAGGAAAGCCGCGACACATTCAGCGGGCACCCGGTCGAGTCATAATTGATGCCAATGAGCTTATTGATGTCCTGCATATTCCAACTCACGGACTCTCTTTAGAAGACGTCGCTCAACAGTTTCTGGGTGAGGGAAAATTAATTAAACCCAGTGACGATAAAGTATTTGAAATCGAGCGGATGTATCGCGACGATCGGCGATCACTGGGATTATATAATCTAAAAGATTGTGAACTCGTCACGCGACTGGTCCATCGATTAAACCTGATCCCATCGATTCTTCATCTTAGTCGTATTCTTAACTGTCAACTATCGACACTACGCTCACCGGTTGTCGCAATCGACGCCATGTTCCATCGCGAAATGGCCCCGATCGCGGTCCAAAAACCCGTCATTGACGACCTATCAGTATTTAACCCACCCCCCGAATTTAAACTTAAAACCCAACGGGGACATCATGAGTCGATTCTTGAGCTTGATTTAACCAACGTCGTCGCCGTTGCCGCTCGACTTGTGTCGATCGACCCGGTAGCCGTCGCATCTCATTTTTCGTTACGAATGCCCCCGCCAACTATTTCAGACGAAACTCTCGGACTCACAACTGTCGAAAAAAACCGAATCAATCACTATATCGATTTAGCCTACGAACGAATGATTAAATTTAAGGGGCACCGCCACTACTCCACAGACGTGGCTGAACGCCACCGAAACGTCAGTCTAGAAATTCACAAATCGATTCATTATGTTCTGCGTAAACACCATTTTTTTTCAGTGCTATTCCGGTCCGGGAAACTATGGATTTCTACGAACCACAGTCAATTATCGGAAGAAACGATTTCAATACTTAATGCCGAGATTACGGATAATTTATCTAAAAAATTTATTTTAACCGATGTATTTAGACTCAACATATCTAATTATTATGATCATGTTTTTATTGGCGGATACTCACACGACCACCCCAAACTACCTGACGTATTCGTCGGTCATGGTGACGGACCGGAGTTTACGATTTACCCAGTGTTTAGCCGTGACCAAAACCGTTCACACCCAATGTTTTATTCGACCGTCGTTTCGGGATTATTGAGCCAATTATTCTCGAAGCAATCCATTGTCGACTGGATAATGGATCTGTTAACCCAACTCCATTCGGGACAATTAGATCACCAATTGGTCATTTCAAAACGGATCAAAAAATCGCCAAAACGATATGGAAAAGTGGCCCCACCGCACATAATCGCGGCTCGAAAATCAAAAAAATTTAGTGGAAAAATAAGTTACGTGTTGTCGAAAACAGGCCCCCACCCCGTTAGTTTATTACCCACTCAAATCGACTACAATCTATACGTTACCACGTATCTACAGCCCCTGTTCGAATTAATTGCCACCGCGATCAATTTACCCATCGATACGCTACCAAGCCCAGGGCAAACGGGCTTATTTTGAGTGACGGATCCTACAAGTGGTGACTGGGAGTGCTTACTTGGGCACTGGCGCCACTAAAAAATCCGAGAGCTTTCCACGAGGCGTCTCACGGCGGTTTTGTGTCACCTGATAGATCACAGCATCGGAATTCGATTGGATAGGTCCCGAGTTAAATTCCGCAAATGACGGCCCTGATGGTTGGGAAACTCGTCGGTAACGGTTTCCTTGATACGTGGGTGCATCCGGGGAAAATGGGGAAAAGAGCCGTCGATTCGACTGAGTTCTCATAATATCTTCCATCCGGTACATTACGCCTTCAGTCTGCAACATTCGATTATCCAAATCAATCGAGCCACGGGTGATGATAAATACGCTACCCCAGTACCCTGTGCCTGCCGATGATAGGCCGGGTTGATGAAGGGCCTCCAGTGACGCATTACTCACATGCCCAACCTCTTGACGAACTAAGATAGCCATCGCTTGAGATGGCCAGGTCAGGACGGCTACTATTAAAAAAATCCAACCCCAGTGTTTCGACATGGCGCACCTCATTGGTATTCGTCGGTTTACAGTCCACCGCTCTATTACTTATACTCGACCCACTATACAATGTGAATTATAAATAATGATCATCCCCGACAAATCACAATTACTTACCCATCTTTTAGAAAAACGAATCCTGGTTCTCGACGGTGCCATGGGCACATCACTTCAAACAATGAACCTAACCTCCGATGATTTCGGTGGCGACGCCTTATTAGGATGCAATGAGCATCTCATTATTTCCAACCCAGCAGCCATTCAGACCGTTCATGAACGGTACCTAGCCGTCGGCGCGGATATTATCGAAACTAACACCTTTGGGGCAACGCCACTCGTATTAGCTGAATACGATATCGCGGATAAATGTTACGAAATAAATTTTAAAGCCGTTGAAATTGCCCAAAAAGCCATTGCCAAATTTGAGACGCCACAATCCCCTCGATTTATTGCTGGGTCAATTGGCCCCACTACCAAGTCACTGTCGGTTACCGGCGGCATTTCATTCGATGGTTTGGTTGGGCACTTCGAAGCTCAGGCTATTCCACTCATTGACGCGGGAGCCGATTATTTACTACTTGAAACCGCTATCGACACACTGAATTTGAAAGCCGCCTACATCGGAATATTAAATGCGTTTAACCGTTTAAATAAACGTTTACCTGTTGCCATTTCAGGAACTATTGAAACGATGGGGACCATGTTGGCCGGGCAAGGGGTGGAGGCTCTCATTACTTCGGTCGAGCATATGAACCCACTCTATGTGGGTTTAAATTGTGCCACCGGGCCTGAATTCATGCGAGACCATATTCGAACGATGGCATCCATCGCACCATTTCCAGTGGCAGTGGCGCCCAACGCCGGTATTCCTGATCCGGATGGTCGCTATCCTGAAAACCCACAATCGTTGGCTGAGACCCTCCACGACTTCGTCAGTCAGGGATGGATCAACATCGTCGGTGGCTGCTGCGGCACAACGCCAGATCATATTCGTGAATTAGTACCATTAACAAACGGGCGCCCCAGAGACTGGCGATCGGTGGTTCAAAACAGCCGTGTCTCGGGGATGGATCCGTTGATAATCGAACCCGATAATCGGCCCTATATCGTCGGCGAGAGAACCAATGTGATCGGATCCCGTGCCTTTAAAACACTCATAAGCGACGGCAAATTTGAGGAAGCCGCTGAAATAGCACGTAAACAAGTTAAAGCCGGAGCCCATATCGTTGATGTCTGCCTGAGCAATCCCGATCGCGACGAAATATCGGACATCCACGAATTTATGACCCATGCCGCGCGATTGGTCAAAGCACCCTTCATGATCGACTCTCAAGTACCCGAAGTCATTGAAACGGCATTTAAGCTCACGCAGGGTAAATGTATTTTAAATTCCATTAATCTTGAGGATGATGGAAAAAATATCAAAGCATTAGTGCCAATCGTCAAGCGTTACGGTGCATCCGTCGTAGTCGGCTGTATCGACAGCGAAATGGCCGTTACAGCACAGGATAAATTGCGAATCGCCACCGATTCGTACTCGCTGTTAACCGAATCATACGGAATTGCTCCCGAAGATATTATTTTTGATCCACTCGTGTTTCCCTGCGGAACTGGGGACGCCAAATATTTTGGATCTGGACGGGAAACTATCGAGGGTATCCGACTCATTAAGGAAAAATATCCCCGATGCAAGACTGTTCTAGGAATATCGAACGTGTCGTTTGGATTACCAACAGCGGGTCGCGAAGTACTTAATTCAGTGTTTCTCTACCTTTGTACGCGCGCCGGTTTAGACATGGCGATCGTCAATTCCGAAAAATTAGTCCGGTTTGCACAAATTTCAGATATCGAAAAAGAGCTGTGTTACCAACTCATTGACTATGATTTAGAGAAATCCACCGATCCAGTAGCTGATTTTGCCGCCCATTTCAGGGGAAAAAAAGTACAGACATCGATCATATCGTCAGAAAACCTGTCCATCGAAGAGCGAATCGAAATAAATATCGTCCAAGGAACCAAAGAGAACCTCATCGCTAATCTCGATGACGCATTGACCCAGTGGGACCCACTCGGAGTAATCAATAATCCGCTGATGAGAGCCATGGATATTGTTGGAAAAATGTTTAATGAAAACGAGTTGATCGTCGCCGAGGTACTCCAATCGGCCGAGGTGATGAAAACGGCCGTCGCCTATCTTGAGCAATTCATGAGTAAAGCTGAAACCAACGTGCGAGGCACCATGTTATTAGCTACTGTCAAAGGGGATGTACACGACATTGGTAAAAATTTAGTTCAAATTATATTGGGAAACAACGGCTACAAAGTAGTTGATTTAGGAATAAAATGCGGACCAGAAACTCTCATTCAAGCGTATCATGATCATCACCCGAATCTGATCGGATTGTCAGGGTTACTCGTCAAGTCTGCCCAGCAAATGGTCATTACGGCCAACGATTTAAAAGCGGCGGGAATAAACATCCCGATCTTAGTCGGGGGCGCGGCACTAACGGAAGCCTTTACGGCAACCAAAATTGCGCCCGAATATGGCGGACCCGTCATTTACTGCAAAGATGCGATGACAGGTCTAGCGGTTGCAAATTCTCTGATGGACCCAACTCACGGACAATCCACCATCGAGAAAATTGCCCAACGCCAAGACGAAGTACGTAGCGCCAACCCCACGGTTGAACGCGGCGCCAGCAAACGAGAATTCAAAGAAAAGCTCACCATCTCCCACGATGTAGTTCGGAGTGCGCCCACCCTTCAGCGAACGGTGTTTAATGCCGACATCGGAATGATTTGGGACTACCTCAATTTACAAATGGTATTTGGCAACCATCTGGGTTACAAAGGGAACGTAAAAACCAATTTAGCACGGGGTGATGAAAAGTTATCCAAGCTGGTCGATCGCTTAAACATTCTGAAAGCTCGAATTTTAAACGGGAATCTACTCACAGCTACAGCTGTCATCCAATATTTCAACGCCCGTAGTGAGGGGAATTCCATATTAATTTATGACGATTTGGGTAAAACAATCATTGAACGGTTTACGTTTCCCCGACAATCGGAAGGGCTAAAGTTGTGTCTGGCTGACTTTGTCGCAAGCGATCACATGGACACCATTGCGATGTTTGTCGCCACGTCAGGAAATGGCGTAGCCCAAATTGCAAAAGACCTCCTCGATGCCGGGGACTATTTTGATTCACACGGACTGTCCGCATTAGCGCTTGAAAGTGCCGAAGCTTTTGCTGAGCTGATTCATAAAAAAATCAGAACCGATTGGGGAATACCAGATGCCCCGTCATTAACTCCGGACGATCTGTTTAAATTAAAATACACAGGCGTACGGATGTCATTTGGCTACCCAGCCTGCCCCAGACTGGAAGACCAGGTTAAGATGTTTAACTTATTACAACCGGAAGGTATCGGAATTACCTTGTCGGAAGAATATATGATGCATCCTGAAGCGTCCGTTTCGGCCTTAGTATTCCACCACCCTCAAGGACGATATTTTACAATTTCAGAAACAGATCTTTCGCAGTTCGAAAAAAACATATTGCAGTCCAATCCCGGACACTAAAAGGAGTTTATTGTGTTTAAAAAAATATTGATTGCAAATCGAGGAGAAATCGCACTGCGGGTCATTCGCGCCTGCCGAGAACTGGGGATCAAAAGTGTGGCCATCTATTCTGAGGCAGATCGGGATTCGTTACACGTCAAATTTGCTGACGAATCAATTTGTGTGGGTCCCGCATCTCCTAAAGAGTCGTACCTTAATATTCCACGAGTCATATCCGCCGCAGAGGTTACCGGGGCCGAAGCCATTCATCCGGGCTATGGCTTCCTGTCAGAAAATGCCACGTTTAGCGAAATTTGTGTGGCCAACAATATTACGTTTATCGGGGCCAGTGCCGAAAATATTCGGTTAATGGGAAATAAAAGTGAAGCCAAAGCTACGATGAAACGATTCAACGTGCCAACGGTTCCGGGATCGGATGGAATCGTTGAATCCGCCGACGCTTTGGACGCTATTGCGGCCCAAACAGGTTTCCCCCTCATGATCAAAGCCTCGGCGGGCGGTGGTGGTAAAGGAATGCGTATCGTCCGTTACAAAAGTGAGTTACACGAAGCGTACACACTGGCAACCAACGAAGCAAAATCCGCATTCGGAAACGGCGATGTGTACATCGAAAAATTTATTGAAAACCCACGTCACGTCGAAATCCAAATTTTGTCGGATCCCACCGGCCATGCGATACACTTGGGGGAGCGAGATTGCACAATTCAACGTCGACATCAAAAACTCGTGGAAGAAAGTCCCTCCCCGATACTTGATGACACACTACGACAGGCCATGGGTCAAGCCGCAGTGACGGTTGCATCGTCGCTCAGGTACACCGGCGCAGGTACGATTGAGTTTTTAGTCGATAAACACAAACAATTTTATTTTATGGAAATGAACACTCGGATCCAGGTAGAGCATCCCGTAACCGAGATGATTTCGTCGGTAGATTTGGTGAAAGAGCAAATTTTAATTGCCGCCACAGGAACGCTTCGATTAACCCAGTCCGATATTCAATTAAGAGGTCATTCGATTGAATTTAGAATTAACGCCGAAGATCACACCCGCCATTTCGCCCCATGCCCCGGAAAGATCAACCTATTTCTGCCTCCCGGAGGGATGGGCGTTCGAGTGGATAGTCATATATATCCAGGGTATGTTGTACCGCCATACTATGATTCACTCTTAGGAAAACTTATCGTATGGGGCGAAGATCGCAATGATGCCATCGCACGGGCCAAACGGGCGCTCGACGAATTTATTATTGACGGTGTTCATACAACAACCCCATTCCATACTCTCGTGCTACAACATCCTCAATTTATTTCAGGTGATTTCGATACATCGTTCATCGAAAAATATATGCTAAAAGAAAATGGGTAAACGAAGTACCGGTCGAAAATTGGCCATGCAGATACTCTATCAAGCGGACGTTCGAGACACTTCCGTTGATCAGATACTCGAGTGTTTTTGGGAAATGCATCATTTTGAGCCCGATACTGTGGCATGGGCTACGGACTTATCGACACGGACATGGAGCTATCGTGACGACATCGATCAATTAATCCAAAAATATGCGATTGGTTGGGAGTTAAATCGGATGAACCCCATCGATAAGGCCGTCCTCCGATTGTCGTTTTACGAACTAATTCACGATGGCGAAGATCCCGGCATTGTCATCAACGAAGCGATCGAAATATGCAAAAAGTACGCCTCCGATGAATCCCCTCGATTTGTAAATGGAATTTTGGGCCAATACATCAAACAATGTTCACTGGAATCATAGCTGGAACCGCCACGATATTATCCGTAAAGTCGCTCCAAAACGGTAAGGAATTCCGAATTCATCTCGACTCCGCCGCTGATCGGTTACAATTGGGCGACAGCATTGCACTCAACGGCGTGTGCACAACCGCCTTACACATTTCTAAATCCGAATTTACAATCCAGGTATTACCAGAAACACTCACAAAGACAACATTCTCAATCGCATCGGTCGGTGATCCATTAAATTGGGAAACCAGCGCCACGCCCACAACCGCCCTGGGTGGCCACATTGTTTACGGTCACGTTGATGAAATCGGTCGGGTGGGCAGCTGGTCGACCGGTCACGCATTTAACGAACTAACGATACACTATTCGTCACAATTTCGACCGTATTTAATTCCCAAAGGATCGATTTGTATCAATGGTATTAGTTTAACTGTCGTTGATGTTTCCGAGCGATATTTTACCTGCCACATTATCCCCCATACCGCCACCCACACCGTTCTGAATCAATTATCGAATGGCAGTCAGGTAAACCTTGAGTATGACATCGTCGCCAAGTATCTGTATAATTTTACGAACGTTCACACTAAGAGATCCGATCAAAATCTTTTAGAAACGATAAAAAAGGCAGGCCTATCATGACCCATTTCAACACAATTCCGGAAGCAATTGAGGATATCAGCAACGGAAAAATGATTATTGTCGTTGACGACGAAGATCGTGAAAATGAAGGCGACCTAGTAATGGCCGCCAGTTTTGTGACCCCGGATGCAATCAATTTTATGATTCGCCACGGAAAAGGATTGGTATGCCTTCCAGTGACCGATACGCTGCTCGACCGATGGGCCCTTAAGGAAATGGTGGAAAAAAATGAAGACCACCTTCAAACCTCGTTTACAGTATCAATCGACGCATCGCCCCGGTTAGGTAATACAACTGGGATTTCAGCCGCAGACCGAGCCCGAACTATTCAAACATTCATCAACTCCGACGCATCCGATGCCGACATAATTTCACCGGGCCATATTTTCCCTCTCCGTGCCCGTAATATGGGCGTGCTCAAGCGTGCCGGCCATACCGAGGCGGCCGTCGACCTCGCCCGATTAGCCGGAGTCATGCCGGCGGGAGTCATCTGCGAAATCATTAATGATGATGGGTCCATGGCCCGAGTCCCCGAACTGGTTGAGTTTGCACGGGAGCACCAATTAAAAATGATTACCATTAAAGATTTAATTCGACACCGGGTCCAAGAAGAACGCTTTATCGAAAAAATAGAGACCGTACCGCTTCCCACTGATTTCGGAGATTTTGATATCACCTGTTACCACGATCGTGTCAACAATAAAGAGCACCTGGTACTTTCGAAGGGACAAATATCGGGCGTCGATAATGTTATGGTAAGGGTTCACAGCGAATGCATTACTGGCGACGTGTTCCATTCCGCCCGATGTGATTGCGGGGCCCAGTTGCACGAAGCCATGAGAATGATCCATACCGCGGGTCAAGGTGCCATTTTATACATGCGCCAAGAAGGGCGAGGGATCGGAATTGGAAACAAATTACGAGCCTATAAACTTCAAGATCAAGGTCACGACACCGTGGAAGCCAATATCAAACTCGGATTTCCACCGGACCTTAGGGAATATGGAGTTGGGGCTCAAATATTGCTAGATATGGGGTTAAAGAGCATTCAGCTAATCACCAATAATCCGACTAAAATTGTTGGCCTGGAAGGCTATGGAATTGAAATCACAGGCCGAGTTCCCTTAATTGTTCCCACTAATCCCCACAACGCGTTTTACATGAAAACAAAGTCCAAAAAAATGGGCCACATGATTGATTAAGGAGGTATCATGAACATTACTAAAGGAAATCTGATTGGAACAGGCAGAAAAATAACGATTATCGCTGCCCGTTTTAATGAGTTTGTAACCAAGGCATTGGTAACAGGCGCACTCGATGCATTGGAGCGACACGGTGTCCATGAGGAGAACGTTGACATCATTTGGGTACCCGGTGCATTTGAAATTCCGATTATTGCTCAAAAAATAGCCGCCGCCGGAGACGTCGATGCCGTGATTTGTTTAGGTGCCATCATTCGGGGTGCCACGGCCCATTTCGATGTGGTCGCATCCGAATCGGCCAAAGGAATCGCTTCCGTTTCGCTGGCTACCGGCGTGCCAATTATTAACGGTATCCTGACCACCGACTCGATCGAACAAGCGATTGAGCGTGCGGGTACCAAGATGGGTAACAAAGGCGCCGAATCGGCACTCTACGCGATTGAAATGGCCAATTTATTGGCAGGTTTATAAGTATCGATTTCAATGGACATTTCTGGGATCACCGGTCACATCGCCCCGCTTGCCCCTCGACCCGTTCGATCGGTACCAGGAGATATTAACCTCGCGGCGATTCGTACCGGGAATCTAGACGCAGACTATGTCCATCCTTCGGAATTTGGAGGACGCGACAGTGACACCAACCTCCTCAAACAACTGTCCGTCATTCGCCAAGATACGGACACCACCTCGAGCCGTCTCCTCCAAAAGCTGGAGTCACTTCAAACATTAAAACGATCCGAAAATCCAAGCGACCGAATCGATGCCATTAAGGAATTTGGGCGCCTCGCCACCTACAGCAATGAAGACGCTCGTTCGATAGGCGCAGCGGGTTTATTGAGCGTCATGTACACCACGACGAATGCCGACGAATTGTTATTAACCGCATCATTACTGATCTTTATGTTGGATCCTAAATCAGCGGGAAGTATTCCCGAATTTGAGCGAATGGCCCAATCCATTTTGCTCTCATTTGTGGCAAATAAAGAAAATATGAATTTCCAAGCGATCCAAGAAATTTTACAGTCAATCGAACGACTGCAGCTCTCCAAGTTTGCCGTGCTCACGCCACATATCGAAGAGTTTATTCAAAAGCCAGTGGCCGCTCTTGATCAGGTCGCCCAACAAATCCAAAGCGGACGGGTTCAGGAACCCATGACCATATCGGAATTAGTCGCTGCCGAAAATATCAAGAATATTCCGCAGGCCGTACAGCCATCACCCGCCTCCCAAACTCATTCACCGGTTCACGCGCTGGACGCCGTCCTGGCGTCCTTACAGCAAGTCCGGCTCATGATGATATATTCGTTGTGGCCGTCGCTATTAAAGTCGACCGAACTCGTAATGCTTGTCATGCTATTGGACCGTATCGGACAAAATATAGCCAGACAACGTCGGAAAATGAAACGGCTGATCGCCGCTCTCGTGTCCCACCCCTCGGCCACGGTCCCTGATGACATTTTGGCCAAATCCCCAATCTACATTGTTGAATATGACCCGGAAAATTATATACGCATATTCCACGATAAATTTTTAGAACTTCAAGATTCCGGATTTAACTCCGTATTCGCGTTATTACCCCACTCCGATTTTTGGCATTCATACCACCACGCTCGGCACGCGCTAACCCGCCCTACGGCGAATATCATCGTCATCGACACAAAGCTCTATGGGGCGGCACTGGGTCTATTGGTCCGCGAGGTGTCGGCGCGAATGGTCAAGTTACAACGCCGGGACGATATCCATCAATTAATCCAAAAAATGCTCCCTAAAATTCACTATTGGATTGCTCCGGCCCAAACAAAGGCCATCAATAGCCATTTTTGGTACCAAAAAATGCGTCGCCAATCGCTGGTAAAAGAGCAGTTACCCACCAATCCATTACCCATAATTGGGTTTGGAGAAACAGCCGGTGTCGTGGGCTGTGCATCCACAATCACCCAAAGTCTGGTCAAACTTGAGGCCATGGTTGTGGAACAATTCCAACGTACCGGAGTAATCCCCTCCCGCATGATCATCGAACATCACGGGATGCTACCGGCTGCCGTTAGTCTTGAAACCTACTTTAAAAAAATATTTCCCAAAATCACCACCGCCATTCAGCCAACCACTCCATTTTTATCCCATGAAATCGGTGAGTTTGTCGGAGTACTGGCGGTTTAATCCCCCACCCCTGTAAAGCTACCACCCAACCGACACCCAACTTCCCCCATTACCCATTGCCAGATCCCCTGCCGCCACGTAAAATAAATTGAAATTTAAGGGGACAAATTTCCGATAACTAGTCGGAACCATAGCACACCCATCGGGAGGAAAAATATTATGATTAATTCTACAGGTCAAGGTTTAGTTCAAAGTGGACATATAACAGTTCGCCCTTCGAGTCCAACTCATGGCGGCGGCGGCGGAGCTCCATTGTCACAGGTTGACCCTAAATTAGTACCAAATACAAATCCCTTATCTGGCGTAGGAATAGTTACTGGGATTCAAGATCCACAAACAGGAGCGTTGACTCAGGCTGCCCATTTAGATAGCGCTACTACCAGCGCTTAGACCGTTTTCACTCCCCCGAACACGGATTGGGTTCGGGGGACACCCAAATTCATGACCACGCTTCCGATATTTGACGCCAAAGGGCGTATCAGTTCCGAAATTACCCAACTCTTACTTAACGAAGGCACGTTAGGCCAGTATCCCACGATTCATAAATATGCCATCGCCCACAGCCTCACATACAGCGCTGCCGAAGTCGTGCGATTACGCCGATTGTTTGAGGAGTCGCTGCTCGAGCAAGTGACCCGACATGCCTGGACCATGTACCGATTGTATCACGCCACCGGTGATTGGGGGCAGGGAACTCAATTGAGTGTCCAGCAATCATTCGCCAATGCGGTAATACACCTACCCCCCGGACACGCATATGACTACTCGATGACCGCCGAATTTGATCGGATCGCCCGGGAAAAATGTATCGAATTTGAGTTGATCGATAAAACGGCCCATGCGTTGCGGACTCAGTTCGAAAATTTTCGCCCGACTCTCCTCGGGAAGCGGTTTGAAATCCACAACTATTATCACATCAACACAATTCTCCGATTTGTCGGATCCCAGATGTCCATCTACGTCCAAACCAATGGTCGGGGGGTCGGTGCCATCTGGGGACATTCCAAATCCAAAAAAATTGGCATCTATCGTGTAAAAATGTTTACGACCGAAGTCATGCGCACCCCCAATTTTTCGATCTCAAATGCGGCCAATGTAATTGAGAATGAAATTATGACCCGGCACGAGTCGATGCATGCGGTATTTTCTCAAAAATGGGCGCCCCTCATCACATCGCCCACCATCACGGATTGGCGTATCCCATCCAATCCGTACTGGAACATTTCTCGGGGGATACGCAATCATACCATCCAATTGTACGGCCCCGCATCGCCGTCGGACGTTGAACGGATTAATTCGGAATTAGTCCAGGAAATGGAAGAAAGCATTATATTTCATGAAATTGGGCACACGATTATTCGCGAAATATTTTTACCGATTGAAAATATTGGGATCGGTCTGGGGGCAAAATTTTACAACTGTATGTTCTACGATGGAATCTATGAACTGCTCGCCGATTTTGCACCCAATCACGACTTAGGTCATGGGGCGATGGCGCATATGATTAAAATATCCAAAACAAATCAAAAAAAAGCGGAACGTATGTTCTATACGTACTTATCGGATGTATGGTTTTTCGATACCGACGATCGATTTATGTACGATTATGCCAGTATCTGTGTGCTGTGCATGCTCCGGTACATTCAACCCAATAAACACGTCGATTTTGACCTTTTAGCACGGGACATTACGTTTAGTGCAAACCGGTCAACCAAACCCCAATTATCCATGATCGAACGGATTCAAGAACTATTTCTATGGGATACGGACGAAATCGGCCGAATCTGCAAATCAGCCGACTACACAGTAGCCGATCGCCCAATGCCCTTTCAGTCAATATATCGCGACCGCCTAACCCACGCTCGCAAAACCCACCCGACCATCGACCCCGACGGTTACAATTTTCTCCAGCCGTTTTGGAGTAATATGTACAACTATGTCGCCACGTTTACGTCGAATGGCGAAGAACAAAAAATCAGGAAATTTATCGACGATTCTGTCAAAAAAAACCTCATGAAATTTTTAGTATTATCCTGTGGCCGTACAAAAGCGGAAGCCTACCAATTTAACCACATGCAGTATATTGTGGATCGGTGTTTCGAACTCGGTCTGGTAGCCGATCCTTCCGGTTCGCGGCAGATCATTTGATTTACCTCGCGCCATCCGTTCTTGAAGACTATACATCTGCGTCAGAATGGATCCAAACTACCTCCCAGCCGTTTACCCCCCATCAATTATGTCAGAGGATTGAATACGAACTGCTCGACCAAGCCACTGATTTTGCGCTGATCCAATATTGGGGATATGAATCTTTGGATCAATGGGGTGAAGTGGGTCGTGAAGCGACAGAGAGATCCTTTCGACACCTTTGGGCAAGCCGAATCCCCAGTGACTCCGACATCACGCCGCCGTCGTTTCGTAACTACATCGATAGCGAGTACGAACTTCGAAGCATTAATCAGATTCCACCAACCTGTGTTAGGCAAATTCTCGCGGACTTTCGATTCCACCTATGTGGCGTCGAATTTCATCTCCACGACACCGAGATATTAAACCGGTATCTCCAATTTGTTGGCTCGAACTGGGTTGTCCAGGCCGGTGATTACGGCGACGAGCGCGAACTCATTGTTGGTATCGGAACCATGCGGGACATGGACGACTATGTCGTCATCTCTATCGATACGGAGCTGATGCGGACGGCGAATATGATCGTTTCTCTCGCGGCAGCGATAGGCGATCGGCATATTATGATCCGCCAAGAATCATTACAGGAAATATTTTCGATCAAATGGTGCGCCCATATTAGCCACCCATATCCGGTATCCTATCAACTCCCATTTCGCACAGGACTCCATCTAAAAAACAATACTTTAGCGAGCTATCAGGTTAAATCGATGTCCGATTTAGCGATGATAAAGTCGGTATTTATAAGCGAAATGTCGGAAAATATCCTAAATCACGAACTCGGTCACGGCATTATTCAACGACAAAAACTACCCCGTCATATTGCACCGTTTAGCGAGGTGACCCAATTAATCGACCACCCATTCGTCCATAGTCTACTTGAAGTTTTAGCTGAACTAGCGCCCAAACTCCAATCCATTCAGGGGCCACTATCGCATATACTCGACGTCGCCAAATTCGATATTATCCGCGCCGAGCGAATGTTTTGGATGTACGCATCCGACACCTTTTTTTTTGATACCGACGACACCTACATGTATCACTACAGTGAGCTCGTACTTCTAATATTCGGCGCCATGGTCACCCCCGATGGTCGCCTTGATTTTGACGGATGGGAGTACACTATTTGGGGACCTGGCGGTATATATGAGTGGACAATCGCGACGGTGACGTCAACATGCGAACACCTTCATTCCCTGATGGAATCACACGTATTTTGCCATGACGATTCGTCAATTTCATTCGTCGACTATCGACGGTGGTTAGAGTCAGAACTCACCGCCAATCAAACCCATCCCATCAGTAATTATGTGCGTGATGCAACGATATACGGAAAAATACTCGGGGCCGCGCTCACCGACCCCTCCTTTTCCCATCAAGCGGTCGGATATCTGGCCCAAGAATCAGAACACTATCGCCGGACACTGCACGCTCGGTTAAAAATCGATGGCGACCATCCGGTGGATACTATGATGAACCGGTTTATAAATTACAAAGTATCTCGACCGATTTAAACCTGTCGTTCACCTAGTCGTCAGCGTGGGAACTACCGTTTAGAGGTGATACTCGAAGCGATACAATCCATTAATTCCTCGCTTTCAAGAATCCGACCGGTACCAATCGCAACACATGACAATGGATCCTCCGCTCGACGGATTTTTAATCCGGTTTCCTCCGACAAATACTTGACCAATCCATTCAAAAGAGCACCACCGCCCGCCATCACAATGCCACGTTCCATTATATCCGACGACAACTCCGGGGGGGTTCGCTCCAGCGTCATTTTAACCGTATCGACAATCGCAGCGACGGGTTCAGCCAAGGCGTCCCGAATTTCATACGAGGATAACGTAAAAATTCTCGGCAAGCCGCTCAACAAATCCCTACCCCGCACTTCGTGTGAGGGCTCTTCCTCAAACGGATACGCGGACCCAATTTCCAGCTTAATTTTCTCAGCCATACGTTCGCCAATTAACAGATTATAATTTTTACGACAGTGAGCCATAATGGCTTCATCAAGCTCATTTCCCGCAATCCGAATTGACTTACAAGTGACTATGCCCCCCAACGAAATAACCGCGACTTCGGTAGTTCCCCCACCAATATCGACAATCATCTGACCAGTCGGATTTTCAACTTGAATCCCGGCACCAACGGCTGCGGCCATCGGTTCATCGATTAAAAATGTTTCCTTCGCACCAGCGTTGGCCGACGCCTCTAATACCGCGCGTTTCTCAACATCAGTAATACCCCATGGCACACCAATCAACACGCGGGGTCTCGATATGCGAGAGCCTAGAATAGCCTTTTTAACAAATTCCCGAATCATTTTTTCCGTAATATCAAAATCAGCGATAACCCCATCTTTCATGGGCCGAACGGCGATAATATTTCCGGGGGTACGTCCCACCATACTGTAGGCTTCATTTCCAATAGCCATCACCTGGCGAGTGGTTTTATCGATCGCCACAACCGAAGGTTCTCGAACAACAATTCCCTCCCCTCTGACGTAAACAACGGTATTTGCCGTACCCAGGTCGATGCCCATATCTTTCGAGAATGATTTTAATAAGTTGTTCCAAATACCCATTTACAATCCTAGATCTATCTTTTTTTTGACTATACCATAGTTTTTAAGAATCCCTAACACGCCATTCAAGGGTAATCCGAGAATAGTATCGTAGGCACCCTCATACTCGTCGACAATATTATGGCCCACATCTTGAATACCGTAGGCACCGGCCTTGTCATATATGTCACTGTGGCGAACATACTCCAATCGCTCGCGGTTGGTCATCGATCGTACTTTGACTCGGGCGGTCGCCGATCTCACGAATGACCGACTATTGGCCGTATCAATTATGGCTGCGGCAGAAATAACGGTATGCCAGCGCCCTTGCAAACTGGAGATCATTGCGTAAGCATCCGCCGAATCAGCCGGTTTCCCAAACACCTTATCGTTCAATACAACAACGGTGTCAGCGCCAATCACGAGTCCATTGTACCGATGGCGACTTACCTCGGCTTTTTGAAGTGCTAACTTTTTGACGCCATCTCGAATACTGACGGTGATATCCAATGATTCAATAGCGAGCTCGTTTGGAACCACCTCAACCGGAATCCCGCACTTGAAAAATAGATCCCGACGGCGAGGCGATTGGGACGCCAGATATATCGTTGGAACCATCGCTACTTACGGCTTAATTACGGCTGCGGAATACCCATTTCGACGTAACGCTGTTGCCACCGATTCAGCAACCGACTCCGACTTAAATGCACCAACTTGAATACCGACCCGAGCATCGCGCTGAATATAATAAACCGGATATCCACTCATTCGTAACGCTGATGCCGCCGTCGAGGCCTCTGCCTGAGTGCCATACAGACCGGCAATCACACGAAACAACGGCCGCCCCACGGGGGGTTTCGGCACACGCGTGGCGGTCAACTGGGATTGTCGGGCCTGTCGATCAGCCCGCTGAGCCACGCCTTTTTGACTGGCGTGGGTCAGGTTGGCAGCACGTTTTCCAATGGGTCGAACGACTGCCTTCGACGGAACCGCTGCCAAAGGCGCCTGAGCAGAATTTTCCGTTTTTTTAGGCGGAACTACGGCAGAATGAGCGCCGGACACGCTTACAGGAGACACCCTCAATTTGTCCGATCGTTTGACACCATTATTACTCGAAACGGTCACTGATTGTCCTCCATCAACGGTCACATTTCCCGACGCTTGGGCCAGTAATTTTTCCATCTCTTTAATTAATTGACGGTTTTCTCGATCGACCGTTTCCGAATCGTGCCGCGAGGTCTGCACTGGAACCGACTCTTGAATCGATCGGGTTAAATATCGCGTTCCCCAGGTTAAGACACCGGCAAAACAAGCGACGCCAACCACAATGGTCGCTCCCAAAAATAAGAGGGACCCATCTTTTTTTTCAGCGGTCCGTTTCTCGCGGAGCATATCCCCAAATCCATCATTAAATTCTAAATCATCGGTATTTTTGTCGCCCACACTACACCCTCACACCAAATATCTCTCACGATTACAACACGTTGGAATATCCGTTAAATCATGTGAATTTAAAAAAAATAGTACTCGATGACCGTTCTATTTTCCAGAATTAGGATAAAAAGTCGAGTATTTCATCACGCCGGTTAATGGTATCGTCGTAACCCATCCGTACCAAATGAGTTAAGTATGGGGGTTCAAATAACAGGTAGCTGATGAGATCAGACGCCTCAGAATCTGTACCAAGGCCGCGAATCAAGTACCGTAATAACGGGGGAGCAGCTCCGACGTTTTCCATAGCCACTTGGCCTAAATCATCATTGGGGCGGGCCATTAGAACTTCGATTGGCCGCAATCCACTCTGACTTGGTGGCTGAAGTTGATTCACTCGATTCATTACGTCCAAGTCATAATCAACGGCATCCAAAATAACAAAATTCAAGATTACACTTAAGATCCGGGCCAAACTTGGATACCGAGGGGGAACAGCAACGGTGCTGTCCTGCGCGCGGACCCCGATCACGAAAATGCGGTGAGCTCCAAGATGAATAGCCGGGCTTAAAGGGGTGTAGTTTCTCAAACTGCCATCCCCAAAATAATCATCACCTATTCGAACTGGCGGAAATAGTATTGGAATCGCCGACGACGCCATCACGTGTTTGGGCGTTAATTCGGACTCGATGCTGTCCCGACGCACTTTTTTCCAAGTACTCACTGACTCATTAGTGTAATGAAACACTCGACTATTTCCGGTCGTATAATTGACTGCCGTTAGCGCAACTGCATCCGCGAGCCCATTTCGGATATTGGCATGAAGTCGTTCAAAATCAATCTCGCGAATAATTAACCGAAATAACGGTGACGTATCTAATAACGAACGAACCACTTTTTTATTATGAAGTCCACCCGTACTTAGTTCCCATATCCAACGCGCTCCACGCCCAAATAAAGACTTAAAATCGGTTCGGAACACTTGATCCGTTGTGAGATTTTCCCAAAATTCCGCCAATTGGTTGGCCGCTGATTCAAACGAATCGACATTTGACACCATCCAGCACGAATTTAATGCCCCGGCACTATTTCCTACAAAAATATCAAAGGGGCGGTCGATCGATGCCTGCGATGTAATGTGAGCAATCGCCTTCAACGCACCGGCTTGATATGCGCCCCGGGCACCACCGCCGGTTAGCACAATCGCTGTTTTCCCTCTGCTCATAATCACACCTCATGTCGTCCCCCCATTACCAGTCATCAATTTAGACAAAATTCGTATACTACCGCCATCGAGCCAAAATCCATCGTGTATTCAAGTTTATATATTTTTCGAAGAGTTTCGCCTAGACTTAAATTTTTTTCGATAATGATATTTATTTCCTTCTCAGACATATCCCCCCCCTAGTTGCCTGCATTAAATTGCCCAAACCGACGATCATTTAAAACATCGAAGAATCTAACTCAATGAATCGGTTCGGGACAGACCAATCAAAGGGAAATCGTTTTGATCGATGCCTTACGGTAGACGACTATTTCGGATGAGAATATAATGCCGCGATGTTAATCAAAGCGGTCATACTAGGGGTTGTCGAAGGTTTAACGGAGTTTCTACCAGTATCGTCAACGGGGCACCTTATTATTGCCGGAGACATTTTAAAATTTTCTGACTCATTTGCGACCACTTTTGATATTGCAATTCAATTGGGAGCAATTATGGCAGCAGTCGTAATGTACTGGGCCTTCTTCAAAACGCTCCTACCCCCTAAGAACTGGGTCGGCAAGAGCGCCCGGAACATCATCATTGCATGCGCTCCAGCCGCCGGGATTGGGCTAGTCTGTCATCGATATATTAAAGATTTATTGTTTCATCCGATCCCTGTTGCCATCGCTTTAATTATCGGAGGAATTGTCTTAATTTGGGTTGATTCTGTCAAAAAACATGCCGATTCTCCACAAGATTCGGTGTCGACAGTCACCGTTAAACAGGCGCTTATTATTGGGATTACTCAAACCGTTTCCTTGATTCCGGGAATGAGTCGATCAGGGTCAGCCATAGTCGGCGGATTAATGAGTGGATTATCATACGAAACGAGTGCCAGCTTCTCCTTTATTATTGCAGTACCCTTAATCACCGCCGCGAGTATATTTGATTTAAGTAAATCCACCCATCAGTTTAGCCACATGGAATGGCTAGCACTCGGGATCGGTATCATCACCTCGTTTTTGATTGCTGTCGTTTCCATTCGACTAATGATCAGAATACTTAAGCGGTATCATCTTACCCCTTTTGGGATATACAGAATTTTTTTAGGCTCACTAATTCTTTTTCTGGAGTGGCACACATGAATTTTACACGATCAACGATTATTTGCTTTACCATCATTACCATTCCAATGTCCGCGTTTGGGATTTCAACGGACCCAAATAACATCAACCATGCAGGCGACGCACTTTATGTTATGGCTGAGCGTCAAGCAGATCCTGGGACAAAACAGGTACTTTTAGGTACAGCAGCGATTGAATACGCCAAAAAAGGCGACTTAGAAGGCGTCAATTCACTGATACAGGTGATCCGCAAGGGAAAAGAAACAAGCAACCTATCTCAATTAATGAACGATATCGGACGAGCGTTAGTCAACTCAGGCCACATTTCCGAAGCTCAGCAGTGGGTGTCTACCATTCGAAACACCACCGAACAAAATTCTGCAAAAGATGGCATCGTCGGAGCGTTAATTAAAGGAAAAAATATGGAATCCGCCCGTTTAGTGGCGGATTCCGTCACAAACCTAGTGATTAAAAATCGCCTATTAAGTGATGTCGCTGACGGATACTGTACGCTTGGCAATCGAAAACTAGCTGAGGAAACCATTTTACAAATTCGAGATACCAACAAAAATCAACTATGGAAATTGCTGAGCATCGCCTATGCCAATGCAGGGGAGATTAATGATGCAAAACGGATTGTAATGTTGATTTCAGATCCAATTATCGCCGATGAAGCCCGAGTTATAATCATTAAAAATGGCCCAGTCAATGAAATTTTGGACGTATTCGAATCCCTTAAATCTACGACCCTTAAACAAACAGGTAGCGCGTTTGTTGCCTCCGGTATGATTCGACAGAATCGATTTCTGGACGCCAAACCGTTTATCGATTCAGCAAGGGGATCAGCCAATGAAGATATTGTTATTGCGGCGGCATCCATTCAGTACGCGACAGCACGAGATTACGAGCAGTTAGAAAAGTCGTTACAACAAATCAATTCCGTCAATTTGAAAAATGAAGCAACCTACAAATGTGCACTCATTGCACTATCGGATTCAAACCTTGAAAAAGCAATGGATTGGGTCAGTCAGCTACCCGAACCCGGCCGATCGTTCTACCTCCCGCAACTCGCTCGGGAATTCGGTAAATCTGAGCAATTATTATTTACGCAGTTACTCATCAAGCAGATTAATCCTGACACATTACGTTGGGCATGTATGAAGGAATTAGCATGGTCGATGGCGCGAACTAATCCAAATTCAACGAAACCGCTTCGAATCATTGCCGATATCAGTGACAGAGTGTCTCGAAATTTAGCGTTTTCTGGCCTATGTGATATTTATTTGTTCTCTAATGATATTGTATTTGCAGGTCAAGCCGCAGACTTAAACGATTATTCACCGGCACGCGTGTATTGGTACACAACCATCGCTAAACGAGTAACCGGAGCCGAATTTACAAGATGGCAGTCAAAGGCAATCGACGAATTAAAAAATATTGATGCGGTATCGGAAAAATTGACAGCGCTCCTTCTTATATCAGACGCGTACATTTCGGCAGGCAAACCCGAAATGGCCATCGACCTACTTCACCAAGGAAGATCATTGGTAGATACCACGCGCAACACGCCAAATTCCGAGCAATTAATTGAGTTAGGACTCGCCTACCACCGAAGTGGATTATCAAATGACGCCGCTTCATTATTACGTCAAATCAAATCGCCAATTGATAGAAGCCGAGCAATCTCAGAAATCACAGAACCGAACGCTAGCTCACGATATGATCAGTATCGAAGCTTGCTTCGGGAGATTGCATGGTAATCGCTTTTCCGACAATAAATTAAATGGTACAATCCTTGGCTAAATTGCGGGAGTAGCTCAGTTGGTAGAGCACTAGCCTTCCAAGCTGGTGGCCGCGAGTTCGAGTCTCGTCTCCCGCTCCATTTTAATTTGGAAAAGTAGCCAATGTCTGAGTCATCTGTACGTAACATGCAGTTTTTTACAGCCTTTACAGACGAGCCGCTACCTCTCGACGGTGGTCAACTACTGTCAAATGTCACGATATCGTATGAGACCTATGGCACGTTAAATTCCAGCCATAGTAATGCCGTACTAGTTTGCCATCCATTGTCGGGGGATTCGCACGCGTCCTCTCTCAACACTCCAGGCGATCCCGGATGGTGGGATACAATGATTGGAGAGAACAAACCGATTGATACCAACCGATATTTTGTCATCTGTACCAATGTGATTGGAGGATGCAAAGGAAGTACCGGCCCCGCATCTATTAATCCATTAACGCAGGTGCCGTTTGGGCTGAATTTCCCGGTCGTCACAATCGGTGATATGGTCAACGTACAATATGAACTAATTCGTCACCTTGGCATCGATGTACTCCACTGTGTGATCGGAGGAAGCATGGGGGGGATGCAGGCACTAGAATGGGCCATTAAGTTTCCAAACCATGTCCGGTCTGTTGTTCCAATTGCCGCTACGGCCCGACTCTCACCTCAAAGTCTGGCGTTTGACGCCGTCGGAAGAAATGCCATTATTTTAGACCAATCATGGAATAACGGTTTCTATTATGGATTAACAGATCAGCCCGAAAAAGGGTTGGCGATCGCTCGAATGATCGGCCATATTACCTATTTATCCGACGAAGCGATGACGTTAAAATTCGGGCGAAACTTACAAAAAAAAACAGACTACGGATATGATTTCAGTACTGATTTTCAGGTTGAATCCTATTTAAAATATCAAGGAGAGAAATTTGTATCTCGGTTTGATGCGAATTCGTACCTATACCTGACCAAGGCGATCAGTTACTTCGATTTATATAAAAAATATGACGGTCTTGAAAACGCATTCAAATCGTCAACGGCACGATTCCTAATCATTTCAATTTCGTCGGATTGGCTATACCCATCAAAGCAAAGTAAGGATATTGTAAAATCACTCATGAAAATAAACAAAGACGTTTCCTTTGCCGAAATTCAATCCCCCTATGGGCATGATGCCTTCCTCATGCCATGTCCGGATCTTGAACAACTCGTCACCCACTTTTTAGGACACCATGTCACATCGTAAATGGCTGACAGAGCAGATTATTGGATTAATTCCCCACGGATCAAGGGTACTTGATCTTGGTTGTGGCAACGGTGATGTACTCTCAAAATTAAAATCGTCAAAGCAGATTAATGGGTACGGCATTGATTGTAATTTTGATTCAATATTGTCGTGTATCAAGCACGGACTTAATGTTTTTCAAGGTAACATAGACGAAGGGTTGAAAGAATTTTCCGACGGAACATTCGATTACGTAATTTTAAGTCAAACGTTACAACAGGTTCGTCGTCCTACCTTTGTCATGTCGGAAATGTTACGAGTAGGAAAATACGCGATAATCATTTTTCCAAACTTCGCATACTGGAAAAACCGGCTGCAATTTATGCTTGGTAAATCGCCACGAACGCCGGAACTGCCATATCACTGGCATAACACCCCAAACATTCGAGTCGTGACAATTAATGACTTCTATAGCATGTGCAAAAAGAAAAAATACGTCACCCAGCAAATAATACCCGGCAACTGGCTCTCAAAACTATTGAATCGTTGGAGTAATTTTTTTTCGCCAGTGGGTATGTTTGTCGTGTGTAAAGAAAGTGGGATCAAACAATGATATTGAATGAAATCAACTGCGAAAACGGAGTGAAATTAGTACAGTTTGAAAACGGACCAATGGGAAATTTACAATATGCGATTATTGATTTAATCTCGCAATCTATGGCTGTCGTGGATCCAGCCTGGAACACCGATACATTTTTTTCACTATCCGAAAAATTTGAGGTATCAATTGATCAAATTTGGGTAACTCATGGACATTTTGATCATGTCAATCAATTAGATCAGTTGTGTCAAGAATTAAAAAATAAACCCGAAATATATCTTTCGACCAATCCCCTAATCGTCCCCAAATCATCCTCTTGTAATTATCTAAATGACGGCGACCAATTTCGATTTGGCCCAATTGATATCAGGACAATTTATACACCAGGTCACTCACCCGACAGTATCTGTTTTCACTTTGGTAACCATTTAGTCTGCGGGGACGTCCTATTTATCAATGCTATCGGTCGAACCGATCTACCGAAAAGTGATCCTACGGCGATGACCAAGAGTCTCCACAGATTATCGTTGCTAGACGAAAACACTCAGATCTATCCTGGCCATAACTATGGTCCAAAATTGGTTGATTCGATCAAAAATCAGTTAACAACAAATCCCTTTCTTAAACGGGCATCCTCCGGATATTCTGGAAAATCATCGTGAGTAAACTGTTCAAACGAACCCTGGTGCTTCTCACTATTTTATTTGGCAGCATCGCATTCTTTACTTCATTTTTAGCCAGTTGGAACCTTTATCAACATGTGTCAAATGAGTACCAAAATCGCGGAAAATCAATCGCAATTAATTTATCTCAGATGGGTGCGGAGCATTTCCAGCCAGTCCTAAGTGAGACAACGCGAGGGATTATTGATCAATACATGGAAACCAAAGGTGTCGTCTACATTATTATTCGTAGCGCCAATGGGAGCATACTCTACCATACGTTTAACGACCAAGTTCCCGTCGAACTATCACAGCCAGCCCATACTCAAAAATTACTCATTCAAACCCGACAAATTCGCGATCTAGGCCAAGTATTTGAATTTATTCAACCGATTAGAGCTACCGGAGGAGCCGTCGAAGTCGGAATGGATAAAGATCGTGTTAGCGCGTTATCGATTCACACATTCATTTCCCAACAGGTTGTAGTTTTTATTATGTTTATCCTAACAATTGGATTTTCCTATAAATTAGTCAAACGTATCTCCACTCCCCTACAAGATCTTGCAACTTATGCCGACGAAATGTCGAAGTCTGATTTTTTGCACCCCACCCATTCGCAACGAAAAATCATCCGCATTGCTGCCAACGGTGACGATGAAGTATCGCAATTAGCCCAATCATTTATTCAACTTGAGAATCAACTGTTAGCCTATATCAAGAACTTAAAGGAAACGACCTCCATTAAGGAAAAAATCGAAAGCGAACTTAATGTGGCGCGAGATATTCAAATGGATATGATTCCCAGAGACTTCTCAAATTTCAAATCGATTAAATCGATCGATATTTTTTCATTTATTGAACCAGCGAAAGCCGTTGGTGGCGATTTTTATGACGTTATACATCCAAATCGTTACGACAAGCTGCTTTTTTCCATTGGAGATGTATCCGGAAAGGGCACCCCAGCCGCTCTATACATGGCAATTACAACGACCTTAATAAAGGCAACCGCCGGTCAGTCATATGATCCAGCCACAATTTTAACATCGGTTAATTCGAAATTATGCGCCGATAATAAAAGTGGATTGTTTGTTACGGTATTTATCGGAGTTTTGGATCTAAAGACCGGCGACCTTTTGTATTCAGTTGGCGGGCATAATCCACCATATATTGTTTCAGATGGTGTCGTCGAGGCCATTGGAACCCATCCTGGATTGCCACTCGGAATTGACGCCGAAGCCGACTATACCACCGAGCGCATCAAAATGGCGCCAGACTCATTACTGTACCTCTTTACGGATGGGGTGACTGAATCACGTGATTCTGACGGTGAATTCTTTAAAGAAAGCTCAATCGAAAAACTGCTATCCCAGCACGGCCACCTCGGGAGCAAAGAGGTTTGCGATAAAATTATACAAGATCTAACGATATTCTCTCGAGGAGCAGCACAATCCGACGATATTACGATGATGGCCCTTCGTTGGACACCAGGAAACACCTAACTTCATACCACTCTAGGGTCGCCCTGAATGGGTCACAGATTTAAGAAAAATAGCCGGTCACAATTTCTGACTCAGAGTATAACCTAGTCAGCGATTGTTATCCCCTAGCGGACATGCCCTGAACCAACAACAATATATTTCATAGTCGTCAGTTCCTTTAGCCCCATCGGCCCACGCGCATGTAACTTCTGGGTGGAAATCCCCATCTCAGCACCAAATCCAAATTCACCGCCATCAACAAATCGGGTCGAAGCGTTCACCAGCACCGCAGCGGCGTCTACCTGTGACGTAAACCACGAGATATTTTCAAAATCGTTCGATACTATCGCTTCAGAATGCAGAGTTCCATGCTGACGAATATGATGGACAGCATCAGCAACGGATCCCACAATTTTAACTGCGATAATCAAATCCAAATATTCCGTATCCCAATCGCTGTCGGAGGCTATCATCATCGTCGGAACAACAGACCTCGCCCGATCACATCCACGAACCTCGACATTTCGCCCGTTTAATTCAGACACGATTCGAGGAAGGTATCGATCGGCAATCGCTTCATGTATCAAGATCGTTTCACAGGAATTACAAACCGAAGGACGCTGAACTTTGGCATTAAGTATAATTGACGTTGCCCAATCCAAATCAGCGGATTCATCAACAAATATATGACAGTTCCCCACCCCGGTTTCAATAGATGGCACGGTTGCGTGGGTAATTACCGTCTGAATCAACTGGGCACCTCCCCGAGGAATCACTAAATCCACGAGACCTTTCATTTGCACAAATTCAACAACGCTTTCCCGCCGAGTATCATCCAGCAACTGAATACAGTCGGCTTCCGTAGATTCAGAAAAAGCACCTAAAACAGCATTAACAATTGCCTGATTGGACCGAAATGTTGATGAACTTCCACGCAGAACGACCGAATTACCAGTCTTAATACATAGTCCAATCGCATCAGTTGTTACATTGGGTCGGGCTTCATAAATAATACCAACCACTCCTAATGGCACTCTAACCTGGCGTATTTGTAATCCGTTGGGTTGGACCCACCCCTCAACAATCGAACCGACAGGATCGGTTAATGCGGCAATATCCCGCAATCCGGCGGCCATTCCTTCCAGTCGAGCCGGAGTGAGGGTCAACCGATCGACTAACGCTACTGATTGACCGTCACGCATCGCTTCTTCAACATCAATTGCATTTTCCGACAGTATTCGTTCAGCCGAAGCGATTAAACAATCTGCCATTGCCCTGAGTAAGGCATTTTTTTGACTCGCTGACCGAGTCAATAATTGCTGTTGGGCTCGACGGGCAAGTTCACATTGATACCGAATCGTTCTCATTTCGAATTTACCCAGGTTCCTACAGCTTGATGGGATTGTATCGCAGCGATTATGCCACGTTCACGTCCATTGGCGATAACAACCTCAATTCCCGCTTCGGAAGCGTCTTTTGCAGCCGATAACTTACCTAACATGCCCCCCCGACTACGGCCATTTGGAACATCATTCGCAACAGCCAGGACTGTAGAATTAATGGACTCCAGGCGAGGGATTCGGGTCGCGGTCGGATCCGACTTTGGATTGGATGTAAATACACCGTCAATATCGGATAACAAAATTAATCGTTTGGCACCGATTAGACGTGCAACCTCAGACGACAATTCATCATTATCACCAAACTTTGGCCCTATTTCATGAGTTGCCACGCTATCATTTTCATTAATAATAGGAACAACCCCCCGAGCCAACAAGTGGGATAAGGTGTTTTGTGCATTTTGCTTAATGATCTGATTTTCAAGATCGTCTTTGGTAATCAGTAGCTGGCCGACCGCGTAACCCCGACCATCAAAAAACCGAGCGTATTCCTGCATCAGTAATATCTGACCAACCGCTGCAGCGGCTTGCTTTTCAGGGATAGAATTAGGGCGCCCCCCAAGCCGTTCAGCACCGCAAGTAATAGCACCCGAAGTCACTACTACCAGTTGAAACTCCCCACGATCCAGCTCGTCCGATAACTGATGAACCAGCTCCCGGAGATTATTTAAATCCAACCGACGGTCATCTGTTGTCAACAAATTAGTACCAATTTTTACGACAAGAACGGGTGTCATACCGCGACGTCTTTCAATAAAAACTGAACCACTTCGGTCATTCCTAATCCCGAAAATGATGAAATAGGAACAATATCTACACCATTTACTCGAAACAATTCAACAACTTCACTTAAACGTTCCTCATCCAAATAGTCGCTTTTGGACAAAACCACTCGAGTCGGCTTCTGATCCAAGTCGTGGTCCGCACATCGCAACTCATTACGAATCACATTAAAGTCACTAAACGTCGCGTCGGGACCATCAATATTGACAGCAACCAGATGCACAAGTAGTTGAGTCCGCTCAACGTGGCGCAAAAATTTAGATCCCAATCCTTGGCCGTTGGATGCCCCTTCAATTAAACCAGGAATATCAGCAATGACTATTTCCCGATCATCGGAACGCAAAACACCTAAGTTGGGGAACAATGTAGTAAACGGATAATCAGCAATTTTAGGATTTGCCCGAGTTAACGCCTTTAATAGTGTCGATTTGCCGGCGTTGGGAAGCCCAACGAGCCCCACACTGGCAAGCAATCTTAATTCCAGTCGAACCGACCGTTCATCACCTGGCAAGCCCGGCTGAGCATAACGCGGTACGCGATGCGTTGAGGAGGCAAAGTGTGCATTGCCAAGACCACCTTTTCCACCACGGACTACTACAAATTCCATCCCATCGGTCACCAGATCGGCAATTAATTCGCCGTCAGTAGCAAATACCATCGTCCCGATCGGAACATTAATTCGCAAATCAATACCATCGGAGCCAAAGGAATTTTTCTTAAATCCAGCTCGACCGTTCTCAGCGACGTATCGACGTTTTAAGGACAAATCCATCAGGGTTTGAAGACGACGGGAAGCCACTAATACAACGTCCCCTCCACGCCCGCCGTCTCCCCCATCGGGACCGCCTTTTGGGACATACTTCTCCCGTCGAAATGATACGGCGCCAGGCCCCCCATCACCCGCCTTCATCGTCACCTGAACACAATCAACAAATTTCATACGAAATCAATCCTCTACATCACGTGAGAAACCATAAAAAAAGGTTGTTTCAAAAGCTCCTGCGTAATTCAATAAAATGCGTAAATCTTTTGAAACAACCTTAGTAAACTTGGAGACCCGCCATCAACGCGGGCCCCCAACTGTTGAGAAATGTTATGCCTGAAGTGCGTAAACAGAAATTTGCTGCTTCGAGCGCGTCTTCTGTTCGAACGTCACAATTCCGTCAATTTTAGAGAATATCGTAAAATCTCGACCGATGCCGACGTTGTTGCCCGGAGCGAATTGGGTACCACGCTGACGCACAATGATTGAACCGGCAGGAATTAACTCCCCACCAAATGCTTTTACCCCGAGTCGTTTACTTTGGCTGTCGCGGCCGTTTTTGGTACTACCTTTACCTTTTTTGTGTGCCATTAATATCTCCTAAAATTTAATCGCGCTAACCCGAATAGTGGTTAGAGGCTGGCGGTGCCCAGCTTTGCGCTTGTAGCCTGTTTTCGGTTTAAATTTGAAAACGATTTTTTTATCATCTTTAACATGATTCAACACCGTTGCTGTTACCGAAGCTCCAGAAACATACGGTTGACCAACCTGGGTTTTTTCGCCAGATTGAACCAACAAGACTTTATCAAATGTTACCGAACCCTGAGCCTCAACCTCAAGCTTCTCAACATCAATAATGGTTCCTTCTTCGACTTTGTACTGCTTACCGCCGGTTTCAATAATAGCGAACATTGTTAAACCTCCTTACAATTCTACCTGTAGCAAAAGTCGTGAAGTGTAGCTCGAAAAGACCGATCAAGTCAATTAAATTTTGGAATTTTTCCGCATTCCCCTACAGTTAGCAGGCAATTGCAGATCATGCATCATCGCCATTTGTGTACCGAGGAACTGTTGACGATCCCCATAATTATCTAAATGGCTTCACGAGCTAATCATGGCATCAATCAGTGTTCCAAATTTTGCATACACCGGCGTGCATGTGCTATTTTCTCTCCAAATTACCCACACTCGAAGGATTAAAACACAATGATTAAAACTGATTTAATATGGAAAAATGGCGAATTTGTTCCGTTCGAATCCGCATCAGTGCATGTCCTGACGCACGCACTCCATTATGGGACCGCCGTATTTGAGGGGGTCCGAGCCTACCAAACCGAACGAGGTCCGGCTATTTTCAGAGCGGCTGAACACTACAGGCGCTTACTAGATTCAGCAAAAATTTATCTAATGTCGACCGATTACACGGTGGAACAGCTGGTTGACATCAACGTCGAGCTACTACGTAAAAACAACGTCGAAGCCCTGATTAATGCCAATCAGATTTCATCTGTTTATATTCGTCCCCTACTATACGTCGGCTACGGTGCAATGGGGCTTAATCCCGGAAACAACCCGATTGATTTAATGATGGCAGCATGGGGATGGGGGTCCTACCTCGGGGATGAAGGGTTAACCCACGGGGTTCGATGTAAGATGAGCAGTTGGAATCGAATAGACAGTCGCACATTGCCGCCATTAGCAAAATGCACTGCAAACTATGCAAATTCGATCCTCGCCAAGCAAGAAGCGATTGCCGCTGGATTCGACGAGGCAATTTTGCTAAATACGAATGGCTATGTTGCCGAGGGACCTGGCGAAAATATATTTGTGATCAAAAATGGCGACATTCTAACGCCGCCTCCTGCAGACGGTCCGTTAATGGGCATCACCGCCGACACGGCCACTCAAATTGCCCGTTTCTTAGGCTTTTCAGTAACCTACCGATCACTTTCTCGCGATGAGCTTTTTTTGGCAGATGAAATATTTTTCACAGGGACAGCCGCCGAGGTGACGCCGGTACGTGAAATTGATGGACGTGTGATTGGTAACGGATCACGTGGGCCCATTACCGAAGCCATCCAGACAAAATATTTTGATATCGTTCATGGAAAGTTACCGCAATTTTCGTCTTGGCTGACATTCATTAGGTAATTCCTGGTGCGACGGTTTCCGAAAGAATACAAACTAATCAATCGTGAAATCGGTTGGTTGGCCTTTAACGGTAGAGTTCTTCAAGAGGCCGAGGATCCTTCCGTTCCATTACTGGAACGGATCAAGTTTCTCGGAATATTTTCCTCAAACCTTGACGAGTTTTTCAGAGTTCGTGTCGCCTCTCTACGACGACGGGCAAAGCTACGAATTCCAGCCGTTTTTCCCGATGAAAAACCAGAAAAAATTTTAAATCAGATTCAAGATATTGTCCTAAATCAGCAAGCCCGATTTGAAGACATTTTTCGTTCACTCACTGATGAGCTCGAGACAGAAAACGTCCATTTGATCAATGAAACCCGCCTAACGGTCGAGCAATCCCATTTTGTTCGAGACTATTTTTCACGGGTTGTTCGCCCCGTCCTAGTGCCAATCATGCTTGATCAAGTCGTCGAATTACCCGAACTTAAAGGCCACGCAATCTACCAAGCCGTTACGATGTCCAAAAAAAATCGCAAAAAGATGGAATACGCTTTAATCGAGATTCCAACTGAAACTGTGCCTCGATTTGTCGTGCTGCCCTCAAATCCCGGGGGACACTTTGTCATGCTTGTAGAGGATGTGATTCGTTTTTGTCTCAACGACATTTTTGCTATTTTTGATTACGACACCTTTACATCGTATACGATTAAAATTACCCGCGATGCCGAGCTTGACCTTGACAACGACATTTCAGAATCATACATCGACAAAATTCAGCGCAGCATCAGCCAGCGGCGGCATGGTCAGCCAGTGCGCTTCATATACGAAGAAAAAATATCTAAAGATTTACTCCATTTTTTAATCAAAAAACTCGGCATCCGACGTGCGGAAGAATCCCTTATCCCGGTACGCCGCCGTTACCATAATTTTAAAGATTTTATCGAATTCCCAAAAATCGGTGCGTCCCACCTAGTCTATCCCGAATTTCAATCGATTGAGCACCCACGATTGATTAATCAAACCAGTTTGATTCAAGTCATTGCATCGGAGGACGTGTTACTCCATTATCCGTACCACACGTTTCGCCATTTCATCGATCTGTTGCGAGAGGCAGCGATTGACCCCAAGGTGATATCCATCAAAATGACTCTTTACCGGGCCGCCCGCCAATCCAACATTATCAATGCACTGGTGAATGCCATTCGTAATGGTAAACAAGTCACTGTTGTCATCGAACTTCAAGCTAGATTCGATGAAGAAGCGAACATTAACTGGAGCAAAATCCTCGCTGAAGCTGGGGCCAAAATCATTGTTGGCGTGCCTCAATTAAAAGTCCATGCCAAGCTGTGCCTCATTACTCGAAAAGAATCCGGAAAATTACGTCTTTATGGAAATATTTCGACCGGAAATTATAACGAAACCACCGCACGCTTTTATACCGATCATAGCTTACTAACGGCCGATCGTCGCATTACGTCTGAAATATCCAAACTTTTTGATTTTTTTGAAAATAACACTCGACTGGGAAGCTATTCTCACCTGATCGTGTCGCCATTCGCATTGCGAAAAAAAATTTTACTACTGATACATCAAGAAATTCGAAATGCTCGCCGAGGAATTCCCGCAAAAATCACTATAAAACTGAACGGACTGACGGACCCCAAAATTATTGCTAAGTTGTACGACGCGTCGAGGGAGGGAGTTGTCATCAACTTAATTGTTCGAGGAACCTGCGCAGTCGTGTCAGGTAAAAAGGGGTTTAGTGACGGTATTAAGGCCATCAGTATCATCGATCGATTTTTAGAACATTCACGAATCTACAGTTTCCATAATGCCGGAGATGAAAAGATTTATATTAGCTCGTCCGATTGGATGCCCCGAAGCTTCGATCACCGAATTGAGGTGGCATGCCCAATCTATGATCAACGCCTTCAATCTGAATTGAAACACTACATTGCCACCCAATTATCGGATACCGCAAAAGCGCGGGTACTGAATGGATCTCTTGAAAACCCGTATCCGGATCCCTCTATCGCCATCCGCTCTCAAACCCAATTAATCCAATGGTTCCGGACGTGAAGATTTACGGAACCGAATCAAAATCACAGCATAAATTACGATTCGCAGCGATAGATATCGGTACCAATGCAGCGCGTCTGTTACTGACCAACGTTTACTTTGAAAACGGCCATCCCATTTTCAAAAAAGTAGGACTGTATCGTATTCCACTCCAACTCGGTGATGATGTTTTTAGCATTGGGGCAATATCGAACAAGAAATCAGAAAAATTACGTCACACTATGCATGCGTTTTCTCATCTTCTCCAAATATTCAACCCGGTCGCCTCAATGGCCTGTGCCACCTCCGCAATGCGAGAATCGGCAAACGGACAAGAACTCGCTAACCAGATTTTATTGGACACCGGAATTCAGATTCAAATTATCGACGGCAAACGGGAATCGGAGCTAATTTGCACCAACCATTTATTTCGGCAGTTTCCAGCCGCGAATTATTTGTACATTGATGTCGGGGGCGGCAGTACTGAAATTGCACATTTTGATCACCATGTACTAACCATGGCCGAGAGCTTTAAGATTGGGACGTTACGTTTATTGAACCAGTGGGTGGAACCCGACGAATGGAACAAAGCCAAGGCATTTATTCGACGGGCCATTACCGATGGGAGTCCCACCATTGCAATAGGAACGGGGGGGAATATCAGCAAAGCGTTATCGTTAACTCATAGTAAATCAAGTAAGCCTGTCCCGTTAGAGACGATTCAGAAACTTCATCATAAGTTGGAGTCAATGCCACTTCGCGATCGGATTATCAATTTAAATCTTAAACCGGACCGAGCTGAAGTTATCGTTCCCGCTCTGGAAATATATGTACGGTGCATGAAATGGGCAAAAATAAACGCCATTTATATTCCCAAAGTGGGGTTATCCGATGGCATGATCCAATACTTATTCCATAACCATGTCGCGCATCACCCGATTCCATTCGAAACGGCGGGAGCGTGACATTTTTGAGATGACAGGGACCATGGCTCCTAGCCTCTTCTAACCCATGCCATCTCGTGTTACATTTTCCAGTCATGTTTAGTGATAGCTCTCAATTTAATATTGGTGATCGAATGGGGTGGGCATTTTCTGAATTTTTCGGAGTAATTTATCCATATGTTCATAACCATTTTGTTAGCTATTCGTTAATTTTAGTTATCGCACTTGGAATAGTATGGGTATCATTTAAACGACTGAAACGCTCTCGATCATTGGGTGAAAAATTAATCTGGGGAATACTCATCGCCGTCACTGGATCATTTGCCGCATGGATGGTCTTATTTCATTTCCATACATTTCTAACCGCCGACATGTATTTCGAGGAACGATAGCCCTCCGTCACCCAATAATGGTTTGAGATCGCCCTTTTCCAGTAAAACAGTGTCTCCCACAGGCGTTAATAATGCTCAAACCACTCTCGAATCACATCGATCACGCGCTGAAGATTCGACTGAGAAATACCGAAGGGCGGTGTCGTGTAGACCACAGTTCCAAACGGTCTAAGCCACACACCACGATCCACCGCGAATGCCGTCAAACCGTCTAAAACCATGGGGTCATCCACTTCGACAACACCCAAGGCACCCATCACACGGACATCCGTAACGTGCGGCAAATCATTGAGTTCGATTAATTGACGAAGCTGATTTTCAACAGCAGATATCTGAATCAATGTCGTATTAGTCAACAAATTAATACTGGCCAATGCAGCGCGACACGCGATCGGATTTCCCATAAATGTCGGACCATGCATCAACGCATTCCGTGAGTTATCAGTATAAAATCGGTCAAATACATCGTCAGTGGCAACGGTTGCGGCCAAACCAATGTGACCGCCGGTTAATCCTTTACCCAGAACCATAATATCTGGAACGATCGGTCCAAAATCAACGCCAAACCAGCGACCCAATCGACCAAAACCGGTGGCGACCTCATCGGCAATTAATAATATTTCGAAGCGGTCACACAGCAATCGAAACCCCTTCAAAACCGAAGGATCATACAAATAAAACCCCCCCGCGCCTTGCATCACCGGCTCAATAATAATGGCCGCAATGGATGTGTCAGACATTAATATCTGCTCAATCCTACCTAAGTATTCGCTGGCATCGACGCCTAATTTAGGCGGACGTGGTAACTGGCGATGAACCGGGAGCAGTGAAGCAAACATCTGATGCATACCATCATCTGGATCACACACTGACATCGCACCCGTTGTATCGCCATGATAGGCACCGGTTAAAAATGCGATTTTATTTCGACCAGGAACGCCTGAATTGATAAAATACTGAATCGCCATTTTGATGGCCACTTCTACTCCGACCGAACCGCTATCGGAATAAAACACATGATTTAAGCGTCCGGGTAGCCATTGAGCCAATGTCTGCGCAAGCTGCAGCGCCGGATCATGAACGAGGCCTCCAAGCATAACATGAGGCAAGCGCTCCACTTGATCAACCATCGATGCCACGATATCGGGATGAGCGTACCCATGAATCATACACCACCAGGACGATATGGCATCAATGAGCCACCGCCCATCTGCAAGTTTGATCCGATCACCGGATCCGGCGACGACGTGGTACGGATCTGGCATCGACTTCATTTGGCAATACGGAAACCACACAGACATGTAATTCACTATATACTGTGCCAAATTTTTTAAACACCCAATCGGTTCAAATTGACCTTCCGTGATCTAATTCCGAACTTGAAGGGACCCTAGTATAAGGGTATGATTTTACAAATTTTTTTTCCAAGGAGACCCGTTATGGGAACCGCACAACCCAAACAATTTATTCGCGCATATGGCCTCGATGAAATCGCCCTAGTACCTTCAGCAATCACAATTGACCCCGATTTAGTCGATACATCAGTCACCATAGCTGGTGTCTCAATGAAGTTCCCTATATTTGCATCGGCAATGGATTCCGTAGTCAGTCCCTCCACCGCCGGGATGATCGGTCAATTGGGTGGTGTCGGTGTCCTAAACCTCGAAGGAGTTCAGACACGGTACGAAAATGCGGACGATGTTCTTGAAAAAATTTCGTCAGTGGATCGCGCCGAATACGTTCAGGTAATGCAAGGCATCTATCAAAATGAGTCCGTTAAAGATGAATTGGTTATTGCTCGTATTAAAGAAATTAAAGCTTATGGTGCTCCCGCAGTCGTATCATCCACTCCGCAAAGCGCACGTCGCTTGGGTCGTTTGGCAGCCGAGGCCGGTGCCGATGCATTTATGGTTCAGTCCACTGTAACGTCGACTAAATTTCGGGGAAAAGAAGGGCAATCAATCCTTAATCTGGCAGATTTTTGTAAAGAAATGCCAATTCCCGTTATGGTGGGCAACTCGACCACGACTGACGTTACTCTCGACCTGATGCGTACGGGTGTGGCCGCCGTATTTATTGGGATCGGTCCTGGAGCCGCATGCACGACTCGTGGCGTGTTAGGGGTCGGGGTTCCTATGGCAACGTCGATCGTCGACACGGCGCTTGCTCGAGATATATATTTAGATGAGTCCGGTCGATATGTACCGATTATCGCCGACGGAGGCATCGTTAATTCCGGCGATATCTGCAAAGCACTAGCCTGTGGTGCGGATGGTGTCATGATTGGATCACCGTTCGCCAAAGCAACGGAAGCACCCGGACGAGGATTTCATTGGGGAATGGCCACACCGAATGCGGTTCTGCCACGGGGTGCTCGAATCCAAGTGGGTACGGTCGGAACATTAAATGAGATTTTGATGGGCCCCTCAAACACCGACGATGGATCCCAGAATATTGTGGGTGCAATCCGAACGTGCTTAGCCACATTGGGTGCCGCATCGATTAAAGAAATGCACAGTATAGAGGTCGTTGTTGCCCCATCGTTGTTGACCGAAGGGAAAATTTATCAGCGCGCTCAACAGTTAGGAATGTATAAAAAATAATGATCGTTATTCTAGATTTTGGATCCCAGTATAGCGAGCTTATCGCCCGACGAATTCGAGAAATAAATGTATTTTCCGAAGTAATCGCGCATACCACATCGGCACATGATATTGTCTCTAAATACAATGCGAAAGGGATTATTCTTTCCGGAGGCCCGTCATCCGTATTTGCTGAAGATTCCCCGCAGTGTGACCCAGAAATTTTTAAATTAGGCATACCCGTATTAGGTATTTGTTATGGGATGCAATTAATGGCTCATACACTCGGCGGACGCGTCGAACGAGGCACACGTCACGAATATGGAAAAGCAAATTTATATATTGACTCTAATTTCGATTTATTCCAGGGTTTATGGTTGGAAATGGCGATTTGGATGAGTCATGGGGACTCTGTAGTCGATCTTCCCGCAGGGTTCCAAATTCTAGGACATACTGAAAACACGGCATGCGCGGCATTTGGGCACCCTGTACAAAAATTGTACGGCGTACAATTTCACCCAGAGGTTGTTCACACACCCAAAGGCAGAGAAATCATCCGTAATTTTGTACTGGACATTTGTTCAATCCCCCAAGATTGGACGCCGGCATCATTTGTCGAAACGGCTATCGACGAGGTTAATAAAACCGTGGGTGAATCCCATGTATTGTGTGCATTGTCAGGCGGGGTTGATTCAACCACTGTATCCGCACTCCTCCACAAGGCCATCGGGGATCGATTAACGTGTTTATTTGTGGACCAAGGATTTATGCGGAAGGGAGAAGCCGATCGAATTCGCGAGCTTTTCAAAGATTTCAAAATAAATCTGATCTATATTGATGCATCGGAACGATTTTTCAAAAAATTAGAAGGCGTCACCGATCCAGAGGTTAAACGAAAACGAATCGGAGAAGAATTTATTCGGGTATTTGAAGAAAAATCGGCCGAACTCAAGTCCAGTTTCCCATTTTTAGCCCAAGGCACCTTGTATCCTGATATTATCGAATCTGCGACAGTTGGGGTAGCCAAAACGGCTGTAAAAATTAAAACGCACCATAATGTTGGCGGCCTACCCGAGGATATGAATTTTAAAATTATTGAGCCCCTGAACAAATTATTCAAAGATGAAGTCAGGCGTGTCGGTCTTGAGCTTGGAGTTCCTGAAGAAATCATATTTCGACATCCATTCCCTGGACCCGGATTGGCAATTCGAATATTGGGCGAGGTAACAAAAGAGCGAGTAACAATCCTTCAAAATGCAGACGCAATTGTCATGGAAGAAATCAAATCGGCCGGATACTATAGAAAATTGTGGCAAGGCTTCGCGGTGTTATTACCGGTGAAGTCGGTCGGTGTTCAAGGTGATAATCGAACGTATCAAAATACCATCGCTTTGCGCTGCGTGACGTCTGAAGATGCCATGACTGCTCAATGGGCTCACCTACCTTACGAATTACTCGAACGAATTTCGTCCCGGATTTGTAACGAAGTCCCTGAAGTCAATCGCGTGGTTTACGATATTTCCTCAAAACCACCGGCCACTATCGAGTGGGAGTAGTAACTCGCCTGTAAGTCCTTGATTTATAAGGATTTCCGAGTGAGTTACATTGCGTAATAGATTTGAAAACATACTTTTAAGGGGGAACAATGAAGTTTGGGTACACAATAATTTATACTGAAGATGTTGTAAGAAGTATTGAGTTTTTTGAAAACGCTTTTGGTTTTAAGCGTCGTTTCATACATGAAACTGATTACGCCGAATTAGAAACTGGAGAGACAGCACTAGCTTTTGCGACGCATGAATTAGGGGAAAGTAATTTGCCTAATGGATATATTAAAGCTAATGAAGAAAAGCCTTTAGGTATAGAAATAGCATTGGTAACGGAGAATGTTCGAGAAGCATTTAATAAAGCATTAAACGCTGGAGCAACAGAAATTAAGAAGCCAATTAGTAAACCTTGGGGGCAAGTTGTTTCTTATGTCAGATGCCCAGACGGTACTATTGTTGAAATTTGCTCTCCGGTTAAAGTGTAATGGCAGTCAAAAAAACAGAGTTTAAGGAAAGCGAAGAGACCTTGTTTAAGAATGTCCTTGTCTATAAACGAGCGGAGTTTTGGCACATGCGTATATGGTTGCCGAAAGAACATAAGTAAGCCCGCTATTGCCTATGGCACTGACGCATCCCCATTAAGCGATATTCTGACGAGGCTCACAATCAACGACGTCGTATCCATCAATCAGAGAGTGAAAACGTTAGCCGAGAAAAGTGCTGAATATTCCGGATATGTCTATGGATTTCAAACCGGAGGCTACGGCGGTGGAATCATATACTGCCCAAATTCATCGGGATTGAATGGGGCAAATACGACACTTTCCGGCGATTTAATACATTTGTGGGGCGGGTACGGTGGATTTGTAGTGAATATGACCCCCGAATGGGGGGTTGGGGCCGAATTCGGAGGAATGGGCGGATATACTGGAAAAAAAATCGGTGATTTTTTCCATGAGTATGGCGTCGGTGCCTCATACCAAATGATGACGCTGAGATATAAACCTGTTATTACTCATAGCTGGATCATAGACACCCAATTAGGGGCGGGCATTCTGAGTGGCGGTTATTATTCGACTATTTCGAATGAACATTTCTCGGGATCTGAGACCTACAGGTTGTCAGCATTTTCACCAGCCCTGTCCATTGGAGTCAATATCAGGTACCGACTAGATCCCTTACTGTATGTAGGATCGAAAATGGGGTACTTCTGGGGCCAGCTGTCCCATTTACAGCGCGGTGGTGCGGACGATGGGAGTCGATCGATTGACCTTACAGGCGGTTATATTGGCTTGGAATTCGGAGGGAATTTTTAATTGACTGGCGACTGTTGAGTGACCGGCGGGGGGAACTTACCGGAATAAATCTGTCAAAGAAATATGGCCCCCCAACACCGCTTTTCCCACGATAACTCCATGAATTCCAAGCGATGACAGGCCCCGAACCGCGTCGATATGGTCTCGACTACCCACACCGCCCGACGCGATCACGGGTAGCCGGGCCACCGACGCCACATCTCGCAATTGATCGAGATTCGGTCCAGCTAATGTTCCATCTTTCGAAATATCTGTATAAATAATTCCCGCTAACGGATACTCGTTAAGGCGTGCAATCAAATCAACCGCGGTGATGTGAGCCAGATCAAGCCAGCCTTCGGTAGCCACCTGCCCATTTTTCGCATCCAGCCCAGCAATCACTCGACCGGGAAACCGATGAATAATGTCATGCGCAAGCTCGAACTGTTTCACCAATAGGGACCCTAAAATAATATAATTAACGCCCATCGCCAGTAACTGACTCGCCGTTTCCAGTGACCGAATTCCGCCCCCTAATTCAATCGTACAATCCACGGCTTGCCGGATGTCATGAATGACGTCACCATTCACCAAAAATCCATCCTTAGCGCCGTCAAGATCCACCACGTGGATTCTCGTAGCACCAGCCGCCTGAAAACGTTGCGCTATTTCAGCCGGAGAAAACGGATAGTTTTCTACCTGGGAATAATCACCTTGCGTCAGACGAACGACTTTCCCTCCGAGCAAATCGATCGCAGGAATTACTTCAAACATTGAATGTGTAATTCATTTAATTGAGTATCATCCACTCGACTCGGTGCATCGGTTAGCGGACAGCTTGCCGTCGTCGTTTTGGGAAACGCAATGACGTCACGAATCGATGCCGCATCCGCTAACATCATAATCAATCGGTCTAATCCAATAGCTAAGCCACCGTGTGGAGGGGCCCCAAACGTTAACGCATCAACAAAAAAGCCAAATTTAGCGTTAATATCACTATCCGACAATTTTAATAACTCGAAAATGGTGTGCTGAAGCTCACTATCGGAAATACGAATACTCCCACCTCCAATTTCGGTACCATTCCACACGATATCATAGGCAACGGACCGGACACTGAGTGGATCGGCTTTGAGTCGATCGACATCATCAGGATGAGGCGCAGTAAAGGGATGGTGGACTGCCGAGGGCTCCCCGTCCGGCCCAGGTTCAAATAATGGAAAATCCACCACCCAAACCAATCGATCCGGACCGGAGACCCAATTCATCCGCCTCGCAATTTCCAAGCGTATTTTTCCGAGGGCTTCTTTCGCGGTTCGATACTGCGGATGCGCAATTACCACGAGCGTATCGCCAATCGATGCATGGGTGATTTTAATCAACTCATTGGTTTCAGCATCGGATAAAAACTTAACGGCCGGGCCTGTCAAACCCTCCGGAGTGACGTGAAACCATGACAGTCCTCGAATCCCCATTGGGGCAACACTGGCCAACAATTCATCTTGAACTTTGCGAGACAGAACGTTGGCCCCTCCGGGAACTAGAATCCCAGATATTGTGCCCCCACCCGCCACGATGTCCGCAAATACCTTAAACCCACTGGCCCCAAATACCGACTCCAAATTAACTAATTCCATTCCAAACCGTAAGTCCGGTCGATCGCACCCATACTTATCCATCGATTCGGCATAGGTTATCGTGGGTATTTCATTTGGAAATTGCCGCCCTGCCACAGTAAACACCTCACGAAGTAACTCCGTGACCAATCCAATCACATCCGACTGGGTGACAAAGGACATCTCCAAATCTAATTGTGTAAATTCAGGCTGACGATCAGCGCGCAGATCTTCGTCTCGGAAACATTTCGCAATTTGGAAATATCGTTCAAAACCCGACACCATCAGCAATTGTTTAAACAACTGAGGGCTTTGCGGCAATGCAAAAAACTCGCCCGGGTTTACGCGAGATGGCACCAGATAATCACGCGCCCCCTCCGGAGTAGACTTCGTTAAAATAGGGGTCTCCACTTCGATAAATCCATGACGATCTAAACACCGACGAATACACTGAGCCACTCGATGCCGCAATTCAAATCGCGCAAATTGAGCCGGTTTACGCAATTCCAAATATCGATATTTTAAACGCAAATTTTCATCAACGTGACCATCATCTGAAATCGGAAACACCGGTGTTTCAGAGGTGCTAATTAATTGAAGCGTTGACACAACAACTTCCCGATCCCCCATCCGAATCGACGGATTTTTCATTTCTCGTTCCCGTAATGTCCCTGATACGGTGATGACCCATTCGTTCCGTAAGGCGGCCGCATCACCAGCCGAATCGAACACTAACTGAATGATTCCGGACCGATCCCGTAGTTCGACAAATGTAATGCCTCCCAAATCACGCACGCGGTGGACCCACCCAGCTAATGTAACGTCAGACTCTAAGGCCAGTGTTTCGAGATCGCCTATCCAATGGGTTCGGTATTTAGAATGTGTCATCTTCAAGCTCCGAAACGATGTACTCAAGGGCGTGATCAAAGGGAATTAGCTCTTGGGTGCGATCCGCCATTCGACGCACCAACACTTTATCGACATTGGCCTCATCTTCCCCATAAATTAAGACCAGTCGGGCATTTAACTTATCGGCCTGTTTCAGGTGGGTTTTTAATTCATTTTTTGATGTTTCAAGCTCAACACGATACCCCGCCCGACGAATTCGATCGACTAACAAAAAACTTTTGGCCACCTGATCAAATCCAACCGGGGCCACATAGACTAACGGGTTCACCCGTTGATGGTAGTCTGACATTTCCTGAAGAATCATCACGGCACGCTCAATTCCGAATGCAAAGCCAACAGCGGGTGTCGCCGGCCCACCCAATTGACTGACAAGTCCATCGTACCGTCCACCGCCGCACAATGCGTTCTGAGCGCCCAATTGATCTGAACCGATTTCAAATGTTGTCCGAGTGTAATAATCTAAACCACGCACCAATTGCGGATTGATTTGAAATGGGATTCCTAAATTATCTAAATATCCGACCACATAGTTGAAGTGATCCTTACACTCATGGCACAACGAATCGCGAATATCCGGCAACCCGGTCATGTAGGTCTTACACGTCGAATTTTTACAATCCAAAATCCGTAAGGGTCTCGAATCGAAGCGGCGATTACAATCGCCGCACAAATGCTCGAGGTTCAGGCCAATAAACTGTTTAAGCCGTTCTTCAATTACCGGACGACACACGGGGCACCCAACCGAATTAATCGCCACTGATAAACCGGACAGACCGAGTTCATCAAACAAGTGAACCCCCATCGCAATGACTTCAGCATCGCAAATAGGCAAGGCACTACCCAAGGATTCAACCCCAATCTGATGAAATTGACGATACCGACCGGCCTGAGGTCGCTCATATCTGAACATTGGTCCGCAATAATACAATTTTGACACTTTGGATTTCGAGTGCATTCCGTGTTGAACATACGCACGTACGATTGGGGCGGTACCCTCGGGGCGCAACGTTAAACGTCGATCCCCTTTATCGGAAAAGGTGTACATTTCTTTTTCGACAATATCGGTTGAATCTCCGATTCCGCGTTCAAACAATTCGGTATGCTCAAAAACTGGGGTTCGGATTTCTTGATAATTGTACAGTGAAAACAAACTTCTCGATGTGGATTCAATGTAGTGCCAAAACGGCATATCATCTGGGGTGATATCTTTGGTGCCTCGCGGCGCTGTATATTTACTCATTAAGGTATTGTTTCAAACTAAAAGTAAAATTTCCATATGGCTTTGCAGGTCGGCCAACACCTCTGGTACAATTCCCCCGGCATGAAACAATGGACACGTAGCCTGTTCGGCTCAGAAAAAACCCACAACAGCCAGCCGCCCATTCGCGGATCAGTGATCGGCCAAATTGCGCTTAATGGGGTTATTCGACTCTCGAAACGCACATCGTCTCAGTTTTTAAATGGAGCGTTACGATGGGCGAAACGGGCCATTAGTCATCCAACCCGTCTGGTCCGATATTCGGTTAAATCCGTTGACCTAATAGTTCGAATGACAGACCCTCTCCCATTTAAAAAACTCGCGAACCCCCACTACATGGAATTTTTAACGGATCTAACTCAAGCGTTAGTGGATCACAACCCGAATCTGTCGGTGACGGTGTTGGGTGCAAAGTCCGGAACATTCGTTCCTTACATACGCCCGGTTGGAAATTTTAACATTTTAGCGATCGAGCCCAATCCATCTGATTTCCGAATATTGAACCGCAACATGCTCCCGATACCGAATGTCTCGACGTCGAATGAGATGACACCGGCCAGTGATATTGCTCCGAATTTACGGATCGTTGTCATATCTGCATCAAGTGATCCACTGACAGCATTGCCGCATTTTGTGGGTGCATTACAATCCGGGGTTCCCGTTATCGTTATCGAGGTGAATCCAGTCACACTGCCAACCGGACCGTTTTTAGAGTTGATTGACCATATGGCCACTAAAGGATACTCGGCCGTGGCCACCTTCGATACATTGAGTTACTTTCATTTGTCATGTGACATTAGTCACTCAGAAACTCTGAGCGACATCCACCATTATTTCAAACGGATATCGACCACCTACTTTATGGTGCTTGGTCCAACCCAAGACGAGGCAATAACGTCGGCATTTTGTTGCACTCAACGTTCCAAACGCTAGCAATGAAAGTCATTGTTACTGAAAAACCAAGTGTAGCAAGAGACATCGCCCGGGTAATGAAGGCCAGTACAAAAAAAACCGGATATTTCGAAGGTAATGGATATCAAGTCACATGGGCGTTTGGACATTTGATTCGACTCATCGACCCGGACGAATATGATCCTAGTCTTGGTCGTTGGCAGTTGGAGGGGCTACCGTTTATTCCCGAGTCGTTTGAAATCGCAACGAGTAAAGATGGCGGCGCTCAGGCACAATTTGAGGTGATTCGACAGTTAATCACCGCCACCGATACAGAATATCTCATTTGCGCAACCGATGCCGGGAGAGAAGGCGAGCTGATTTTTAGACTCATTTATCAGATGAGCGGATGCCAAAAACCATTCAAACGTCTGTGGATTTCATCACAAACGGATGACGCCATTATTGACGGATTTGGCAATCTCAAACCCGGAACCGACTACGACACACTGCATGACTGTGCCCGATCCAGATCGGAAGCCGATTGGATCATCGGCATAAACGCCACACGCGCGTACACCGTTCGCTTTGGTCGTGGACAGGGTGTCATGAGTGTTGGACGAGTTCAAACCCCGGTACTCAAAATGATTGTTGACCGCCACCTGGCTGTTCAATCCTTCGAATCCCACGCTTACTATGAAATTGAAGTGTCTATTTCTCATAAAAACGGACCATTTAAAGGGCTATGGGTGGACCAAGACAATCAATCACGATTATCCAACGACGCAGTGGCAAAATCCATCACCGAGGAAATAAAAAAACAATCAGACGGCACCATTCAGTCAGTGACAAAAAAAGAAAAACGCGAACAACCGCCCTTACTCTATGACCTAACGGAGTTGCAAAAAGAAGCCAATCGAAAGTTTAAATTATCGGCTGAGCAAACATTAGAAATTGCTCAATCATTATATGAAACACATAAAATCATCACCTATCCCCGGACATCGTCACGCTATTTATCCGACGATTTGGTCCCAAAATTACAGGGGGTGTTAACGTCCATTGCAAAATGGAGCACCTCATTACGTCCCACCATTGAATCGCTATTAACCCGCCCACTCTCACCTGGAAAACGGATTGTCGATAACGAAAAAGTAACGGATCACCACGCAATAATTCCGACCGGGCAAGTCATCGATACCAGTCGCCTTTCGGAAAATGAACGCCATATTTTTGAATTGATTTCACGCCGATTAGTCGCCAGTTTTTTAACGGATTGCTTGAAAGAGACCACCGAAATTATCAGTACGTTTGGAGGACACACCATACGTTCGTCAGGAATCGTCACTCAACACCAGGGATGGCGAGCCCTATACGATGACGAGGAAGATGATTCGAACGCGCTCCCTATCGTTGCCGCTAAGGATTCTGTCCTCGCAAAAACAGTAAAAGTCCTCTCAAAAAAAACAAAAGCACCCCCACTGCATACCGAAGCGTCCATTCTTGCCGCTATGGAAACCGCCGGCCGTCAAATTGACGATGAAACCATGCGCGAAGCCATGAAAGATTGCGGGCTGGGAACTCCGGCTACACGTGCTCAAATTATCGAACGCCTGATTAAAGTGAAATATATTGTCCGCCAAAAAAACAAATTGATTCCGACCGAAAAAGGAATTCAATTAGTCGGATATATTCAAGATAAAGAATTATCGTCACCCGAATTAACCGGTGAATGGGAAAAAAAATTAAACCAAATTCGCCGAGGCGAACTCTCACGAGAGGTTTACATGAGTGAAATCAAAGAATTTGCGCGACGGGTCGTCGGTAACGTATCCATCGCCCAACGGACGCCCAGGGTTGGAACCTGTCCACGATGCGGCGGCGATATCGGAGAAACGCCAAAAGCCTATAGTTGTCGAAACTGGAAAACGAACGGCTGTAAATTTGCCATATGGAAAGAAACCTCGGGCCAAACGATTTCCTTGGATCTGGCAAAGCAACTATTAGCGACGAACCAAACGGATATCGTCACGGGATTTAAGTCCAAAACTGGAAAAGAATTTTCAGCCAAACTCGCTATTAAAAATGGGAGTGTCATACTAACGTTTTAGCGATTAGTTTCGTTGGGGAGTTCTAAATTGGGGGCAATATAAACCCCGTCGGCTGATACCTCCGAACCGCCACCTGTCCAGGGTTGAGATGGGTTCATTTTTACTCGTGTATGATTTTATAGATGCCAAATTATTTTTTATCAGAATCATATTCAACTTTTTTAGAGTTTTTAAAAATATTTGAGTTAATAGATTTTTTTATAAATTTTTTTAAATTTAAATCAAAGAAATAGCCAAAATTCTTATTTTCAATAGGAAGATATCCTGAGCTACCCCCCTGTGGAGCCCATTCAGTAAAAAAATATGTATTATTAAATATATACCATTGGAAGATATAAGGCATCGATGACGATGAAAAAAGGACTTTTGATTGATTTAAATCAATAACGGAAACTCCAGAAATATCGCTGTAGTATTGACTAAACAAAAGTCGGTTATCGCTGGATATAAAGTAGTTACCTCCAATTGTATCAATTATAGTTCCCTTTTTTGTGACTAGAAAAAGGCGCCCATCATAGTCGCCTTTTTTAATAATTGCGATAATAGGTTGACTTGGTTGAATAGACGGGACGTACAGCCCAAATTCAGAACCGACGGCATCGATATCTGCGTAATATTTTTTGAAGATGGATTCTGAGTTTTTAAAAACTTCTATCCAGCCCCTGTAGGTAAACCTGGATTTTTCAATTTTTTCTTTTTTTTCTTGGACACCAATAACGTTAACTGTGAATACATCCTGCCTAATTTCTTTTTTTGAGGTAATATACTGGCTGTCTGGGTAAGCACTCGGTGTGTAAGGGACCCAATTAGAGTTAGCAAATATAGGTGGAAATGCGAAAAATATACCTATAACTGCAAATTCTATATATTTCAATACTGGACCTCCTACAAGCGTTTCAGATTAAACATCACAAACTCACATTACTCAACGGAATTTCCGGGTCCAACAAGTCCCACTCAAATGGATCCGGTAGAGATACATTATATAATTCATTGTTGACTGCCTCGTACGGCATTTCTTGAAATACCGATACTGAACTTATCGGGTCGTATTTATGAATGCCTTCGAGGTATGCCATTGCTTGTTCCGTGGTTCGAATACAGCCCATTGTGGGATGTAAGTAGCCGCCACTATCTTCTCTACCTGCGTGGATCGCCAGGTTTGTTCGCCCTGGAACATTGAAATTAAATGGGCTAACTGTTCCATATGTTCCATTTTTATCGATTTGTTTGTTAGTCAAATATCCTAAATGACTAAATGAGTATGTTCCAATAGGAAATGGCCCATTTGATCTTGGATCAGGAATATTGGAAGCTGGAAATGTGGCAAGGTATTGATGATGTTCGTCAAAAATGTGTATTTCGTTCTGATTTCGATAAAATTCGATGGAGCTTTGCCCATCCGGATCCACAAACCGTAGCGGATTAAACCGGACCGCCCAATACGGATTATACCGCTCGGTACCCGTTGAACCCATCGTCACGGGGTCAGGGCTAATGAATCG
>Ga0214923_10000262_pt1 | contig 80914 bp, 82 predicted proteins | sample LL1510_MetaG_FD_177993 | JGI IMG/M metagenome (GOLD analysis project Ga0214923, IMG submission 177993) | Freshwater microbial communities from Lake Lanier, Atlanta, Georgia, United States - LL-1510 | ecosystem: Environmental > Aquatic > Freshwater > Lake | place: USA: Georgia | collected...
ATTGTAACTATAGTAACCGAATTTTTTTTGTTGTAAATCACTTAATAGGTAATCTCTCTTACGAGCGTCTAAGAGATCGAGTAATACAGTTGACATTATATATATATATATATATATATATATATTAAATATCATAAATTATTCTGCTTCAATAATAATTTTTTGTTTTTTATTTGCAAATGCAGATGGTTTTTCAGATTTTGAAATAGTAGTAGAAACCAATTCTCCAATAATAGATATATATGGATCGTTCAATTCGAACCGTTGTCCTATTACACGCACTACCATGGTATCCCCTTCTTGAATATTAATAAATTTGTTGTTGTTGAAATGATGATCTCGTGCTATAAATACAACAATAGGGGATGGTGTTTCTAAAGCACTTTCTGCGCGAATTCCTGCTTTTGTAATATTTTTTGCAACACACATAATATTCATTCCTTCCACTGGATTACAAATCATACATTCAAAAACAACTTCAAATGATATGGTATCACCTGATATAACTCCACTTGAAAATGTAATGATTTTTGATGATTTTGGTTTGATATATCCTTCTACTAAACATTTGCCTTCATAATGATGATTAATAACATTCTCAATCGTTTCTTTAATATTTCTCCCAATAATAGTAATAGGTAATGTAATATTTCTAGTTAACAATGATTTTGAATAAATATAATATTGGTTTTCATTTCCATTTCCGTTTCCATTTCCTAACGATTTATTCATTCTTTTTTTCTGAGGATTGGATTGATTTGTTTGTTGTTGATTAGGGTTAGGATTAGGATTAGGGTTAGGATTAGGCTCTTCTTCTACCATGTTTTCTTTCTGGAACTCATTATTTTTATCCATAGCTAAAACTATTTTATTATCCTCTGAATCATTGTCGCTCATTTTATATTGTTTATTATACTATAGTAAGATAACATATTTAATATCTTTATATTTCAATTTTAAATTTATATTATAAACACATACATAGCTAAAAATTATAAATCATGGCTAATTCTGTATCTAAAAACCATATTTTTCCATTTTTTCTTATTTTATTAAAATAACGCATTGTAAATTCTTGTAAAGTGCATAATTCCTGATTCACCATCAATTTAGTATTTTCTTTTGTATATTTTTCTTCTCTCAAAATTTCATTGATGACAGATATGTTCTTGGCTTTTGTTTTTTCATCACAACGAGCTCCAGTGTTTCTTTTCGCATTTACATTTTTAATTTTAAAAACATAATGTGATTGTTTTGATTCAAATGAAATAAAACCAACCAATTCGTTGTATTCACTTTCTTTTATACTGTATTTCTCTCGAATATAAGGTGAAATATCATGTAAATCCTCTGGTTCTGCATTGGACCATGTTTCATAACTATCAGATCCTTGTCTATTAATAAGAACATGTCTTTTACTTTTATTATAAAATACAATTGCATTTAATCGTTTTCCTTTAATAACCTTGTCCGAAAAATATGATTTCGCATACCATTCAAAACTATTCTCTTCAAATGTATCATTTGAATATAAATATTTGAATAACTCTACTTTTTCCTTGTAGTTTAATTCAACGTCGATAATACGTTCAACTAATATCTCCATAAGTAAACTAATATCAATATTGTATTCTGTCATCATTTTTTGTATTGTTACACCAATAAATTTATACCAATCATCTTCGCCTCTGTTAATTGATACTGTGTTAATTGCTAAAACAAAATACTCCTTCAATCTTTTCAATAATTCATCTATAGCATGTGTTCTTTTATTTTTTTGAATTTCTAGTATTACACTATCTACAGGTATAATTTCTTGTTCTAGATTTTGGTCTAAATCTGGTTCTTGTTCTAATTCAAAATGTATTTTATTGTGTTTATAATCTATTGGGACACTTCTCTCAAATATACCTATGCGTTCATTGTTTAATTCCATCGGTTGAAACAAATAATATTCATCAATGTTAATTAAATATCCAGCACGTCCATATTTATCTACGAGTTCATTATCATCCTGGATCATTTCTGTTAAAGTAGCATATATTTGTGAAATGGAGTATTTATGTTGTAAATTAATATCAGATATTAAATCAGTTTTATTATAAAAAAAACGTTCTTTGAATAATTTTCGTATTCTCTCCTTGATTTTGTCAGAATTGATCATTAAAAAGGTAGAATTATATGTGTCTTCATTGATATTTTCTTCGGTTATTTTTTTAAACGGACGGCATTTATATTGACAATTATCCATATAATCACATGCAATTGTATATGGAACATCTCCAACCGGGAAATCATCGATTACAGTACCATCGGATAATTTTTGTTTTATTTTTTTATTTAAAAATTCTGCAAAATTTTCTTGTGTAAAATTTGTTTGTCCATGATTTAATAAACAATCCACTGAAGTTTCTTTTAAAATACGAGTTATCTTTCCTATTTGTATCGCCTTGTATTCAGCCATTCGATAAATATATACATCAGCAGATTCAACCTCTTCGTCTTTTAATAAAGTACCATGCATAAAAATCTCAACATTACGTTTTTCAAAGGATAAATCTTTGTGACTAAAACTTCTTACTGCTCTACCAATAATTTGTTCAATACGATTCATGTTATACCATGGATCCATAATATGCACTTGTCTTATAAATTTAAAATCGACACCTTCTGAACCAGCTCTTGAAATAAGAATCACTTTAATTTTCTCTCCATTCATGTTATCATTATTTGTGAGTGCTTTCACTGCATCGTCATTATTTGGTGATAATCGAATATCTCCTGTGATCATTGTATATCTAGCGTGTTTAAAACCACTTGACCCATCACGAACGCGAGGTTTCATTGTTTTTGAATCCAGTGGTTCTGTTGGAGGAGTTTTAAAAAGAGAATTACTTCCATAACGAGTAAAACCCATTTCTTCCAACGCAAGTGCCATGGGTATTAACCCAGCATCAATATACTGTGAATAAATAAGTATGACACCTTCGGATTTCATTACATTATCACAAATATTTTTTATTTTACTACTGTATTTTCCAATGTTGTCGAGAGAAAAAATACGACCATATTGTGTAAGTGTTTCTTCTTTGTACTCAAATTTTCCCTTTTCTAATGGTATTTTTGTATCCACAAAATTCATCATTCTCTCTAAACCCACTTTTCCTATCAGTGTATGAGGGTCAATTTGTGTTGTAATTGTTTCGGTGTTGTCTTCCATGGATTGTTCAGATGATTCGCCTGATTCGCCTGATTCGCCTGATTCGCCTGATTCGCCTGATTCGCCTTCTCCATCTTCTCCACCTATCATTTTTATTGCATTCGTGTTTCCGTCTTCACCCCCATTTTCATTGACAGACAAATTTTCACTTGGATAAACAATATTTAAGGCTTCAACTGGCATTTGTAATAATGTGTAACCAAACGATTCCATTGACTCAAATGCGGATAATTCTCTCGCTGATCCTAAACCCTCAATGTTTTTCCTGTTTTTATTTTTTAAATATTCAATGATATAGGAATAAACATTGGATTGATAATCTCCTATTTTTGTCAAATAAATACTAGTAAATTTTAATATATCATCGGGGTTTATTTTCTTTCCATTCATTTGATACAATGGATATCTAAGGTCCGGATTCTCAAAAAAAGTATCCTTTGGAGAGAAATAGTTAGGATAAACACGAAACGGAAAAATATATGGGTTCTCTCCACGAACAAAAGAAACATACCCTGTTAATTTTCTCACCAACAATTCTTCGCCTCCTTCTTTGAAATTTCCTTTTTTGTCAAAAACATCTTTAATCTCAATTAACCCCCTGTTTTCATTGGCATTCATCAAATTAATAAGCCATATTATTTCCTTGTAACTATTATACATGGGTGTAGCAGATAATAAAAGGAGTCGCATATTTTCTGTATTTTTAACAAGGGTCATCAAGTAAAGTGCCACTTTTTTATTTTCATTATCTTCTGATATACGGATATTATGTATTTCATCGATCACCAATAGCCTGTTATTAAACTCTTTTTGAATGTTCATCATCATTCTCCTTTCTCTCTCTTTCTCATTTTTAAAATCACCTTTTACACTTTGAACCCTTCGCACATAGTTGGCGAAACCATCGTAACCCATAAAAGTATAAGCATTGTTAATCAGAACTTTTATTTGATTAATGATTTTTTCTTTGGATATATCCTTTATCATAGTAGGATTTATTTCTTTTAATAAATTGTTACCAATGCTGGATTCTAATTGCCATAAACCATTTTTAAGTTTTAGTTTGCGTTCATCAAACAACTGTGTTTTAAAGTTGTCTTGTACATTTGGAGATGCTATAATCATAATTTGTTTTTTAATCCCTAGTTGTTTTAAATATACTCGCATTTCTTCACAAACTCCTATGGATGCCAAGGTTTTACCTGTACCTAAACCATGATACAACAACAAACTATTATAGGGGGTTTGAAACGAGAGAAAATTCCTTACAAAAATTTGATGGGGCGCAAATTCGAATTTTAATTTGCTCAAATAATCAGCGTGTTCTTTAATATCATGTAAAGATCCATCATATTGGGTTTCATTAAATTCTTTTCTCTCTGCTATTTTAATATTAAAATTAGGATCATTTAAAGAAGGATATAAATATTCGGATTCTTCTGGATGTTCTGACAAAAATTCATATTCCATTAACTCTTTCTTTAAAAGAAATTTATTGCATTCTTTACTGAATTGATTTTCTAAATTTCCACAATTGTTCGCGTCAAAATCTGTTTTTAATTCTGAATCGTCTTCGACTTCTTTGTTTTTTTTGACTACTTCGAGCGCTTCGACCGCTTCGACCGCTTCGACTGCTTCATCTTCTTCTATTAAATTTTGAATATTATTTATATCGTCTATTTCACCTATATCTTCTGTGTCACCTATATTTATTGGAGTTAAAGTGTCAGATTCCGAACCATTTTCCGATTCCGATTCACTTTCGAAACCTGTTTCATCTTCATCCTCTTTTATATTCTCATTATTTATCATTTAAAATATAATTATATTTTATTATTATATTTTATTATATTAGTTGTATCATAACTATTATATGATTTTTAAATACTTTTCTTATTGGATTTTTACATGGTACATATTGTACATTTTACATGTAACAAAATATAATCCAAAAATAGGTTTATTATTTGCGCTCAGTTCTAATATTTTATTGTTAATAGTAATGATATGGTATAAAACAACGGCTCATTTAGTTTTTTTATTATTATTAATGATGTTATTATTAAAAATTATTCCACTTTATACTATTTGGAATACCAAAATTAGTCAAAAAAGTGTATGGGTTTTTGTATTGTTACTAGTAGTTTATATAATATTTATGATTATGAACAAACAATACATAAATGAATTTATTAATAATCTAATCGATTTAATAATATATAAAAAAAATACATTACCATTAATGCAACAATTGGAAAATTTGAGATTGTAAATTATATGATTCATTGCTACCCATATCACTGACACAAAATAAACTCCTGCAAAATTTTATTCACATTTGTTATGATTGTTTTTTTTTCTAAATTATAAGGTCGAATGCTTTCTTGACATTGTTCGATGGTTTTCCATTCTAATTTGCTTACCTCTGATTGTTGATACAATGTTAAATCATAATCAGAATATGAATCAAAAGTAGCAGAATTATTGGATCCAATGGAATCATTATTTTTTATAACTCCTAAAAAATATTTGTGTTTGTATATTTTGTGATTAGACCCAACATAAATTTCTTCAAATGGTAATACGTTTTCTATAATCTGAATGCTTTCTTTTGGTATTCCAGTTTCTTCTTCAAATTCACGTAAAGCACAATCAATATCACGTTCTTGATAATTTTTACGACCCTTTGGAAATTCCCATTCAGTTTCTGTCCAACTAGTTTTACTATTTTCTAACAGTTCGCGTAATGTTATTAATTTGTTGTCTATCATAATACCATTTTTAATGGCATCAAATTTTTTGCAACACACATACTCTTCATTTTTATAATTGGATAAATTAGCATTTTCACACCACAATTGTTTCCATAAAAAATCAAAGGGTTGTGATCCTAATATGGTTTTTTCATAATTGGACATTTCATCAATATTGTTTTGTATTTGTTCAATGTTGTTAATTGAATACTTTCCCTTTATAAAATCGATATATCCAAAACTATTTTTTCTTCGTATCATTAAATAATGTAATATATTATTATTATTTTTAAAAACAATGACACCATAACTAGTTATAGGCAATTTACACTGATATATATTATGATTGTTCTTGCCACAATTATTGCATACAGAAGTAGAATTACTCATATTCACTTATATGAAAATATGTTTATTTGGTTTATATGTTTATTATGCAATCTTTTTATATCATTTCATTTTAATGGCATATCAAAACAAAAAATTAGATCCGGATGTTTGGGGTCCACATTACTGGTTTTTTATTCATACAATCGCAATGATTTATCCCAAATATCCTAATTCAGTTATAAAAAAAAAATATTATGATTTGATCCAAAATTTTGGTCTTTTTATACCAATAGAAAGCATTGGTAATGAATTTAGTAAAATGTTAAATTTGTATCCAGTTGTTCCATATTTGGATTCAAAGGAATCATTGATTCGTTGGACTCATTTTATTCATAACAAAATAAATGAAAAATTAGAAAAACCTACCATTTCTTTAGAAGAATTTTATACATTATATTATCACCAATACAAACCAAAAAAAGTTCATTGGACGGAACACATGCGATTGCGTAAAAAAATAATATATGTTGTCTTTATTGTTTTCTTAATAGGATTATTAATTTATTTTTATACACAAAAATAATATATAGATATATATTAATCATTATACTTTTTCATTTTTATCGTTATGAATAAAACGAAAAAAAAATACAGAACACCCAAAACAACCATTACTAGAAAAAAAACTAGAAAAAACACATTTATCGAACAATTTACAGGTGGTAAGGTGATGGGTTCAGGTGGTTATGGTTGTTTGCTAATTCCATCTGTTAAATGTAAAAATAAAAATGATAATGAAGATGCAAATAAAAATATTACAAAATTAATGTTGGCAAAAAACGCACAAAAAGAATATGATGAAATAATGAAATACAAAAAAATATTGGTTACTATACCTAATTACAAAAAATACTTTTTGATTGATGATGTTGAATTATGTCAACCCAGTGAGTTGACAAAATCAGATTTACAAGAATATGAAATTAAATGTAAAGCATTAAATAAAAAAAAAATCACAAAAAAAAATATCAATAAAAAACTGGATTTAATATTGGCAATAAATATGCCAAACGGTGGTATAGATTTGGATGATTTTATTAAACAATGTAATTCATATAATCAATACAAAAAAATAAACAATTCACTTTTGGATCTATTGACACATGCTATAATACCCATGAATAATTTGCATATATATCATTCTGATATTAAAGCGAGTAATATTTTAATAGACGATGATTATCAATGTAAAATAATCGATTGGGGATTATCTACTAGTTATGCTAATTATAAGTCAACTGATAGTTTTCCTATTTTTATAGGTCATTATAATCGCCCAATTCAATTCAATGTTCCTTTTTCGGTTATAATATTAAATAATGATTTTAAAGCTAGTTATGAAAATTATTTAACATCTAAATTAAAAACAGATAAAAAATTATATTATTCTGACGTGAGAGCGTTTATTTTGCAACATTTTATACATATAAATAAAAAATATAATACCGGACATATTCGTTATATAAATAAAATCATGCGAATATTATTTAATGAAAATATTGAGCCACTTTATAAAAAAATTAAAAACGATATAGTTACAACAGAATACACGTATTATTATATTATAGAATATATATCTAAAATTGTGTATGAATATACTGATGTTAAAAATAAAAAACTAGATTTACAAGATTATTTTAAAAAAGTATTTTTAAAAACAGTTGATATATGGGGATTTGTTTTTTCTTATTTTTATATTTTGAATATAATGAGTTATACAAAACAAGATAAACTTTCGAAAACTGAAAATAAGATTTTTGAAAAATTAAAACATATCATCATTTACTATTTATATGAAAATCCTTTAGAGCCGATAAATCATGTAGATATTAAGAGAGAATTATCCGAACTAAATGATTTTTTTGACGAAGCGAATAGAGAAAATCCTGAGTCACTGCGTATTATTTTAGAAAGATATAAGCGTAAAATGAATAATGAAAAAAATAGTGATGATACAAAGAGTAATAGTGGTAAATCCGGTAATGATAACGTCAGTAACACTGAGACTGCAAAATTGATACAATTTTTTTCTAGTTCTTATTCGAAAAAATAAAGTAAAAATCAAAAACAATTATATAATAATATTTATATACATAGCATATTATTATATCGTATTATATCATATTATATCGTATTATATCGTATCCAAAATAAAATAATAATAATATACTTTTATAACTGAGAATGAAAATAGAATTATTAATATTGATTGTTACTATTTTTTTTATGTATAATGCATATTATGACGGAAAAATAGTGAAAAAAATATTGCATTATAAAAAATATTACCAAATAGCTATATTCGGATTATTAGGCATAGGTATTTATCTTATTATAAAACGAAATCCTAATGATAGTAGAAAAATATTAATGAATGCTAATAATATGGTTAAATATATGCCAATCGATAAATCTTCATTGGATATGATTAGTCCTATTTTAGATTTTACGTCTCAAGGTGAAAATGACGGGGGTTTTGGTAATTCGTCTTTTATGAATGATTTAACGAACCAAACTGGAGGAACACAATATCCATATGGAAGCGGGTTTTTTAATAAATTAGGAATTAAATCTTCAGAAAGACGAATATTAGAATCTGGACGGGTTAATAATAACTATGGTAATTGGAATACAAATGGAAATATGTCAGGAGGTAGAAATAATACGCAAGAAATTAATAATAAAAAAGCTACAAAACGTTCTGTAAGTGAAACGAAGAAAAAATATGTAGCATCATTACAAAACTGGAGATGCGGACATTGTCAAAATCAACTCAATGCATGGTTTGAAGTAGATCATAAAATGCGATTAGAAAATGGTGGTGGTAATGAAGTAGATAATTTAATAGCATTATGTAGAGATTGTCACGGAAAAAAGACAGCTATGGAGAATATGTAAAAAATAATTTATATATATATATAAAATATACCTTTAAAAATTATGATAAATAATAACAACAATAATAATGTACCAAAAACAAAAATGATATATTTGTTTATTTTATTTCTATTCATATTTTTATTAATTTGTATATATATTTTCAATCCTTTAAATATTGCAAAAACATATTTCACAATAATAACATTTATTTCTATTTTTGTAGGTGCTTCTTTAATCGCAATATTATTAACGTATACTAAAATATCATCGACATCCAGCTTAAACAACAATACAGTTAGAAGTTTCATATACCGATATTTATTGAATGCTAGTGTTTTTATTTTAATAATGGCGGGATTAGGAGTTTTACTCCATTATATTTTTAAACTTTATGGGAATATTAACTCAAAAAACTCTATATTAGCATTATTTATCAATTTATTTATTGTAATAGTATTTTTAAGTTTAGTATATCGTTTTTTTGATATAGGTACATATTTAAAAAATAGCCCTCTTTTTAAGCTTTTATACAATGTTGTTATGTATCTACCATGTTTATTAATATATTTAATAGAAACACCAATTCACTATTTAGTTCCATCTAGTATTACCAAAAATATGAAGTCTTCTATAAAAGATGCATACAGTAATGAATATAATAAAACCAATATAGGATCTGTTATATTATTAATAATAATGATTATACTTTTACTGATTTATGCATTTTTTCCATATTTAACTGAAAAAATCCAATTACAAGGGGGAAAACAAATAACAAATCAAACTATTTATACGAACGTACAAGCTGATTTATTTTCATTACAACAATTAACGAATATGAATACACCAGATTACCAATATGGATTATCTTTTTGGTTATATATTGATTCTGAACCACCTAGTACAAACAATTTATATTTGAAAAATGGTTCTGTTCTCAATTTTGCAGAAACACCCAATATTTTATATAATGGTGTTGAAAACACATTGATATTTATGCAAAAACATACTCGTGAATTCGTTGATGCTTCAAACGTTGATGTTGATATAAATGAGTATTTATATAATAGAGGTTTAACCGTATCGAATCGAATAAATCAAGAAACTAGTACAAAAAAAAATAATTATATGAGAGACGCTTCCAATAATATAATTTACCTCGATAAAAATGCAAATAAAGAAATATTTAGACTAGAAAATATTCAATTGCAAAAATGGAATCATATTGCATTAAATTTATACAATGGAACTATGGACATTTTTTACAACGGACAATTGGTTAAATCACAACCTGGTGTTGTACCATGGATTGACGTGTCTAGTTTTTTAACCATTGGTAGTAACAATGGAATTAGTGGTGGTGTTTGTAACATGACATTTTTTAATAAGCCACTTACTTACAATCAAGTTTACTATTTATATGAATTATTTAAAAATAAAACACCCCCAATTACTTACTCCAATTTTAACAAAACCGTAGTATTTGTTCCTAATAACACACCTAACAATACAAACACATATACTCAATATGGTAGTGTTACAAATACAAATAATTTAACACAATCACCTGCACTTATGCCTTCTACTGAAACAAATACACCACCAACCACAAAAAATAATGGGAATATACCAACACCATATGTTATGGCACCATCATTTATTACAAAAATATTTAACGTTTTATCATGAAATGATAATATGATTGTAAACTAATACCAGTGAAAGTATTAGTTTTAGCAATGTATGTTTTAGTCTGGATGGTGTTTGCTATTTACTGTAATAGTTGATTTATTATACATAACATGAATAAATTTTGAATATAATTTTATATATATATTATTTTTCTACAATTATAATATATAAACAATTATGAATATTTTTTTGATTATCTTTATCATAATATTGATATATTTTACTATTATGTATTTTATGAGATCAAGCAATACATTGAATAGTATGGTTTCAGATGCACAAACACCAATAATTATTCCAGCAAGTGATTTAATAGGTGGTAACAATGGCACATCGTCTAATTTTGCATATTCTATTTGGTTTTATATTAATGATTGGAATTACAATTACGGAAATCCAAAGGTATTATTTGGTAGATTGACTCCAGGTGGTACTGATAGTAGTGGAAATACTCAATCAGGAGTCCAAAATGTATATGGAACAAATCCATGTCCGTTAGTTGTATTAGGCGCTGTCGAAAATAATTTAGGAATTGTTCTAAGTTGTCAAGGTTCACCCAACCCTAATGTTAATTTGTTACATACATGTAATGTAGCAAACGTTCCTATACAAACATGGGTAAATTTATTAATTAGTGTTTACGGTAGAACATTAGATGTTTATATTGATGGAAAACTAGTTAAAACATGTGTATTACCAGGTGTAGCAAAAATACCAACAGCCAATCCTCCTTCTATTTATATAACACCAAAAGGTGGTTTTGATGGATATACATCAAAATTCCAATATTGGAACACACCATTAAATCCACAACAAGCATGGAATGTTTATAATAGCGGTTATTCTAGTACTGGTGGTAAATTAGCTAGTATGTTCGGACAATATAAATTAGATATAACATTAATGAAAAATAATACACCAGTCAATACTATTGAGATATAGAATAATCATTTATTTATATTTTACTCATATAATTTGAAATATATAAAAATGTAAAAATGATTTTTATATATATAATATATAATATACACATAAATATTATATATTATATATATTACATTTGAGAAAATAATAAATAATAAAAATGAGTAATAATTCTTTATATAATAAATTTACGTTAAAAAGTACAGGTTCAACACCTTATAAGTCAACATCAACAAGCAATAGTATATTTTCTGAATCAAATAGTTTAGTATCAAAGGTAGCATTTTTATTACTAGTTATTTTTGGGTTTATTATAGCATTACGTTTAGGAATTATGCTATTAAGCGTTTTATTTAATCGAGGTCAAAATCCACATTTAATTAATGGTATGGTAGATGCTACACAAAGTTTAGTCATTACTCAAAATCCAGCAACAAAAGGTTCAAAAACGATATCTAGATCTATAAATCAGTCTGGTGGTATTGAATTTACATGGTCTGTATGGATATATGTTAATGGTATAGATGGTTCAGGGAATCGTTTTAATTCTACTAATGCAGGTGTTTATAGACATATTTTTAGTAAGGGAACTGATAGTTTTTTACCGAATGGATTGAACTTTCCAAATAATGCTCCTGGTTTATATTTAACACCTTATAAAAATGAATTATTAGTAATAATGAATACAAATGATGTTATTAATGAAGAAATTCGAATTCCAGATATTCCATTAAATAAATGGGTGAATGTTATCATGCGATGTGTTAATACAACACTTGATGTTTATATAAATGGTATTATAACAAAATCAACTAATTTATCAGGAGTTCCCAAACAAAATTATGGCAATGTATATGTAGCAATGAATGGTGGATTTAGTGGATATATTTCTAATTTATGGTATTATAGTAAAGCATTAAATTCTGCGGAAATTCAAAGAATATCAGTTAGAGGCCCTACTACAAAAATAAATACTAGTAATAGTATGTTAAGTGGATTAAATTTACGTTATCCTAATTATTTATCATTACAATGGTATTTTTCTGATAGTAATAATCGTTAGAACCTTTACTATGTGAATTTTACATAATAAATAAACATCATAATGAAAAATATTATGTATATGTATATATCTACATATACATATACATATACAAATGAGTTGTTTAGGGCCTAATTATCTTATAACAACTACACCACCATGGTATAGAAGACGCACAGTTTGTACTGATCCGGGTAATATTATAAATAGAAATGAAGATGGTACAATATATGTTCCAATACTAAAAAAAAAAATTTTAATTACCGAATTATATGATGAATTTGCAATGTATAAAAAAGGAAATGTTTTACAACATTCTTATAAACATCAAACAAATAAATTAACAAAAAATCAAATATACGCATTACTAGCTAAAAAAAAATGGATAACTAGAAAAAATTTTGCTACTCAATCTGAAACTTATACTAATCCTAATTCCTCGTTTTTAAAACGCGTTAATTATGATGTTATTAACGCAGAAACAGGAGCACAAACAACCGAATCAATAACATGTCCGACCTTTATTCCGCAACCAACTCCAACCGTTTTACCTCCAAATAATAACACTCCTAGCGTTATTCCTAATATACTTCCGCCACCACCACCAACACCATCCAAACATAAATTTACATTGCCTGATATTAAACCTGTTGTTGATACTCCACAAAATATTAATATTGCGGATGGAGGTAGTCTTGTAATTGGAGTAATTGAAGATATTTGTACTGGTAAAAGAAAAATTACATGCGACTTTTCTCCTATTGTATGCTTTCCATCCAGTTATTCAGATGTTCCTAGAATAAATGGTGTAGACAAAGAATTATGTTATACCAAGGGTTCACGTACATGGATTACTAAAAGTGGTATAAATACATCTAGATCAATTTGATGGTATTGTCTAAACAAACTCAACTGTTTCTAGACCTATATGAATATTATCTAAAAAATGGTAGAATTTATTTTCACTATTTTTTGATTGGTTCGTAATGACCACCATTCCAGTATATGTTTATCGTATTTGTAATATTTCCATGTAAAGGAACAAATTCAATTATTCTATTTCCGGCATCTCTATAGTTTGATACATTGATTTGAAGATTCCATATATTGCATGCACATTGAATTTCAATAGCTCCACCCCATGTAGATTTTTGTCTCATATTACTGATGTAAGTATCAGTATTTATACTTTCAAGAGTAAGAACATCACGAGTTTCTAAACCGTCTATAATAGGTTTATTTTCTTGTAAATAGTTACATATTGTCTCTCTTATTTTAGAACTATCTTCTGTAACAAAATAACTTAAACTATTGAATAAACAACTCATTTATATTTTATCTTTACTATAAAATATAAAAAAATATAAATTGGACTTATTGTCTCAAATTAGGATTAATACATATTTCCTGTGAAGGAAAAATATCACCTGACATACATTTTTCGTTTTCATTTACCTGAATACAACTACGAAATCCTCTATCTTCCCCTATAAAACACCATCCTGATTTGCTAGTTGATTTGCTTTGTTGAATATTACTCATTGAATCATCTGCTGTATAATTAAAAGTATTTGGTGTGTTATTTGGAGCACTTGTATCCTGAATTAAAGCAGTATTTAATGCTTGATCTAATGAAGCATTATTTAATGTATTTGCTAATGGTATTGAATTTGCTACGTTTTGTGCTGCTATATTTTTAAACGTTGATGGCGGTTTCTGCGTCTGTGGTTGTGGTTGTGGTTGTGGTTGTTGTGCATAAATAGTTTTGATAGAAGCATTTGACGCAACCGATTGTGGTAAAGATGTAGGTTGTTTGTATATTTGTGTACTCGGTACTGGAGTAGCAGGATTATTACTTTTTGAAAATAATGAATTATTATCATTTTGATCGTCTGTCAATTTATCTACAGCAGAAACACCACCTTTAATTGATCCTTGTGCTATAAATAATAAATCATATACTCCTTGAATTGCATTTGTAAAAATATTTAAAATATTACCTTTAAAAATACTTTTGAAAAAATTAACAAATGCATCTGTAATTGGTTTTATAGCATTTATAACATCCTGCGTTCCAACTGCTAAATACACAAATATATTCACACCTAATAACCCAAAAATTACAATAATTAAAATGAATATTTTCCAGTCCATTCCCATTATTTTATTAGTAGAAGAAGAATCAATTAATTCAGAAGTAGAACTATTATTACCATTGTTAGACGATGAATCATTAGAACTAGAAAGTGATTTGATTCCTGACTTAATGCTCGAAGACAAAGAACTCATTTTATTTTCAAAAGTATCACCTACTTTATTTTTTGTTTCATTATCGTAATTTGAATTCATTCTCGTATATATATATTCAACTAGAATTAAAAATGATACATTAAAACTTAATATTTGTTTTTATTATGTAAATTTTATTATGTAAAAGAAATCAAATATAAAAATTGATTCAAATCACTCAATATTTCATCACGAATATTATATAAATCTGTATTCGACATTTTAACCATAAATGGATTTGAATTTAAATTTACTAAATATTCTTTAAATTTAATTATTTCATGTTTGAAATTTTTCATGTCATCTATTGATGAATTAAAATCTATTAGTTTTATACTACTGGTTTTTAATAAATTGATACGGTTGCCTACTTTTCCCAACAATACTTCTATAAATTTATCCATATTTTCATTTAATTTACTATATAGTTCATCGGTGGCTTTGTGAGTTGCATAACTATATGTTTTCCAATGATATAATTTTATCATGACGATCATTTCCAAAAAACGTACTGTTATTTCTCTCTCGAAAACATCTGCAATACCATGTGTTTTGTGTATTTTTTTGTATGTTTTGACTCTATTTTTATTATGCAACTTACGAGTCATTGATTTATTATGATAATTACGCATTTATAAACGAATCAATTTAATATATCTCAATATTATTTTTATTATATCTGCGATCGAGAATATATGTATGGGTATGGGTATGGGTATGGGTATGGGTATGCAACGATATGTTATACTCTGGGAATAAATTCTTCACCAAATGCGTCCATTTTTTCTAATTTCTCAATAGTTTTTTCTAAATTACTTTTGGGTGTATTATTAAATAAATAATCTGTATTCGGCGATTTTTCATTCTTCTTAATTTGTTTGTAAATATTATTTATTTTAGTAAGAACAATTACCAATTTTTCTTTTTGTTCGTTAGATAGTAATTCTTCATTACCAATATTTATAATTGTTTCTGTTAAAATCGACACTGCATAGTATATTAGATATTTCCTTTTTTTAAAGATACTTTGACTGTTATTATATCGCAAACAATATAAATTCAATAAACTTTTCATTATTTTTTTTATCAATTCACATTTATCATTTGAATAATATAATAAAATATCCCATATTATCCATATTATATCCATCTGATATTTACTATCGACTGGTATACCACTACGTCGTTCGCATACACATTTTTCTTTTTTAGTTTTACAAATGTGTTCGAATTCCATTATCCACTCTACCCAATAGCATGCTTCTATAGTATTTTTACCATCCTTTGATATATTATACACTAATTCATTTATTGCTATAAATAATTCTTTAGGATCATCTTTTTTAAAAACAGAATTAGCATAATAAACATGTGAAGCTTTCAATTTGTTTGTCATATTTACCATTTCATATTCTTCTTTTTTAATGTTTATCGTTTCGAAACAATGACGTCTTTTAACACTGCATAATATAAACATAATTTCCCCAAATAATTTTCTTATTTTTAAATTATTACGCATCGAAAGTTCAGATTGGGAATATCCATTTTGCAATATTGTTTTAAATGTTTGAATTTTCAATTCTAGATAAACAGATAATTTAGGGTTACCCAAGTGAATATATTTACTAAAAAAATAAATAATAATATCCCATATATCACTGTAATTCCCCGAACAAATTAACTCCGCAGTCCAATAGATAGATGATTCTATATTGGAGCTAATTAAACATTCTAATAATACTTTTTTAACATCGGATTTTTTAAATTCAGAAAATGTTATTCCTTTAAAATCTTTTACTAATCGTATATCATTAATTTCATATTCCATTTTATATATGTCTGGTATTTATTATGATTTAATTTACTATAATAAAAAAAATATACTAAAGTAACGGCCAAGAAAATAGAATTATAAAATAGAATTATAAAATAGAATTATAATACAAATCTATATATAATAGAACCATATATAACCATAAACAACAAATGAGTAGATTTAAAAATACTATCATGAATAATCTTATAGAAACTGTTTGCGATTTATATAAACATACATCTGCATGGGGTAGAGTATTACTATTTTTTTTATTGTTTGCTGTGATATTTTTTATATCTAAATCATTTAACCAATCTCAAAAAAAGGAAGGGTTTGAAGATATGGTATCAGATTCAAAATTCTCAGTTAAATCTAATATGAACGACATTTATGATGATTTTTATGCAAATATATATGACGAGTTGTTATACTACAATTTTAAAAATAAATATGAAATTGGTGTATTGTTAAACAATACAAATCCTACAACAGAAAGTATTATTTTAGACATTGGTTCAGGTACAGGTCATTATGTTGGTAATTTAGCATCAAAAGGATATAATATTAATGGTATTGATATTTCACCTTCTATGATAAAAAAAGCAAAACAAAATTATCCTGAATATGAAAATCATTTCATTCATGGTGATGTTCTTGATATCAACGTAATAAATCCTAATACTTTAACCCATATAAATTGCACGGATTTTACAATTTACTATATAAAAAACAAATCAATGTTTTTCCAAAATTGTATGAATTGGTTAATGCCTGGAGGTTATTTATTGGTCCATTTAGTAGATAAAAATAATTTTAATTATAAAATTCCATCTAGTGGATTATTCAATAATGATAAAATCTCAGAAAAAACCGTAGGTATCTCTCGAATTATCCAAAACAAAGTCGCTATTCCAAAATATAAAATGGATTATTCATCTACCTTTGAAATAAATATCGATAACAATCAAGCTACTATAAATGAATCATTTAAAGGATTATTAGATAACGATCAATTAATTCGAAAAAATTCTCATGTCCTCTGCATGGAATCAATCGATGAAATAAATAGCATGGCATTAAATGAGGGATTTATTTTACAAGGTATAGTAGACATTGGTAATATAGAACAATCACGACAAAGCCAATATATTTATATTTTTACAAAACCAAATTAGTAATTTAACGTAACTTACATAATAGTATTTCAATAAGATAAAACATGATAATATAATTATACACTTATATTATCAACTATATTATAACAAAATTATTACTACGACATGTTAATAAATAATAACAGTTGTATCGATAGAAAAAAAATTACCATGGTGTTTTTGTTGTCATTTTTATTTGGTTGTCTTATTAAAACATATGATGAAATTATTGATAACAAACTAAACTGTAGTGTTTTTTTTATTGAAAGTATTAAAATTTTTATGATTGGTATTATAACAATTCTTTTTTTATACGAAAATAGTTTTATTATTCCATTTTTATTTGGTTTATGCTATAATTTATATTTAGGTGATCTAATATTAATAAAATTCAACAACACCCCTATAGAAGACACCGCTATTAATGATCCTTATTGGAATAATAGTATAATTTATGTTACAGTATTAGCTGTTTTTATATTTTTCTATAATTACAGCCAGTATTTTCTAACATTCAGGTCCTTTTGGGAATTTTTACTATCCAAAAATAAATATATTATTTCTGCTATTTATATTGCATTCACTTTTTTTTCATATTTATGGGAATCTTACTATTTTACAGAAGAGAATAGTAGTAAAAAATATTATTGGCGAATAATTTTTGTATTTTATAGCATTATCACATGTGTTCTGTTTATTGTTTATAAAGATTATTTTGTAGTAGGTCTATCTATGTTAAAATTATGGCATATCGGGTATTTGTCTGTTTGGTTTATATTCAAATTTTTTATACGTAAAGAGAATGTTGTAATTAAAGAGTCACATATTGATGTAGAAGAATACGACCAAAAAACAAAAAACATGAAAAAACATAAACAAAAACATAAACAAAAACATAAACATAAAATACGTAAAAGAAACCAAAAAGATGGTAATGGAATTCTAAATAACATTAGCAAATAAATTATAGAAACATAAAGAAGATATAAAAAACATAGACCACATTGGGATAAAGTTCAACGGTTCAGTTCCTATATATATTTCATTTTTTATTGGTCTTCGAATCCAATATAATTTTCTATTGAATCTATAAAAATTCATATCAAAAAGCACTGCTAAAAATGTAAATATTAATACCATTAACGATTTAAAATTAGTAATAAACAAAGCGAATCCTAATGTAAGCATTAATCCTACAAATTCTAAATCTGGATAATTATTAAAAACTATTGGTACTAAAAATGATGCTATTGCTGGAAAAATTAAATACATGTATTTTGATTTTGGTAATGATATATCGTTACCGTTTATTAATCTGAATAAAACTAATCCCAGTACTATTACAACTCCATACGCTGAATATACAAATAAAGATGTGTTTAATAGTATCGTGTTTGAATACCTCCAGGCGACACCATATCTTTGTCTTTTGGTTAGTTCTTGTACTAATCCATCTCCTAACCATATTATTAATGTAGTTATTAAAACAGCAAAAGTATTTAATTTTGTAACTAATAGCAACGCAATTAATAGAATAAAATAGAGTAGAGCTTTTAAATCCGCATTGTTTTTAAAGTAACTTGATATACATATTACTAAAAAAGAACCAATAAATAAAGTCAAATAGTTAAAATTTAGGCTCATATATTATATAAATACAATAAATATAAAATACATTTTATAATTTATTAGACATTCATACTCTAGATGATATGGATATTATATATTCCTATAGTCCTACTATTATTATGTTTTATTTATATCATATATACACGCATAATATACGACCGTTTTTGGATTCAACAACCGGTTTTTCATAAATATAATATAATGTATTATTTTTCATCACCTCAACTCATACAACTAGAACAACCATGCAAAAATAAATACACCAATTTTTCAAATATTGAAACTATATCTTTTGACAAACTCGAAGATCCTTTGTGGAACAAGTTTCTCTCCATGATACATAACAAAACAGGTGATATTAAAACGAAACCTGATATTTTACCGATCTTCAATAGCGTTTTAGAGCGAAGCTATATATCTTTTTACAATGAACCTGTTATATATGAAAACATAAATAAAGGATATTGTGTTGATGAAAAACGCACAATAGGTATCATTACTAGTCGTCCGTTGCGTATGTTTATTAAAAAATCGAATATCGATTTAGAACAACCGATATATTACATTGATTTTTTACATGTAGATACCAATAAAAGCAAACAAGAACAACAACTTATAAAATATGAAGTCATACAAACCCATATATATAACCAGCAATTGTTGAATATACATGCATCTAAAAATGGAAACGCGAAGACACACACCAGTAATAACATTCGTATTTGTCTATTTAAACGGTCTAATATAACAAATAACATTGGAGTTGTGCCATTATGTCTATATAAATCCTTTGTGTTTTCTCTCAAACAGTATTATTGTAAGAGATCTATAAGCGAATGTTTAATACAAAAACAAAATCATTTTAAACATTATCAGACATTTGAAGTTACAAAATCATCGTTTCATAATGTATTGGACTTCATAAAAGAACAACACGTTGATCGTTTTCATGTATTTATTTTACCCAATATAAACAATTTATTCGAACAAATCACATCGAGAACACTGATTGTTTATTATTTGTTTGATGTCATTAACGGAAAAATAATATCCGTTTATTTTTTCAGATTACACAAACGTACGATTTCATGTGTTGGCTCTATTTGTTATTATGATAAAGATGCAATACGAGCGGGTAGAATAAATAAAAACACGGAGGAGTTGTTTATATATGGATTTAAATTGATATTGTGTCAACTTACTGAAAAAAAAGTACTACCAGCTCCCTCAGAGAAAAAGAAAAACAACAAATCCAGCGAAAAAGAGGAATACGATTTTTTCTCTATTGAAAATATATCAGACAATTGTATTATCGTGAATGATCTAATAAAAACATCCAAAAACAAATCTTATTTATTTTATAGAACGAGAGATACCATGTATTTTTTATATAATTACATTCATGCAAAATGTGATTCTAAACATGTATTTATATTACAATAAATAAATATTTTTGACTTTGTTGGTTTAGGGTTAGGGTTAGGTTTATCTCACATATTTTCCGACTCTGGTAAAGCTATCCACTATAAAAATCATAAAAATTCCTAAAAAGCAATATAGTATAACTTCTTCCGTTACGTTGTTGGTTCGTTCATCTTGTTGTTCTTCTAAAAGATGTATCATATAATTTAATTTTTCTATTAAAATGGAATTTTCTATGTTTGTGGGGGAAGAAGATGATTCCATCAATGATGGTGAAAATGGAGTACTGTAGTTGTTATCAATGCTTCCATTTGCATATATTTTTTTATTAATATTGTTCGAGTTAGTATGAGCGTGTGATTGGGCCATTCTATTCCAATTTGACACGGTACCATAGCTATAATTTGGAGAAAATTTTTTATAATATTCTTCTGTGGATTTGTTATCTCCATAATTATTATTTAAATTATTGTATTCTATACTGTCTAAATAATTACTTGCATTAGGATGGTTTGGATGGTTTGGATGGTTTGCAGGTTTTGATGTGTTGGGTGAATCATATATTTGACGTTGTTGCATAGACGAATTTGTGTCGTTGTTGTTGTTGCTGTTGTTGCTGTTGTTGCTGTTGTTGTTACCATCCGTCTGAATACTATAATAATTTGAGTTATTACTATGGTTTAAAGCCTCTACACTTTTATTTTTGCTACTATTATAATTATCGTTGTCATTATCATCGTCTATACTAATACTACTATAGTTTTCTTTAAAACTTGATTTATCTATGGTCCTATTTACCCCTGCGGATTCTGGAGGTGATAAAGGTGCAAAATCACCCATTTCTACACCATCTATTGAATCATTATATATTGAATTATCATGAATTTTTTTTATAATATTTCTCACCTTTTCAGATTGGATATTATCTCTATTGTGATATTTCTGCGTTTTATTATGGTTATAATTTAATCTTTTTTTGGATAATAAATTATCTTTACTATTATCTATTCCATTATTTTCATATGGTGATGCATATAATGCTAAAGTCGTCATATTCTTTTTAATAAAAATTTAGATAATAATTTGTTTATGCGAATGAATTTATATTTTAATATTAATTATATTATATTATATTATATTTATAATATAAAATGAAGCATAATAATAAAATAAATCCAAAAATAAATTTGAATATGCAAAAAATTCATATATATAACGGTGTTATTATCACATTTTTTATTTTGTTTATTTATTTTATGTTTTCAAATAACATATCAATGGTTGCAGTAACAAATTATTTATTTCACTCCGATTTAGGGAGAATAGTGTTAATAGTAACGTTGATTGCAATTGCAAGTTGTAATTTATTATTAGGTATTTTATTATTAGGACTATTAATATTTTTATATGAATATCAACGACAACAAAAACGACAACGACAATATCAAGATACCAATATTTCTAAATATAATAATATGTCAAACACTATAGATCCAGATCAAAACAATAAAAATATTACTATAGAAGATATTATTAGTCTGGAAAATAATATTTCTTCTAAACAATCCAATAGCTCGATGAGTTTTGTAAATAGTTTCAATACAAATACAAAACCTAACAGTTCCAAAATTATGCAAATTAATCCTTCATTTGAAGGAACATTTAATCAAAATTATGCACCTTTTCTACAATAATAAAAAAGCAAAAACAAAATAATATTAATTAATATTAAATAGAAAATGTATAAATTTAAAAAAAAAATCACAACTATTTTATTATATTTTATTATTATATTTGTTATATTTGTTATATTTTGTTCTATTTACAACGTGTATAATAATAATGAAAATAAAAGTATAGAATCTTTTTCATTAAAAGAAACATTCAATAGACAAAAACGTAATTTCAAAAGAATGAATAATAATTATATAAAAAAATATAACTCAAAAATAAAGCGTTTTTTTAAATCTATCTTTTAAAAAAAATTTGTCATATATTTAATATCTACAAAATATATGACAAAACAAATTAAATCAAAAAAAAATACATCATTAAAAAAGGGCGTTAATTTATCCAAAAATATATCATCTATACCCGGTCCTGCACCTGGACCCGCTAGCGCTCCAGGCAACCCATTATTTCCTAATACAACTCCACAAACACCTACTAAAAAATCATACAAAGGTTTTCATGGATTTCTAGATTATATTAACGATCACATTTTATTTTTAAACAGTAGTCGATTTTTCGCGGGTGTTGTAATGATTTTATTAAATATTGGATCAAAATTTATATCGGTACAATTTAGCAAGTCAGCAGAAGAATATTTAAAATTTGCTATTACAAAACAAATTTTAGTATTTGCGATGGCATGGATGGCTACACGTGACATATACACATCGTTAGTATTAACTGCTGTATTTGTTATATTGTCTGAATTTTTATTTAATGAAGAAAGCACATTTTGTATTGTTCCACATGATTATAGAGTACTAAATAAATTAATGGATACTAATAATGATGGTATAGTATCACATGAAGAATTAACTCAAGCAATTCAAATTTTGGAAAAAGCTAAAAAAGAAAAACAATCGAATAGCACCAGCACCAGCACCAGCACCAATACAAATGGATCCGGAGGAAGAAATGGTGTAGGAGTACAACCAAACATCGGAGATAATATTAAAAATACTATTACAAAATATATGAATAGTAATTAAATAATATTTTAATTATATAAGTAGAAAACAATTATAATACAATTAGTATAGTATGAATAATGACACTATGAATAATGGAAACGTGAAAACTAATAATAGTAACTTGAAAAATTATTATCCTGCATCTATTACTATATTATTAAATACTAGAATTTTGGGACATTCAAAAACAATTTATTCTCCTAATATGACATTGCCATCTATTTCTAGTAAAACAATTTATTTCAATCCTTTAATTAAATTAGATAAAAAAATCGTCCAAACGATTCCAAAAGGTAAAAATGAGGATTTTATATGTGAGCAGTTTTTTTCACCAAGCTATTTTAACAGCTTACTTATTCGGTCACAATATTATCCTCAACCAAATAGAAGTTTAGAACAAGCAACGGAACAAGGAATCGTAGATAATAATATTAGAATTTTGTTAGATACATTGTTTTATGAAAATAAACCATTTTATATTAATAAAAATCGATACACTTCTTACGGATATACTTGGAATAAAGGCGATTGGATTGTTGAATCCGTCAATTCTTCAAAAATTATAAAGAAATTTAATAACTATTATCAGACCAATTCTACTAACTATCCTAGAACCGCATATGCAAACAGGTATAATTTACCTAGTGCTACCGTACAAACTATTATGCCCAGTGCTACAATGATTGTACCAAGTACAACAACATTATATCAACCAAATCAATTATTATCCCCTTCTATCGGACAATCCAATTTTATAACTTATCAAACCCCAATTTTACAATCTTATCCATATCAAAATGTAGCTGTTCCCACTACAAATGAAAATCCTATGTTTGATTCTTTTAATAAATTTGAAGAATCGGTTGATGAAAATATATTGCATGGTCCAGATGCGTCATCTACGTTCGGCGATATAATAGATGAACAACAAAAAATAAAACAACAAAAAAACCCTCGCATGACTGCGGACAAAGAAATAGTGAGTCAGGGTAAAAGAGTGCAACAACCTATGTCACAACCATCATCACAACCATCAACACGACAACAACAACAACGACAACAACAACAAGCCAAAAAACCTTCCTCTGCAATAAATTATACTATCAATCAACCTGAAAGTCAGTTGTTAAAAGAACAATATTTATTTTATGCGTTAGATGGTTTAAAAAATGGATTTATAACCGCAAATAACATCCAATGTAGTGCAATTAATACAGTAGAACAATTAAAAACAATTCAAAAGGGTACGTTTTATAATAATAAAATAGAACCATGGTATGTTCTCTCGAATAATGGGAACGGTGACTGTTTGTTTTATGTGTTTTGTCAAATAGTAAATAGTCCCGATTATAAAGCCATAAATTCTGTATTAAAAACAAGGCAGAGTGAATTTAACACTGGTGCTAAAAATATAAACTATTATGACAATGAAGGGAATTATACGGTTGCTGGATTACGAAACCTGGTAGCGGATTTCATATTGTATAATATTGATCTTGGAGAAGACATTGGTGAATCTATTATTAGTAGAGATACAAATGAACCAGATGATCGATACATAGTTAGTGGTAATTTAAATCAGACATTGGATAATATGAGAATATGTGCGGATAAAGATAATAGATCTTTATCAAAACAAAAAGCATTACCTAATGATAATTATTATTGGGGAGATCAAACTGCTATAAATATAATTGAATATGTTTTTCAATTTAAAACCATAATTATACATAAACCGAATCAGGTGAATAGAAAAACTGGAGTATATAATGATAATGATAAAGTGACTATAAACTTTAAAAACAATACAGTAATAAATAGTGATTATGTTGAAATTGAATATTATACAGATAATACACAAAAAAATTCGGTTATAGAAAGTGGATATTTAATTGATAAACAATTGGATAAAGATGGAAACCTTCAATCTGTAACTATATTAAAAAATAACAATATGGACCTCAATACATGTGAATTTGATAAAAAACAGATCAACAATGACAACAATAATACAATAATCAGTATTCATAAAATTGAAAAATATAAAATATACAATAGTCACAGTTTTGCTTTGTTACAGGGATCATCATATAAAAACTATGTTTATATATTAAATCATGATAGAAACCATTATGAAACGGTAAGTTTTGTTATTAGAGGAAAAATGCGTTATGTTTTTGATTCTAATTATATTTTAGAATTTCATCCGTATATTATTTACATGATTTTTTTATATGCATTTATGATTGGTTCGCCTGTATCATCTCCATTTGTCAAAACAACTTTAGAACAATATTTGAAGCAGTTGTATGGATATTATTCTTCAAAAGCTAAAATTAAAAACCGATTATTGTTGGGTGGTGCGGGTGCGGGTGATGGTGCGGGTGATGGTGCAGGTGATGACAAAAGTCCATTAACACATCGCGTTGAACTAGATAAAACGCCAAATCCGTCAACTACAGATACTGGTTCTACTCTTACCCCTTCTTATTACGGTCAATTTAAAAATTATATGAATGATAAATTAGATCAAGTTACCCCGTATTACGGACAATTTAAAAATTATGTGAATGATAAATTAGACCAACCTCTTCCCATTAATAATTCAAATAAAACTATTCCAGTATATTATGCGAATCCAAATTTATCTTATTATGTTGTAGTTAATTTAGAATTATTCCCAGGGGATAAAATTTCAAATATGGATAAACGAAATCTTGGTTGCCAAATTAAATTTGATAATATACGAAAATCGTATGCGGATTTATTAGGATATCAATACCAACCGTCATTGTTAAATACCAATGTTATGCCGAGTAGGATAGACACTAAGAGTGGTAGCAGTAGTAGTAGTAGTGGTAATAAATCAACTTCTAACTCCAAAAACACTACAAAAAAATATAGGAATGGCGACAATAGTAAAAACAAAAACTACCGAAATACTCGACGATATCGAGGGTAAGGGAGATGGTGTAGTTTTCTTTATTTTGAGAGAAAATAAAGAAAATAATAGTGTGCTAATTATCGATGTTTTCGTGATTTCTTTGATCTCTTTGATCTCTTTGATTTCTTTGATTTCTTTGATTTCTTTGATTTATGTAGTTTGCCTCCTATACTTGTAGGTTGATATGTCATACCACTTTTACTACCATTATCCCAATCCACAGGCATATCTTTAAAATTATCTATATCTAAACTTGGATAGTTATTTTCTAGAAAGGATTTTTTAAATGTATCAAAATTTGATGTTAATTTATAACATTCATTTAGTTGTTGATTAATTCTTTTCTCACGTCTAATATTATAGAGATTCATAACGTCTTTCTTAATACTGTAGATTTCATAAGGCGTTTTTTTGTTAGGGTCTACTGTTCTATTTTTAGTATTATTAAGCATATTTTGTATTAAAACTCTCTCTTCATCTACCCATTGTTTATTCAATTGTAACCATTTTTTTTGATCATTTATATCATCAGGACATAAATTTGTATCATATATATTCATTATATATAATACAAATATTTTTTTTATTTTACACAATCAAAACGCAGAAATTTAGCTAAATAACAATATTTTTTGTCTTACACGCAATTACCGAACCTACAATATTTGTTGGAGCGACGTTTTCTACATTTGTGTATATTATTTCAACGTTTTTTTTTGATTTACATTTAGAATATTCTTTGCATAGTACAGCTCCTTGTTTCACTATATGCATGAATTGTTTTTTTGTCAATTGTTCTGGTATAAAATTATATCGCAAACATAGTTTTTCTGGGTCAGTTACACCATTACATACATTATTATAATGTTCTAAATTCATTACTGCGATAACATGGCATGAAGATTCTTCACCTACATGAAACCATATGTCTTCCGGATGCGATTCTTCAATAATTTCGATATTATTTTTTGCGTTCCTCCCTATTTTGAAGAGAATCGTTTCTCTTATACTAGGAATATATCTTGTAACTGTTCGCATTTTATCTGGTTTTACTGGTTTTACATTCATATTAGAGAAATATTTGTTTACTAAATTCAATTTTTATTTTTATTTTGTAAGAAATTATTCAAAAATTAGATTTAGACTTTTTGTTCTTTTTTGTTTTTTTACTTTTTTTACTTTTTTTACTTTTTTTACTTTTTTTACTTTTTTTGATTTTTTTGATTTTTTTGATTTTTTTACTTTTATTTCTAGCTCCACCCTGAGACTTAGTATCATTATTACAAATTGTATAATTAAATTTATCCACTAGGTCTTGTTTATTTTCTTCAACATCGTAAAGTTCAATAAATACTTCAATAAATTCATTTTTATCTTTACGTTCTAAAAAAACAAAATCTTCTAAAAGTCTCTTATTAACACATTTTTTAATTGCATCAAAATTATCTTCACGAGCTTCTACAAAAGTTATTCTATTAACCGATTCATTTTGCTTTAATTTTTGTTGATACAGTTTTTTATTTAGCTCTAATTTTTGTTGATTCAGTTTTTTATTTAGCTCTAATATTTGTTGATACATTTTTTCCAATTCCAATAATTTTTGTTTATCCGATTCATTTTGCTCTAATTTTTCTTTATCCAATTCATTTTGCTCTAATTTTTCTTTTTTGCGAATTTTCACATAAATAGTTTTATATCCTCTTGGGTCGGGGTTGTTGATTTCACCCTTTGTACTACCATCCCGAAATGTCATTTCATAATAGTTGAATGCTTTACTTCCATTTAAGTAATATAATAAATCATTATTTATTTTCCACCGAGATTTGTAATTATAATTAAAATCATCACTGAAAAATTCTAATTCTTTTAGCAATGTTTTTATTTCATCTATTTGTACATCGTCTGTATTTAAAATTGTTTTATCAAATGTATTGGATTCTATTGAATATGCTTCAGGAATATTTGACATGTTACGAATAAATAATTATATATATATATATATATATATATTATATATATATATAAAATATCATAAATTATTAGTCTTCTTACACCCATACTAGATTTATACTAGTATCATATCAGGATTATAAAGTGAATAGTATGTTTTAAAATCTTCGCGGGTATAAATTATTAATTTAGTATAATGCTAAAAAAACTTGTAGTATTATTTGAAAGTAAACAGTATGGATGGATTACTTATTCTACAACTGGAAGTGATGCAAAAAGAATATTAAGTGTAAACAACAAATATGATATTTTTTACATTTTTGACTGCGATATAGAGAAACAATATCCATATACAATGAAATTAAAATTACCACTAAATAACAATTACAATTGTAACACAATTCATTTAGTTTAATGAAATATTTTTTATATTTAGTAAAACGTATGATTATGGTTGATTGTTACAAAATGAAAAAATATTTGTATAATATATAAACGTTTGATTTAATAGTAAAATGAGTGATTGTCCGTATATAAATATAATATTTTATTTAGAAAATTTAATTAAATATAACGAACCATATTCATATTATAATCCTTTTTCTAAAATAAGAAAACCAGAACTAGATAAAGCATGTTCTGAAATAATTAGTACAACAATTATGAATTATTATGATCGTGAAATACCTATTGACAATCTAACTAATGCACAATTAAAAAACCTTAAAGTACACTTTGAGAGGTTGCAGAATGACGTTGAGAATGAAACAAATGAAATAAAAGCATCACAGGCTGACAACCGTAATTATTTAATTAAATCCAATAACATTGATTATGATATAAAAGAAATAGAACGACAACTAATTGATCTTGAAGAAAAAAATGCAAAAAAAGAATTACACAGTGGATATTACAGAGCTAGAAAAGAGGAGTTAGAGAAAGAACTACAAAGACTAAAATATACAAAAAGATTTAACGCAAATCTAATAAAAGATATCCACACCAATTATTCAAGAGGCGGTAAGCGCAAATCAAAACGTCGTAAAAGTAAAAAAACAACAAGTAAAAAAGGTAAAAAAAATAGAAAATCAAATAAAAAATTATCTAAGAAATAATAAACTTATCCACTATTGATTGTAACATATATTATACATTACAATCAATTTCTGTCAAATCACTGAATGAAAACTTAACTTAAAAAAAACTAAAAAGGGATTTTTTTTCAGAAACTGGTTCTGTTTTCTTTGATTTTCTTCTCTTAGTTTTAGTTTTTTTAGTCTTTTTAGTCTTTTTGGTCTTTGTTTTTTTTGTCTTGGTTGCACTAGCACTTGCAGATACTACTGCAACCCATTTATGAACACCATTCACGTCTGGTTTTGATTTAAACATCTTTCCATTATTTCCCTTCTTTGTTTTTCCTTTGCATTTGTTGGCAGGGAATGGTGGAGAAGGTCGTGTTTTGTATTTTTTGGTATTATCTTTCACACATTTTGTTTTATTTGCCATGTTTATATTATAACAATATAAAAATCTAATAGTAGTATAAGTTTTTATTTTGTACTTTTTAATTTTTAATTTTCAATTTTGGTTGAGAATGTTGATTTAACTGTAATAACAACTAAATGTTTAGTTACCCATAATCCTAAAATAATCCACATATTGGTTATACTGTTTCCACCATTGTATATAATCCACCTAAATGCATGACAATGTGGGAGGGGAACTACAACAGGTGATGTTATAAATCCGACAAATGACATTGGCGTACAATAATAAACGTATAAATGACTACATGCATAGTGGAGTATAATCCATAATAAATAAATACCGACCGCGTTGAATACATGATGTAAAATTCTTACTATCGCATAATCTTTCATTTCCATATTGGTCTTGTTGTTGTTGTGGGTTTTGTTGATTTGACTTGATATTCTCTTGGTGTTGCATAAAAAATCAATTTTTATTTTTATTTGTATTTGTTATAACCGCGACCATTACAAAATAGACTCATATTTTTTTATAAATTCCTCTTGTAAATTCGCAGGAATACAATTAAAATCGACCAATAAACGGTTAAGTTCATATTTTTTATACGCATCCTCCTTTTTTAATTTAGCATTAAAATATTCTGGTTCGTCGTAACATTTTATGGCTGTTTTAGGACCACATTTTTTAAAAACAGATGATATATTGTCACTGGAATCACCCATTACTATTTTACAAAATAGATCCTTTTTTGCATCGCCTAAACAACTTTTCTCTTCTGCAATATTTTTATAGGACATGTTATAAATTTTTACACTAGGCCCAACAAGTTGAAGATAATCTTTGTCACTGGTGATTATGTATATTTTACAATTTTCGTTCTTTGTGAGCAAATGCTTTACTGATAACGCTATACAATCATCCGCTTCCAATTGTGGATATTCTAGTATATGTTGGACGCCTCCTTTCATGAAAAGTTCTTCATTATATGTTATTGCGAATAACTTGCCTATTGATTCCGCATCTTTGTTACTACGCGTTGATTTGTACGCATCAACATATTGATTCCTCCATATATTTTCTCTCTTGCAATCTCTTCCAATATATATGGTTGGTGGTGTTGGTATTGGTGTTTGCATTTTTTTTTTCGATTTAACGTCCATATTGGATTCTAATAAATATATTTTATTAGGTATTTCTTCTACTTTTTCTATAAAGGTTTTTTTGTATTTTTCAATGAAATCGTCTGTTATTTCAAACGGTGTTGGTGCTGATACAGGTGTTGGTGCTGGTGTTGGATTTGCCAATTTCCACCAATTCATCATGGAATAAAATCGATAAAATATAAAATAGCTACCATCTATAAATATATAGGTTTTTGTTGGTGTTGGTGTTGGTGGCAGAGAAGATATATCGACGTTATTATTCATTTAGTGGTTTTTGTTGTTTATGCTACATGGTATTATTTATAATAGGTTCAATTTTATTATAAATAATGTAGGATATACTAATAGTAATATGGAGAAACTCTATAGTATAATTCATAAAAGCGCATTAGAGACATATGATTTACTAGACAAAAATAAAAAACCTATCATTCAACTAATTTCAATGTCTTTACCAAAAGAGACGCGTGACTTTATTTTTAACAAAGATTTCGATTATGAAAAATATTATTCGAAATCAGAATTAGAAGCTATGAATGCTAAAAAACTAGGAAAGTGTTCGAAAAAAAAACGGAAAGGGAAAAAAAGTGACAAACAATCTATTAGTTTATCAAAATCGATCAATAAATCAAAACTACGGTGTATATTATACCATATACCAGAAAATTTATTGAATTTTTTAATATTTTTTTCTTATTTATCTTTGCATAGCATATATTTTTGGTCCATATTAATTATACTATTATTTGTTAGTAATATTCATTATTTATTAATTGTATTGTTTGTTATTATTATTAATACTTTTGCGACTATTCTATTTTCTGGATGTCCTATTCACATAATAGAACGTAAATATAGACATAAATTAACATCCAATCAACATTTTTTATGTAACATTATCAAAAAACTACAGGATAATTATATTTATTATACTTATGAACAAAATATAGAACAATTACTTTTTGGAATTTTTTTACTTATTATAAAAATCAATTTACTTATTTTGTATAACTGTTTTTGTAAGTTTTCTCACTAAACAAAAGATAGTTTGTATCTTGATTGTTCTTCTAATTTTGTCCTTTTTCCTAAAAAAGTAAAATATTTTTTTGCCAGAGTATATTGTGTTGGTTTTTTATTTTTCAATACTTTTAAACGAACGTACATAATCATACCTACTTGCCATATACGTTTATGTGGATATTTTTTGTTTTTATATAATTTTTCTAATTTGACAATCGTATTTTTTACATCTTCTAATGTTGTATATTTTATATTTATTGTATCGCTTGGATCTTTGTCAATATACACATCAAACGATTTTTTCGGGTTTTCTGGATTAAACAAAAATTGTTTCTTTGTCTTGTGTTTCTTTGTCTTGTGTTTCTTTGTCTTGTGTTTCTTTGTCGTGTGTTTCTTTGTCGTGTGTTTCATATAATATAACTACATTTTATTACACCGTTCTGAAAATTAAATCCAATGGTGTTATTTAACAAAATAATTCAACTCACTTACCATAAAAGAATCCTCGAGAGATTATTAGGACTGTATTTATCTTTCTTCCAATTCCCTTTAATTTTTGCTGACCTATTCAGATAATTTTTTCTGCGTGTTTTATTTTTATGTTTTGTATAGTCTTCATATCCCATTTGTCCAAAATGAACGACTCTACCATCTGGTGTGGTAATCATATATTTTTTTTCTTTCTTCGTAGAAAGTCCAATCTTTGCCGTCTTCCCAATATATTTTTTGGCTCTGCGATATACTTCTGTTGGATTTGAATAGAGACGGATTTGTTTTTTTTCCATTATTATATAATTTGTATCTATAAAAAAATTGGATATATTTTTATTTATATCAGTGAAAATTTGAATCCGCAACCCAACGAACTGATTTATTTTAATCTCTAGGGATGCGGATGCGAATTAAATTCTTGAAGCATGTAAAGTAAATAAATATGTAAATACACATTTAAATATATATGTATTTATATATTTACAATGATCATTACAACTGGAAATAACGGTAGATTAGGAAATCAAATTATACGGAATTTAGCAGTTAGTTTAATAGCTGAAAAACACGATATATCCGTTCAATATTACAATAAAGATTTAATTTATAAATTGGGTATTTGTTTATATAGTGGAAGCAAAACATTCAATCATTGTCAAAAATTGGACGATGAAAATTATTTTTCAATTTACAACAGTGACTGTGTTAACTATAATTTAGATCCTAATAAAAATTATTTTCAAACAAAAGAAATAAGTAATTTTATATATGATTATTTACACATGGATTCAATAAAAAATAATATTATTGAAAAAAACCCATATAAAATGAGATATAACGCCAATAATGATTTATTTATTCATATTCGATTAACGGATGTTAGCCATTTTAATCCTGGAATAAATTATTATCTAAATACAATAAAAGCTATTACGTTTGTTGATTTATATATATCAACTGATGATATATATCATCCTATTATAAAAAGTATTATCAGTTTATATCCAAATACTAAATTGATTGTATGCGATGAAATTACTACGTTTCAATTTGCCTCTACATGCAAACATATTATATTGTCACATGGTTCATTTTCTGCTATAATTGGTTATCTTTCTTTTTTTTCTACTATATATTATCCTGAATATGAATTAAATAAATTGTGGTATGGAGATATGTTTTCTATAAAAAATTGGAATAAAATGCCAATTAAGTAATAATATATAAAATTTATATGATTTTTTTATATAAATTTTATGGTTTCTCTCCAAATATCCGATATTTAGATGTCTAAACTAATGGTATTTTTATCGGATCTAGGTTTTCTCCTGCTTCTTTTTGGCATGTTACCACTTCCACTACCTTGTAATTCTTTTAAATCAGAAATACTAATGGTACTATCATTGTTGATACTTACTGAATCTGGATCCATTTGAAGTGGTAATTGCGGTTGTTGTTGTTGTTGTGATTGTTCTTGGATATTAATTGTTTTGGTCTTTAAACCTGATAATATTTCACTTATATCACTAGGGCCTTTCATTTCTGGTCTTTGGTTTGATGATTGTGATGGTTGTTGTGGAGGTCTTCTAGGTGTTCTCTCAATATTTACTGGATTCGATTGGTTTTCACGAATATTAATACCATCGTTCATGTTTGGAATGCTGGATCTTCCCATACCTGAGCCCATATTCATGCTATTATTGTTTCCAGGACGGCCTCCCATGTATGGCATACTATTTGGGCCTTGTGTTGCCATAGGCGGTGGTGGAGGCTCTCTTCCCATTGGAATATCCGGTTCTGGATTCATTAAACCACTCATAAAACCACCAAATCCTGGGTTACTTTGGCCCATTGAATTTACTGCCGCATTTTGAAATTGCCTCATTAAATCTGGGTTTTGTCTCATGATGTCATCCATTCCAGGCATTGATGACTTAAACATTGTATTTGTCATATGTAACATAAGAGCACTACCACCTAATTGGAACATTAGTTTTAGTTCTGGTGCCATGGTAGCCTTTGATTTGTATTTTTCATACAACTCTGCAAAAATTTCATCATAATCATTAATATTTTCATTTATTTGTTCGCTCCATCCATCTAATTTAATATCAAAAGGATCGAATTTGTTATTTAAAAATTCAATACCATTGATAACAGCCATCATCATATTTCCTTGAAACTTGATGGAATTTTGCTTTGTTTTTTCCTCCATAATTGTCTCATATTCGCCCTGCATTTCCGCTAAAGGTGAATCCATATTGTATTTTTTTGATAATTCAACACCCTTTTTCTCCAGAGCTTCTAATTTTCTTAAATATTTGAACTTTTCTCTCAACAATTCTTCTTTTGACATAGCGGGTTGTATTGGAACTGTTTTATCTGGATTACCAATCGGAACATTGTTAAATTTACTAAAACCATCCCATGTTTTCGAATTTGCATCTCCTGTTTCTGCTGTTGATTTACCTATGGATATAGATGGCTCTGGTCTTGAGGAGGACGTTGTATTGTCGTCAAAACGAACACCTAATGATGGACGATCGTTTGTTGATGACGCCGAAAAAATATCTGATTTCGGTGAATAACTGGATGAGCCAGAATCAATATTAAAACTAGTTACATCGGATAACTCGTTCAATTCATTTTCTAATTTATTCAAATCATCAATATTAATATCATTATCATTACCGTAACCGGAAGATTTTGATTTACCATCTTTCACTTTATCATTCATTAGTAATTCAATACCACCACCGAAATTGACCGATTTTAATTGGTTTAAATCGTCATTCAAATTTGATATATCGATAATTTCACTATCCATTTAATATAACTTATTAAGAACATATAATTTTAAGTAGTACGAATATAATAATATATTTTTGTTTTTTGTTTTTCTTTTGTTTTTGTTTCGGGTCTATAATTTATTTTTTATATACCAAATACCTTGTAAAAAACAATCTGCTAAATCATCTCTTTTACTGTGTTTGGCAAAAAATGAAATCCATTCATTGTTGTCGTGTATTTTTTCTAAATTTTCTAAACAAGTTACAATACCCAATTTTTTTCGATCGTTGTATTTCGATTTTTCTGTTTTATCGTCTTGTGTATGTGTAATTGATGTAGTCTTGTTAGTAACATCTTTCAATTTATTAAAAGAAGATACAAATTTAATATCTTGCTGATGTGATGTCGAACTTTTCATAATAAAATATTGGGCCACCATACCTTGAATTGTTTTCATACGATTTGCTATTGGACTAATTTGGTTTTCAATTAAAATAACATCAATGTTATCATATGTGTTGTTAGTAATAAAAATTTCGTCAAACTTTTTTTTTATATTTTTACCGATGCTAATAATATCTACTTTATTTGAATTTGTTATATTAACAGGCTCAAAACATTTATTCAAAACATATTCATTAAACAGATGTATCAAGCCCTGTTTTTTGATTGGTTTTGCATAAGATATATTGTATTTTTCAGCCAACTCAAACAAACTATTGATTTTTTGTTTATTTAAATAGGATGATTCCAATTCTTTCGTAGGAACATGAAATACTTGTTTTTTTGAATGTTTTAAACAATAACATTTGTTGTTTTTTGTATATTTGGCTGGTTTATTGCATATATTGATGGATTGTGGTATCTGGGGGTGTGGTATCTGGGGGTGTTTTGTTGATTTCGTAGATTTTGCTTTTGATTTATCATTTTCTATTTCTCCACATAATAATGGTTTTTCTTCTCCTATATTGACTATATCCCATTTTTTCACACTATAAATATTATTTTCTATTTCAAATAAACAAAATGCTAAATTTTTAATACCAATATCAATACTTAATAATTTTATGGTACATGGTGAAGAAGACATATACATAAATAATATGTATATTATTTATATTGTATTTTTACACCTTTTCTCATTTCAAACGCCCATTATTTCGTTAGATTATAACAATAAATTTATAATGTATTATCATAAAATGGGAATTTATGATAATGGTAGTATGTTTGGAATAAGAATATATAATTTTAATGATGATGATTTTGCGAATATATTATTTGAAGAAAAATATCATGAAATAATGACTCATCAACAAATGAGGGAAGCATATTTATTCTATACCGAGTTGAATAACAAAGATGAAATACATTTTCAATATTATACTGAATGTAGTAGCACATATGGCGAAGGAATTTATTTACATTGGCATCCAATGACGTTAAATCTATTTTTAGAAAAAATCTGCGTTTGAAATGAGAAAAGGTGCATAAGAAATTTAATCTTTTTTAAGTTCATTATCAAAATAATACTTTGGACTTGTCGATATTCTTACATGCGTATAATCAACACCTAATCCATGGACGCTTATCCATACTTTACCTTTTTCATTCATAAATTTTTTGGCTACTTCTGCAACTTTTTTCCAAAATTCTTGTTGTTGTATTTCTGAAGCATTGTCAATAAAATCCCTTAATGTAGCATAATTTTTTCCACGAACAGGCATTGGAACTACTAACATTGTATCTTTGTTAAGATTTGGAAAAGAAACTACATATTTATTTTGTGAATTTTTGAAATACTCTTGAAAATCTTTTTTATTTTGCCTTTGTGCTAGTTTATTATTTGTTCTAAAAGTTTGTAAATATGCTACTTTTCCGTCATTTTTCAATACACTTGTATTCCATTGAAATTTTCCTTTTACATTTTTAGGATATTTTAGTACAATTCCATTTTCCCAATTAGCTAAAATCTCACTCCACAACATTTATATATAATATATATATATTTAGGAATTTTGAAAAAAAATATACTTATTATATATACCATGTCAATGACTACTCGTAGTAAAACAAGCAAAAAGGCCATTTACAGACGCCGTGTTAAAAACTCCACCTGCAGAAAAGTTAAACGTTCTGCTGTATGCAAACGAACTGCTGGATGCAAATATGCTTCTGGAACTAAACGTCGTTATTGTCGTAAATCCAAAAACAGACGTGCTTAAATGTCAGTTCTTGGATTTTTGATTTCGGTTTGTAAAATCATATTTTATTTATTTGTAAATAAATTATGATTTTTTGTGTCTATTTAGTGCAATTGATGTTTGTGGGGGTGATATTGAGATTGTTATTGAGATTGTGATTAATACCTAATTGACCTAATGAATCTGGTGTAAAATAAGGCGAAATCATCTTTGCTTCCAATTGTTGTCTAGATAAGTATGGATTTTTTAAATCACTGTTTTGATAACCATAACCATGTGACCCAGTGTCAAATAAAGATTTATACATAATAGGTACGTTGCTAGAAGGTGTAGACTGTCCGGTTGTTACACTACATGGCATCCCTAAATCATAACACGCTGATATGTTATTATAATTCATAATTTTCATACCATTGTTTGTTAAATATTGTCTATATTGCCAATTTGATCGAATATTCTCCTGTCTTTGAATTCTTTCATTTATAACAGCTTCTGGTTGCCATGAAGCATAATTTCTACCGTCTGCCATAATAGGAGGAAAATCGAAATGAACGTTGTTCGATCCAGAGTAACATGTTGCCCAACTCATATTTTAAAATGTTATGTTATCTAAATATATGTATATAATTAGATAATATATTTTTATAGGTGTAATGGTTTTTTATTAGTTATGTGTAATTTTATTGGTTTGGTTTTATTCAACTTCTAGTAATTTTAATAATTCATTTTTTTTCAACTTTGAAGCATCAGTAACTACACCTTTTTCAATTACTATACTTCGAAGTTTATTTAATGATAATTTCTTGTAATCCAATACTTCAACATTTTTAATATTTACATCAGACACATCTTCTGATTCGATTTCGATTTCGAATTCTTCTTCGTTATCGTTATCGTTATCGTTATCGTTTGTTGAAACATTGATATTGATTGTTTTCAGGTTTTTCATATCAGATTCATTTAATTCTGAACTTTCATTTGGCAATAAATTTGCTACAGATTCAAAATTCAAATTTTCAATATTTAAATCATCATCGTCTTCTTCATCAATTTTAATGTTTTTTTTATCATCATCGTCGTCGTCGTCGTCGTCATCGTCATCGTCGTCTTCGTCTTCATCGTCTTCTTCGTCGTCGTCGTCATCATCGTCGTCTTCGTCTTCGTCGTCGTCTTCGTCTTCTGAGATTGCAATTAAATTACTATTTGGATTCAATTGATTGTTTCCGTTTCCGTTTCCGCCATTCATATTTGGTGGTGGATTCATTACTATCGGAATACCACCTCTACTAGCAACCATTTGGACGTGATATTTCACAGAATTTACTTCTTCTGCCATGGTTGATACCAAATCAAACATAGATGCTATCTTATGATTTTGCTCTGCTGTTTTTTGGTTAAAGTAAAAAAATACACTACCAACTAACAACAAACATATTGCTAAACTAATTAAAAAAGATGTTGAAAATATATCTGTTATTGTCATTTCTTGATGTTATTGGTATACTTTATCCTATTAATTGATATATATATAATTATATTTATATGTTAAACGAATACATTAAATATTTATTCTATTCGATGTTCTTTGAGTTTTTTTGATTCATTTTATTTCTCGTATTATTAATTATTTCTGTTGGATAGTTCATATCATTTAACACTTTTATACCACCATGAATTTCAGATATTCCTTCCTTCATTTTATATGTATATGAGAAATCGTTATTGTTTGTCAAATCTACATGCATATGATAATTTTTAACACGTTTGTTTTTGTTTAATTTTTTACATACTTTGATAAAATGTGTTGTCATAATACATTGTACTTTTTCAATTTTAACTAAATATTGCATAAAAGCTAAAGCACTTATAACGGCCTCTTCTGGATTCGTTCCAGAGTATATTTCATCAAACACACAAAAGTGTGAATCATCGTCACCTCCATTATTCTCTTTAATCGTATCTATAATTTCTTTACATCTTCGTGCTTCCGCCTGAAACAAACTATCTCTACCTGATGTATCTGGAATATTTAAATAACAATGGATAAATTTATAGGGTTTTAAAATGGCCTCATCATAAAATCCACATCCAAATTGTTGTGATAATATAACGTTTATTAATGCGGATTTTAAAACGGTTGTTTTTCCAGAAGCATTTGGACCGGTTATTATCATTGCTTTATCCAATTTGACATCATTTTTCACTGGATTTTTATTTATTAGAGCAGCATAATATGATTTTTTCAATATATTAGAGTTTTTGGATTTGGATTTGAATTTGGACTTGGTTTCTTTGGTTTCTTTGGTTTTGACATTGAAATCAGCAAAGTGTAAATTCTCCTTTTGAATATTATCTATTAATCCTTCTAAATTATCTATATATCCATTAAAGCCAAATGAATACAAAAAGGATGTATTATAGGTTTCATTATAATTCAATTGATAAAAGTATTTCAACACAGTACCTATTTCTGCCAATTTCCTAAAAGAAATTTTAAAATCAGAAATACTAGACAAGTTATTCTTATATTCTTCTAAAATAGATTTGTGTTTTTTCATTTCTTCAATAAAACCAGTGTATGTTTTGTTTTTCAATTTTGATACCAATGATTCTAAATTTTCCATATTAGCCAATGTATATTGTAAATATTCCTTAAATTTATTTAAATAGGTGTGTATTTTTCTTATATTAAATTGGAATCGAATACATGTAAGAATGTTTTGATAAATTGAAAATAAATAAAACCCAGCAGATATTAACATGTATATTTTTTGATCTAATTTAACTTTGTGAAACTGTGTAAATAGTTTACCAATTGCATGATTCCCTGCTAATATTTTCAATATATCTATATATTCTTTAATTGATAGAGATAAACCACGAGCTTTTATTATAAAAAAAGGAACTATCAAAATAAAAACAGGAACAAATAATGATATAACTGGAGATGTCATGTTATAAAAACTCATTAATTGTAAAAACATTTGTGACTCATTTAAATGTAAAAAATAACTCCAATCCATGTAGCTGTATTTTTCTCTAAAACCTGTGTCTAATTTGATTTCATCCCATAATTTTACTATTTCGTCATAGTCGGGTTTTTCTGGAACTTGGGTATTTTCATTGGTGATGTCCGGATCAGTTTCTTTCACTAAACATGATTTATATGATTTTAAGAGATGTTGTGTATCAGTCAAAAAATTTACATCATAGGAATAATAATTCGGTATTTGGTCTAATACCTTTTTTGCTAAACAATTTGTTGGTTGAAATGTATTGTATAAAATAGGGATACATGATGCATCAGTGTCAATTGTTTTAATTAGTTCTAAATCAGTAATGATATTCTCTTTTAATTCTGTCTTTTTATCAACATAAAAAATAGGCAGTTTAAAAATATCGTTAATATTATTGATTTTTGTTTCTTTTACCGATTCTTTTACCGATTCTTTTTCCGATTTTTTTTTGTAATTCATATTAAACTAATATTTATTAAAAATTAGCATAATAATATATTATTTTTTACGAATTCTTTTTAGTTTTTTTTGTGATTTTTTTGTCTTTTTGTCTTTTTGTTTTTTTGTGATTTTTTTGTCTTTTTGTTTTTTTGTGTTTTTTTTTTTTTTTTGTTTTTTTGTGATTTTTTTGTCTTTTTGTTTTTTTGTGATTTTTTTTGTCTTTTTGTTTTCTTGTTTTTTAATGATGTCATACCACCTTTCATGTTTTCACTCGCTACATTTGCATCTTTTCCTTCATTCTCAGGTTTAATGTATTTACTTGCAAGTTCTTTATATTTTTCTACATGTTCTGGTTTGATGTATTTACTTGCAAATTTTGCAATTTTTTCTATATGCTCGGGTTTAATGTATTTACTTGCAAGTTTTGAAAATTTTTCTATATCATCATCATTAACATTCTCGAGTTTCATTTTAGATCTTTTTTTTTTATTCTTCATTATCATCTCTTTTATTGCTTTTTCATCTTCTGGTTTAACATTTCCTAGTATTTTTTTTATTCTCTCTATGTCTTCGTCTGTTTCCTTATCATCATCTAGATCATCTTTTTTTTCTTTCTGCTTCATGATGTCTTTTATTGCTTTTTCATCTTCTGGTTTAACATTTCCTATTATTTTTTTTATTCCCTCTATGTCCTCGTCATTATCATCATCTTTTTTTTCTTTCTTCTTCATCATGATGTCTTTTATTGCTTTTACATGCTCGGGTTTAATGTATTTACTTGCAAAATTTGCAATTTTTTCTACATGTTCGGGTTTAAGATATTTACTCGCTAAATTTGCAAATTTTTTTATATTCTCGTCGGTATTCTTTCCATCTTCACCCTTTCCATCTTCACCCTTTCCATCTTCACCCTTTCCATCTTCACCCTTTTCTTCTTCACCCTTTCCATCTTCACCCTTTCCATCTTCACCCTTTCCATCTTCACCCTTTTCTTCTTTACTTTTACTTTTTTCTTCATGTTCTTCTTCATGTTCTTCTTCTTCTTCGTCTTCATCTTCTTCATGTTTTTCTTCATGTTCTTCTCTCGAATTTCCCAAACCCATACCCATTGTATTCATATTCATATTAACAATAAAATCACTCACATCTTTATCTATTTTTTTCACATTTTTTTTTTGATATTGTATGAATTCTTTTTTTGTCATTGGTTTTACTATTAAATTTTTTGTTATTTCATTTATTTTATCATTGAGTACTGATTCTGTAATGTCATTTGTTTTATTTATATACTCTTGATTTTTTAATAATTTATTCAAATCAATTACATTTATCGTTTCTATTAACATTTTACACTTATCATTTTTATCATTATTACATAAATAATACATTTGAATGTCATTTTTTCTTCCTTCACTACTCATATTATAATATGAAAATACATTTATTTCTAGTATTGTATTTATTAAAATAGTTGGTCGAAATTTCCTGGTAATTCACTTATTTGTGTATCATAATGTTGTTCTATTTCTTTTATTTTCGATACATCACGTCTTGTAATAAAGTTGATTCCAACACCTTTTCTTCCCCATCTACCACTTCTACCAATTCTATGTAAATAAGTATGGACGCATTTTGGAATATCAAAATTGATTACTACACTGATTTGTTGAATATCAATACCACGTGCTGTAACATTAGAAGAAATCATAACTCGATATTTACCATTTCTAAAGTCAGCAAATGCAACATCTCTTGTCGATTTGTCCATGTTACTATGAATACAACAAACTGGAAAACCATCTTCTATCATTGCAGCATGTAAATCGATTACACGTTTAATACTGTTACAATATATGATACATTGTGATAATGAAATATAAGAATATAAATCCTTCATAACTAAATATTTTTGTTTATCATCATCTACTGCTACATAATATTGTGAAATACCCTCGAGTGTTAATGCTTCTGTTTTTACAAAGATATTTACTGGATTCCTCATAAATTTACTTGTTATGTTATTAATATATTCTGGTAAAGTAGCACTAAATAATGCAACTTGAATATCATTACTAAATGTTTGAAAAATATTATACACCTGTTCTTTAAATCCAGATGATAACATTTCATCTGCTTCATCTAAAACTACTAATTTAATATTTTTTGCTTTAATGTTTCCACGTCTTATCATATCATAAACACGACCAGGGCATCCAACTATAACATGAGGTGGTGTATTTTTTAGCTTATTAGCGTCTTCATCAATTGATGTTCCTCCTACTAATGTATATACTGATAAACCATTCATCATGGCGCCAATACTAGAAATTACTAGTGATATTTGTTTTGTTAATTCACGAGTAGGTGACATGATTAAAATTTGGGTTTCGGATTTGGATAAATCGACTAATGATAAAGATCCTACTGAAAATGCTGCAGTTTTTCCTGTTCCTGATTGTGCTTGGGCGATTACATCCTTACCTTTCATAATAGGAACGATTGATTTCGATTGAATTGGACTAGGTCTCTCAAAACCATAACCATAAATTCCTCTTAATAAATCGCTTGGAATTTCTAATTCGTCCCAACTTCTTATTTCGTAAATTGAATCGTTCGATTCGCAGTTGTTATTTTGTTCGGTCATTCTATATATATTTGGTTGTAGTTTTTAAATATATTTTGATTTATCTTATTTGTATCAATTTTTTTTATAATTCATTCTATGGTCTATGGTGTATGGTGTATATACGTAATTTCTTTATAAATATGTCCTTATTTGTTCGATTCCGTCTCTCAAATCATAATAACAAATTTCAAATTTATTAGGATACGAAAAATTATAATCATAACACAATCCAATCCCATGATCTATATCAAACCCAAATTCAAAATAATAACTTGATTTATGTGCAAATTCTATTTCTTTCATTATTTCCATTTTTTTATTTATCAATGGGGTGACCATATTATATCGCGTGTCATATTTATGTATTATATTTACATATTTGTCTCTTCTGTATTTTATTCTTCCGTCATATGCTAATATTATGTTTATAATATCAGTTGGGAAATGTTTGTTAAACATATTATATGATATGATATGATATGATATGATATGATATATTATAATATGAGATAAATAAAATAATTTATAAAAAAAAATGATATTATATATAAATTTATAAATACTATATAAAAATATATATAAATATATACATAATCATAATCATGGCACAAGTATATAAATATACCATTCATGATATAAACAATATTATATTAAATGGATTCGAATACAAATTAAACGACGACGTTATTGAATTAATTTCAAATCTCACCTCTGAAGTGGGTTCACCTACGTATATTAAAACACCTAATTTTCAAAAACAAAATACAGAAAATGATGATATAAAGGCGCAAAAATATCAATCTAGATCGATATATGGACCTGGAGCAGGTGTCGGAAATGGTTGCGGAAATAGTAAAAATAACAATTCTATAAAAAGACATAAAGGAATATCAAACAAACAACATTTGGATCCTGTCAAGGACGACGATTGGGAAACCATACGTACATTTAGTACAACTAAAATGGAACAACATGAAGGACTCGACATTTTTATAGACAACATACGAAGCAATTTAAATAAAATGTCTATAAAAACATACGATGAAATTAATACAAATGTAACGTTCAATATCGATGAATTATTACGTGAAAACATTACCAATGAAGAAACCCATAAAATTAGTAATATAATATTTGATATAGTATCAACAAATCGTTTTTACTCAAAATTATACGCTAAGTTGTACTCTAATTTACTGACAAAATATGAGTTTATTAAATTAGTTTTTAAAGAAAAAGAAGCATCATTATGTGAAATTTTAAATAACGTCCATTATGTATCGCCTGATGAAAATTACGATTTATTTTGTGAAATGAACAATACGAATGAAAAACGTAAAGCGTTAATATCATTCTTTATTAATTTAGTTTTCTATGATGTTATAGAGATTCGTGTTATAGAAGATTTGTTGATTCACCTATTAGACACTTTAAATATTTTAATTAAAGAAGAAAATAAAAAACATGTAGTGGATGAATATATTGAGATTATCTTTATTCTTTACAATAAAGAATTATTCAATAATTCAAACATAGTTACCGATAATCACACAAAAATAGTAGAAACAATTAAACGTCTAGCAGGAGTAAAAGTAAAAACATATCCTAGTTTATCCAGTAAATCAATATTTAAATTAATGGATATTATTGAAATTTAGTGTCTTGAATTGCAAATAAAAACATTATATTTTTATGTAAAGATAAATATATAATATAACATACATTTATTAAATCACAAGCATAGAAACATGGTTTTATCAAAATTAAATAATCGCATTAGTTATCCAGAATTGAAAAAAATACATCACGATGATAATAAAATGAATTATGAATTATATAAAATTTTTATTCACGATTTGTATGTAGTTATAGCCATTGGTAAAGTAAAACGAGAATTCGAAACAGAAAATATTGTATATTTTCCTATTTATTTGATAAATAAAAACAAAAAAGCTATACAAATTGGTGTTTATGAAATTGATGCAAACTATTATTTAGAATTTTTAAACGATGATGGTGATTTGGATTTAGATAGAAATGCGTCTTTGACACCTCTTTTATTTAAATTTGCAACAAAATCAATGATTGACAAAGAACGATTGGTAATAGAATCGGATGACGAGGATGAGGATGAGGATAAAGATGAGGATAAAGATGAGGATGAGGATGATATGGAGAGAAAATCAGAATCCAATTTAGAATTCAAACCAGAAGAAAAATCAAAATCAATTTCAAGTGCTATTATTACTATTCCAGAAAACAGAAAGGAGTTTTTTGTATTAACAAAAGGCATAGAAATTCCACCTTTATTGAAAGAAGAAAGTAAGGTACTTGCTAATGATATTATTCAAAAATACCATACAAAAACTTCCGATAATTGGATTGTTAAATACATGAAAAATAATTATTACGACATTGTTGAAAATGAAGGTGGTTGTGACAGTTTTTTTTCATGTATAAGAGATGCTTTCTCTCAAATCGCCCAACAAACATCTATTCAAAAATTACGCAAAAAGTTTGTTGATTGTATTTCCGAGAATGTATTCTTATTTTATAAAGATAACTACGATTTATTTTATAACACATTAAACGATACTATTAAAAACGCAAAGGAGTTGAATATCGAATACGATAAAATTCGACAACAATACAATAACATTTTAGACAGAAATGAAAAAAAACGATTAACAGAAAAAGGGAAAACAGTAAAAAAACAACACGATAAACTCATATACGAAAAAAAATATGTATCCATGTTTTTGAAAGAATTTAAATTTATGAAAACCGTGGATAATCTTGAAAAATTTAAAAAACATTTAATGTCATGCGAATTTTGGGGAAATAAATGGGCTATAGAATGGGCCATTGTATTAATGGAGTATTGTTTAAACGTGAAATTCATCTTTTTTTCAAAGGAGTATTTTAAGGAAAATGATTTCTCAAATATTATTCAATTAGGGTTGGGAAATCATTATTTTCAATTAAAAGATACACTAGAGAAAAAAAAACGATTTGAACCTGATTATTATATTATCATGATGATGGAACAATCAAAACAGCAGTCAAATGTCGATTATAAATTAGTTAGTTATAGAAAAAAACATATATTTACTTTTTCGGAATTACCTTATTACGTTAAAAAAAACATTTTAATAAAATACAATGAAAAAAATTCGGGCCTGTTTTCAGTCATACCTGATTTTCATCAATTCGTAAAAAATAATAAAAACAGTGGGAAGGAGAAGAAAAGAGAGAAAACGACCAATGGTTCGAATTCAATAGAGAACGATATACCTGACTTGGAAGAATTATCAGAAACTAGTTTAAGAGGATTATATGACGACAGTATCATGTTTATTTCTTATATACATTCAAATGGAAAACCCTTTCCTGGTTTAGGCATTGGAGAGAAAATAAGAATGGATGTTTTATTGGAATTTGTTGATTTGGCACTCATAGACAATTGGAGGAAAAAATTATCAAATGAATGGGTCCAACCTTTTACATTGGATAATCATAAATGGAATAGCGTAGAACATTACTACCAAGCCTCCAAATTCAAACAAACCAATCCTGGGTTTTATCTGAGTTTCTCTCTAGACACAGGTTCAGAACTTTCTAAAAATGTTGAAAAGGCCAAGTCCGCTGGTGGAAAGACTGGTAAATGGGAGGTTGATGAAAAAGACGTTGTTTTGTTGCGTCCAGAAAATGTGGAGATTGATCCTGATTTTTATAAATCACGCTATAATAAAGAATTGTATGATGCACAGTACGCGAAATTTACTCAAAATAAGGAACTCACGGATTTATTGATGGCCACAAAAAAGGCAAAGCTAATGCATTATGTCAATAATAAACCATTGGAAGAATATAAAAACCTCATGGAGATTCGAGAGAAATTAATGGGGTTGGGGTTGGATAGGGATGGACGAGATGTGTAATATCGAGTAAATATGATGAGGATCGTGATTTTTTACTTTTCAATAGGATAATCTGGTAAAAATGAATTATCAAAACCTTTTTTTATAGTCATGCATAAATAATCCATTGAAACTGCATCATGAAAAACAACTTCATTCATGCATTTATCATTACTTTTCCATGAATTTTCTTCATCTATTCCACATAAAGACGAGTTTTCTTTTATTTTTTCGACTGCTTCCTTTAAGTTTTCAGGAAAATACGTATTATTTTCTGTTATAAATCCATTATTATCAGTCACATTAATATGATAATTTGTTTTTTTTAATAAATTTCTTGAAAATATTAAACAATAATTTCCTGCATATAATTGTTCTGTTAAACGGTTATCCTTTGTAATTAAAGTAAAATAAGCCCCTGGATATTGCGATGCGTCTTCTTGATTACTATTCACTTGTTTCCAATTTTCTGTATTTTTATCCTTAGTTATATGAATTAAATACAAAATATCATTCGGTATTTTTATTACACGTTCATTTTTATCATTGTAGTTTGTTTTAGTATGATGATATTTTTTGGAACTATTTCTGGAACTATTTCTTGACCTTTTACTTTTGTAAATACTACGACTTCTTGATCTATTTCTGGAACTACTATTTTTTGACCTTTTACTTCTAGAGCTACTCATTTTTGTAAAATATCTGTATATAATATATATTATTTATATAATATAATATATATTAATGAAATTGACAAAATCAAGTGAGTTGTTATTAGAGTTTTTTAAAAATCACAAATGCATTCCTGTTGTGTCATCGAACAATATCTCGAAAAAAATATTTCGTACTTTGTATAGTGATATTTGTGATGCTAATAATTATTTAGAATCTGTTAAACGAGAGAGAAATGGTATGTTATATAAAAAAACAATACAACACATTAAATCAAAAAATGATTTACCTGCTTTTAAAAATTTCCCATCCAATATATTTACAAAAGAAGTACAACATCACATTGACGTGAATATGAAATTAATAGTAAGGTATTCGCTTCAGATGTTTAATAGAAAAATCAATATCCATTTTATTATTGGACGCAAGGATTACAAGGATTCGGATAGTAAAACCTTGAAATACGAGAAATACGTGAATTGCATCTTATTATGGACCTACATATTAAACAAATATTCATCCATTCATTGTTCCAAAGATTGGAATATATATCTTTATTTTACCTCATTAGAAAAACAATTGCCTAATAAAAACATTCATCTGCAAGATAACATACTAAACTACAATCATATTAATACTGGTTTTACAACGACATGCCCCCAAATATCTGAAATTGTTATTTTTAGAAAAGAAGAATGGTTCAAAGTCTTTATTCATGAAAGCTTTCATAATTTTGCTTTGGATTTTTCGGATATGAATGTAACTGAATTAAACAAGGCTGTTTTGGATATTTTTCCTATTAAAACAGACGGTAATTTATTTGAAGCTTATACTGAATTTTGGGCCGAAATGATTAATATATGTTTTTGCAGTTATTTTTATTTGAAACAGGGTCCTGTTGATGGATTTGATGGTTTTTTGTCTAATGTTGATATATTGTTGCAATACGAGCGAATTTACAGTTTTTTTCAATTGAATAAAGTGTTACATTACATGGGATTGACATATAAAAATGTATACTCGAAAGACAAAACTAGTGCGGTGTTGAGAGAAACTTTGTATAAAGAAAATACCAATATATTTGCTTATTATGTGGTAAAATGTATTCTGATTAACAACTACAATGGCTTCCTATCATGGTGTTATCAACATAATGTCGGTGGTGTAGGAGGCAACATAATACAATTTTCTAAAACACAACAAAATTTGTATGATTTTTATTTATTCATTAAAAAAAACTATAAAACCGCTTCATTTGAAAATAATGTTGATTGTATGGAAAAATATATGTTAAAATGGCAAAAAAAGTTGTATTTTTATACAGGTCATGGTAATAATGGGGGTGGTGATGGTGATGGTGATGATGGTAAAGTAAACTATTCACAACTGTATTACTTAGTGAATAATATGAGAATGTCTATATTTGAATTGGAATAGAGTTTCTATAGGGACACTAATAAATTAAAAAATTGAATTCTAGTTAATCATGTTAATAAACGATTAAATAATAAAAAATGGGCGTAAAACTATTAAATAAATTTTTACAAGAACATTGTAAATCTCGCGATTCTATTTATTCAATTCATATGTCCGATTTACATGGAAAATGTATTGTCATTGATGTAAGTATTTATTTGTATAAATATGAATCGGATAACACTCTAATAGAAAGCATATACACCATGATTTCTATATTTCGTCATTACAATATAACGCCTATATTCATATTTGACGGTGTCGCACCTACTGAAAAAAAGGAACTAATTGAGTCGCGTTTGCAAAAAAAACGCGTTGCTGAAAATGAATATTATAAATTGAAAAAAATGTCGCACGTATCTTCGGTTACTACATTCGAAAAAAATGTCATTGAAGAACAGATGAATTCGTTAAAGAAAAAATTTGTCTATATGAATAAAATTAAAATTAATAAAATAAAACAATTATTCGATTATTATGGTGTAACTTATATTGATGCACCAGGAGAAGCAGATCAATTATGTGCCTGGCTAGTAATAAACCAATTCGCTTGGGCGTGTTTGAGTGATGACACTGATCTATTTGTTTATGGGTGTAATCGTGTCTTACGATATTTCAGTTTGGCAAATCATACGGCAGTGTTATATGATTATAACAATATTTTAAAAGAGTTGAAACTAGATCATGATGCGTTCAAAGAAATATGTGTATTGTCCGGAACCGATTATGGGGAGGGTGTTGGTGATGGTCCATTAAACATTATTAAAATTATGCAGTTGTATAAAAACTACTCATCGTGCAAAGTTGATATCTCCTTTTGTGATTGGATAAGTGTAAATTCAAACATTCAAATTAATCGTGATTTGTTGGCAAAAATAAAAGGTATGTTTGATATTACCAAATTAGATATGAGTTGGTTGGATGGTTTGACTGAATTGGATGGGTTGTATATGGATATGGGTATGGGTATGGGTGTATCAAATAAAAAAATAGAAAAAAGTGAATTATATAATTTATTGAAAGAAGATGGGTTTTTGTTTCCGTCGCGTAATTTGATTAAATCTAACTAAGTGTATTTGTGGTGGGTTATGTCTTTGATTGTTATTACATTATACTTTCTACTATTTTTTTGTTTATTTTTTCATATCCTATTTCGTTCAAATGAAATCCGTCGTTCATAAAATAATTGATAGTTGACGAAGTTAACTCTCTATTCACATTTACATACTGCAAATAATGGGGTTTTATGGAACAAAAATCACGCAACCGGTTGTTAATGTAATTTATATCCTCTATTTTAGATTCTTTATATGTTTTCGGTGATTTTATCAGCGAAATCACTATGATTTTACTGCTTGGAAATATTTTATGCAGTTCCGACAAAAACACACGCACGTTTTTTATGATGGTTTTGTTATTATATACGGTGTCAAACACATCATTTATCCCACAATAAAATACTATGTATTTGGGATGTCGGGTTATACCACTTGTAATATAATCAGTATATTTGGTTAATACTAACGACTTTGTGGTTAATTCTGAAATTCCTTTATTTATGATTTGGACGTTTTTACCATGCAATGTAAAATTTTTCCATTTTCTAATGGTACTAGACCCAATTAATAATATTGTATTTACCATATACAATATTATTTTATTTTTTTTTGGTGATGTTTATGGTTTTTATGAGATGGATATATTGATATGGATATATTTAAGCTGAAGCAGTGACTCCACCACCAGCAGTTGGTTGAGGTGTAACCTTAGCACCTGCCTTGGCAAAGTGGATACTCATAAACTTTTGTAAGTTAAAATAAGTTAGTTCCTCATTTTGCTTAATCTTAAGGAGAGTAGCTAGCTTCTTGTCTGGAAGAATCTTTCTACCATTTACTTCATCTTGAAGCTTGTTAGCACGAATGTAAGCATTAATATCCTTGGTAACATCGGTACGAGCCATTTCTGAACCAACTGGCTTATCTAAAAACTTGGCTAATTCATCACTGATACGGGTTGGCTTAACAAATCCAGATGGAGGACGGTTTCCTGACTTTCTCTTACGCTTGGTGTTTAGCTTTTGAGATGCCTTTAATTCACGAAGATACATCTTCTCGATATTTTTGAATTCAGGCTTTAAAGAAGCTATTAAGTTACCTATTTGCTGTAGCTTTGCAGTGAAATCAAGACCTTTTTCAGCAATACTGTTTTCAACTTCAACAACTTGATCGACTGGGACGGAAACGGATTCAGCGACGACTACTGGTGCGGTTTCAACTGGTGCTGAAACAGCTTCCTTTGGTGCTTTTACCTTCTTAACTTTCTTTTCAGTTGGTACTGATGTTGATTCTACAACAACATTTTCTTGTTCTGGTTGAGCGCTTGATGCTTTGGTTTTGGTTACGGTTGACTTTGCCATTTTTTATATACTATCTAATATAATACTTTTTAAGTTATTTAACGCTAATATATATTTATTTACACCAAACATCATAACAAAAATATAATATATAGGTTTTGAGGTGGGTTTTTCTAAATATTTTGATGTATTGTAAAATACGCATTATCTAAATCGAGGTTTTCATTACACCAAACATCTAGTAATTTCTCATATACAAACAGATAAATCATTATTTATGAAAAGGGTTATATCCATTATTTTCACAATAAGATATAGCACCAATTGATTGTAATTTTTTTATTATTTTAGGGTTGGTTTTTTTTAAAAAATTACCATTTATGTTTTTTCTAAAGTTATTTTCTTCTTCTTTACTAAAGAATTTATATCCTTTACACCTTTTCTCAATTAAAACGCCCAAAAGTATGTCGTGGCGTGAAATCCGCAATTACCTTTTGTTTATTTTTTAAGCGTCTATAATGGGTGTTTTAAATGTGCAAAGGTCTAAGTCAAAAAACACTTTAAATATTAAATATACTGCTACCAGATTTGCTATCCAACACCATAAAGAACCCCAAGTGTCAGTTTTATAATACGTATAATAAATTGCAAGAAATACTATTAAATACGCACTAAATTCAAAATATCGTTTTTGATATAAAAGTACACCAAGAAAAAAAGATAACCATATAAAATTAATAATTGTAGGAAACTTTAACCATTTCCAAGCCAAATGACCATTTTTTGCTTTATTCATTGAAAAATCAATTGGGAAATAAAGTAAACAGAAGAAAATAAATGGAATATATAACGCAATAATCCATGTTTTTATTTTATTATCTATGTCATACGCTAAATTTATCAAAAATGGTTGTACGAATATTAAGAACAACCCTATTTTTGATAAAAAAATAATCATTTTTTTATTATTCAAATTACCCCAAGCAAAATATTCTACTAATTGCATTGAAATGAATGAAAGAAAAAATAAATAGTCATAGAATTTAATTACATTATTAAAATAAGCAAATGATATTCCAAATAAACTGAATAAAAATGAATTCAAAGATACTTTTTGATTCCAACACATATATAATATAAGTTTACATATAAAATTATATTATATAAATAATTTTCATTTTAAATGAGAAAAGGTGTAAAAAATTAGAAGAAAAATAAATGGCGTTTGAAATGTTAAAAGGTTTAATATACAAACGTTTGAAATAACCATGGGAGTGCCATTGCAGCATTTGAATTAACGATTGTAAGTGCTCCTAAAACATAATAACAACCTAATGATTTGTTATCTCTGTCTAGACCACTTGTCACTATTTTTTCAATCACCTCAATAATCTTTTTTCTCATAAAATAAATGTCATGATTATGACATAATTGGACGAAAGAAAATCCATTGAAAGGATCACCATTTGGTGGATATATCGCTCTTTTTGTTTCTGGTGTAATTTGAGCTCGATAATCCCATATATCAATCAGTTCTCTCATGTATCGAATTAGTTTGATGCGATCTAAATCCAGAAACCATGCAGGATTACTATAATTTCCTAATGAATCCATATATTGAAAAACATCGAGTATTTTCAATTCTATACCCTTCTGATAGGTAACTTCAAACGATGGTGTTTTTATTATCGTATCTACTTGTGGGTCCAATATTTTACTCAATCGTATAAACAATTTTACTTTTGCTAGTACTTCGTCTGGGATTTTAATTCTGTTATACGGATTTTTCACTTCACCATTTGACTTTGTAATCAAGTTGTAGAGAGAAATCACATCAAACCCATAGACAAAATTATCGACATCTTTGTAACTGAAAAATAAATTATTTGGAATTGTTATTAATTCGTCCATAGTAAAAAAATCATTTGCATTCGTACATATTTCACGATTTTGATATGCTGGTCCATGTAATGAATTATATATTCGTTGGATATGTCCTCTATATATTTTTTGGATCTTGATAATATAAAAAGAAAATTTTAAATAATTATGTAACCTATTCAACAATTCATTTTTATTACCTGATTGTTTCAATTTATGAAATTTAATAAATTCTTTCAGTTGTTGAATATTATAATTATGTTGAAATAAAACATTATAGTTGTGTATTGTTGGAATTACAATATTCACATTATCTATTTTATTCAACTTTTTCATTTTTTTTTGCTTTTCTTTCATGGTTGCAGGTTCGTTATTAAAATTGCATTTTAAAATAATATTACTCATATATTCATCCATAGTATCATTTGATTCATTGTTACTGGTTGTATTTAAATTTTTTGATGCTGTTTTATTCATGTAATGTTTAAATTGATTCTTGTTTATAGTATGGTTCTAATTTATATTATTGTTGTAATTTATATTTATATTATATATATAATACATTATTATATTTGTTATTGATATTATATTTGTTATGTATCTTCATGTATTTTTATTTGTAGTAAAAATACTAAAATTAATCGGTTAAATATCTATTTTTGAAGTAAAATTTTTTACAATTTAAAAAAAAATTGATTTAAAAAATTGGGAAGTAAAACTATTATAATTACAAAACAAAAGCTAACAACAACAAAACAACTAACCGCTAAACAAGCAAATAAACTAACTAAACTTACACGAGTATTACCTTAAAACAGAAATTACCTTTCGTTCGTTTAATAATAAAATGGCTGAAATGATTACTCCTGCATCAAACTTCGTATCAAATGATATTAAATACACTTCACCAAAAGCTAACACATCAGGTGGTAAAGCAATTAATATTCTAAATAAAAACACTAACAGTACTTTACGTTTATCAACACCTCTCATGTTAACATGGGGTGCATCTGATTATGTCGATCAAAACGGGCAAGGAAATGGCAAATATGAAATGTCATTGCAATTTCCTAACGACGAATATAAAAATGAAGACACTGATTTATTCCTTAAAAATATGAAGGAACTGGAAGACAAAATCAAGGCTGACGCTTTGATGTATTCTAAAGAGTGGTTCGGAAAGAAGCATCCAAATGCGGAAGTTATTAATGCTTTATGGACTCCTATGTTGAAGTATAGTAAAGACAAAAATAGTGGCGATTATGATGTGACAAAACCACCTAGATTGGTTGTAAAACTTCCATTATGGGAAGGTGTTTGGAGATGTGAAATTTATGATGTAGATCAACAAAGATTATATCCAGATGTTAGTAATCCTGGTGTATCACCTTTGGATTTATTGATAAAAGGAAGTAATGTAGCAGTCATTATCCAATGTGGCGGATTATGGTTCGCTAATGGAAAATTCGGTATTACATGGAAGTTATCACAGGCAGTCGTTCAAAGAAAACAAACGTTTGCATTAAACGGACAATGTTTGATTCAATTAAATTCCAGTGATAAAGAAAAATTAAAAAAAGCACCTGCTGTTGAATCAAGTACTGAAGTTGAAATGGCTTCAAAAGTAGCAGTCGAAGATTCAGATGAAGAAGTCGAAGAAGACGAAGACGAAGACGAAGACGAAGATGAGGTAGAAGAAGAAGACGATGCGCCTGCTCCAGTTCCAGTTCCAGTTCCAGTAGTTGAAGTAGTTGTGCCACCTCCAGCACCTGCACCAGTTGTAGTAGAAGCAAATGAATCAGCTAGTGTTAAAAAAAGAGTTGTTAAGAAAAAAACAACTGCTTAATTTCTAGATAGTTTTATAAATTTATAACCATGTAAAATATAATTAAATAAAAATAAGATACTAGTTTATCTTTTTTTTTCTTTTGGGTGTTTGTTGGATTATCTTAAATTGTTGTGTAGTAATTCATCTAATAATTTTTTATTTGATTCTACTATTTTGTTGTATAATAATATAATTTCCATTTTTTTATCGTTTGATAGCGAGTGTATAAAATCAATATTTTCTGTAGTTAAGGGTTTATTATTACGTATATCATGTTTTAATTTTTTATAAATATTATTATAAAGTTTATTATTGGTGGTATTGGTGGTGGTGTTTGTATTGGTGGTGGTGTTTGTTACGGTGTTGGTGTTGGTGGGATTACAAGAATTATAGGGATCGTATGGATTGTATAACTTATTCATGATATAATTATATAAATTACTATTTTTTATTATTTAATAATAAATAATAAATAAAAATAATATAAAAACTTACTGTTATGTTAACATACATACAAATATGTTCTCCGTTCTAAATAAATCTGCTAAATGTGCTAGTGCAATAAATATGGGTGCTTTTAAATCTGTTTTACAACCAAGATATTTATCATCTGTGATGAATTCATCTGCTACAGCTATGAATGTTTATAAAGAATCATGTTATTTCAAAATCGATTTTAAAATCAATGAAGAGATGACTGTCGCTGAAGCAGTTACTCGTTTCTCTGCATTCAATATTGGTTGTTTAGCTGTTACTGACAAACAAGATAAGGTTGTCGGTGTTTTTTCTGAGCGTGATTTAATTACAAAAGTTTGCGCCCAAAGCAAATCTACTCATAGCGTTAAAATTAAGGATGTATGCATTTATTCACCGAATATTATCATTGCAAAAAAAGATGATTCTCTTGAATCATGTATGAGTAAGATGATGTTTAAGGATATTCGTCATTTATTAGTAGTCGATGATAAAAATGAAGAATTCATTGGAATGATCTCCATCAAGGATCTCATTAAAGAAATCATCAAAAACAAAACTGATATTATTACTCGTTTGAGTGATTTTAAAATCGGAAAAGGTGCTTATTTTGGCAGTGAATAAATAATACGATTTTGGTTGTGGTGGTTGTGAATTTATTATGATATTTTTTGAATATCATAATATGTCATGGATGTGTGTATTTACACAAAAAGTATATTAACATGAATACCCGCTTTTTTATGTTTTGCTCTACTATTGGCAATTTGGGCGGTGGTGGTATTATTGACATCTATATCTGTATTTGCACTATTATCCAAAAAATCATGTATCTCTGATATTAAAACGCCTTCATTCGGTATAAAATACGTTTGGTTCTTTCTAAGTTTCAATTTTACATGATTTATATAATATGTCTTTTTACCTAACTGAAATTCGATATTTTCGTTGTCAAACAAATCCATATTGAATGGCATCTCTAAATCTACATATAAAATATTATTATCATCGATTGTTATATTTGAAGGCAACTCAGGAACACATTTAACGATTATATCACCACCTGGGCCATCAAAATATACCTCGCTATTCCACAGGGGAACAAAATAGGTTGAATCACCTATTTTTAACTTATATATATTATCGTCTAATAAATCATCTATCGATGGATTCAATATATATATTTCGTCGTTTTTGTATTTCTCTACTATAATATCACGAATACTGTTGATGATATCTTGACTGATATACAATATATTCTTGTACTTGGAGAGAAAAGCATAAATTTCTATCGATCTCTCTTTATCCATGGTCTCAAATAATTTGAGGGATATTTGTGTACAGCCATTCAATATAATATGAATTATGTTATTTAATAGTGTTTTGTCTATTGTAGAAGTGTCTTCTTTAAACATATTCTCCATAAACATATTCAGTATGTTGGCGTAAGAAAATGTGTTAAATGTAGATGTATCATCTGATGAAGTGGTATTGTAGTTGGCACTGGTAGTCGTATCGTTTTCTATTTCCGATTTCAAATAAAAATATGCGTCGTTTATTTTTTGGAACTTTTCTTTGGATTCGATTGTATTACCGTTTTTGTCCGGATGATATTTTAATGCTAATTTGTGATATTTTTTCTTTACTTTTTCTAAAGATATATCCATTGAATTTATCTCCAATATTTCTAATGCTTTTTGTATATCCATATTCATCTCCGTGGTTTCCCAGACCTTTTCCTTGTATTATATCTAAAGTAATGTCTAAATAGATAAATAAGCTAAATATATCTTCTTTTTTTTGTTGTGTTAGATGACTGTTTTCTAGATTTGCGTTTTTTTGAAATTGGTTCTATTATGTCATCATTATCATTATCTGATGATTCATTATAATTATTCGCATCATAACAATCCTCTACAAAAGTAACATTTTTCTTATTTTTATTTCTAGATGTTACAGTTTTGTTTTTATTCCTACGATAATGTGTTGATTTATCCATCAATCGTTCGTTTTCTTTGTTATCATTGTTATCATCGTCAGAAGAAAAAGCACTTCCCATTTTGTAAAATATTATATACTATATAATATATAATATTCTATTTATTGCAACTTATATCACTCTTCTATTCCATGTATTATTCTACACAATGAGTAAACATAATTTTCTATGTGATATATTGGTCGATAGTTATTATTGTAATATTGAAAAAACCTGTATGTTTTTATTAAAACATCAGATAATTTTGACTCATCATCCAGATAATTATCAGTTATTAATGTTTTTAAAATATACCATACACATTGTGAAATATTTAAATTATAAATTAATAAATCATATAATGTTTCTCTAAATTTTAAATAACGAATATTTTTATAATTTTTCATAATGTCTATAATTTTATTGCAAATAATTTGATAATTATCATTCATTATACTACTATTTTTATTGTTCGTTATGTTATTTACAATAGTCTTTTTATTTGTATTTTTAATAGCGGGTTTTATAGCGGGTTTTATGGTAGTTGGTTCGTTGGTTGGTTCGCTTACACCATCCATATTCATATGTAATTCTTTTATATTTTGTATATCATCTAAATTTATACTTTTCGACAATGATCTTTGTGACAATTTACATTTATTGTATATTGCCTTACTTGGTCTAGGTACCCTAATTATTTTACAGCAATTTAAAATACTATCTGGTAAAAAACTCACCTCTTCGGTAATTATGACAAATTTCAGACTGATATGAATATTTATGGATTGCATATAACTATAAAAATTTTCTAATAATTCACTATGTATTTCATGAAAATTTTTACAAATTATAATACCAGATTTATCCGCTTTTGAAGATATAATATCAATTATTTGTTCGTATATATCATGCCATAATAATTTTGCATTACATCCTAGTAATCCCATGTCTATTTCATAATGAATATCACTTATTTTAAACAAAAACTGTTTTTTATCAAACAACATAGTTAGTTTTTTTTCATATTTTAAATTGGATGGACTATAACGTTTAATAAGACATAACATTTGTGTATATTTTCCTACACCAGATGGTCCATATAATATAATATTATTTAATTCACTTATTTTTTTTGGTAGCGTTTTATATATTTTTTCTAATTTTGAGTGCATATTTACTTTTTTATTGGATATAATATACTCTTCATAATGTGTGTCATAAAATTTCATGGTTGTGTGTATTATGTGGTGTTATATTATGTGGTGTTATATTATCTGGTGTATATTCTTTATTTGTTATTTTTAACTAATAAACTAACTAACTAACTTAAAATTATTGCTGTAAAATATACAAAAGAAACACAAAAATGAATATTATTAGTTATATCGATAATTACAAAGAAGACTACGTATATTTTAGTGACCCCATTTACAATACGATCATAAACATACCGAATAGTAAATTTATACGTATTTTATATTCTACAAAAGAAGTTATATTAAATGGTATATACATTTATATACCATTAAATGATGTTGTGTTAGAAAAATGTTATAACAAGTACAAGTGCGTTTTTTCGATGAGTAATCAAAATAAAGAAATTATTGATAAAATTAAACAAATCGAATATAATTTATTAAAAAAATATAAACATATATGTAATAATAAAACACCTCAATATAAAATTACAGACCAATTACGTAGTGGATTTATTAAAATATTCAACAATGTTACTTCAAAATATAATTGCAATAATTTTTTATTAAAAATATCTGGAATTTGGGAGACCACCAATGAATATGGAATTACGTTTAAATTTTCTGCTATTTAGATCAAATAACTGGATTGATGAGGATTAGGTCGTTGAGGTCGTTGAGGTTGTTGAGGTTGTTGAGGTCGTTGAGGTTGTTGGTGTATTAGCAGGAGGTGGTAAAGGACAAGTAATGCAATCTACTGGATAATCCACAATTACTATTTTAATAATTCTTATTATATAAAAATTAACTATAGACATTAAAACTATTAAAGAATTATATACTGGATTCATTTTACCATCTTTATTACTATTTATACTATAATACAACATTGACGTTTGAATTATGGTTAATATGATAAATATTTTACTAAATATATTATAATCATTATTTAAATTACCACTTGTAATAATTAATTTATTTACTGTTATTATATATAACAAATAGCCCAAATTTAATACCATTAATATAAATGGAAATACATATATTAAAAATATTTGAATCGTTTTTACTTTTTTGTCATTCAACGAGTTTTTATTAAAATTGTATATAGTATGTAGTGTGTATCCAAATAATAAACTTGCACCAACTATTAATAGTGAATAGGATGCCACTGTTGACATGTATGAGTTTTTCAAGTTTGACATCATAAAAAAAGCAATTAACCCTATTAATGCTCCACTAAATAATAATACTACACATAGAATTTCATATATTGATTTTACACCTACCATAGAAGATGTAGAAACAAACATCCAATACAATAAAAATAAAAATATTAATGTTTTGAAATACCCCATTTTGTTTTGCTATTTATAATGTGTATATTTTATATAATATCTTATTTTATTATTATATAAAAAATTATATAAAATAATAATATATACACGATAATATTTATATTGCTGTAATGTCGTACAATTTAAATACTACACATCCATTAATTGAAAACGCACAAAAATATACCTATTACAAAAAAACTGTTTCTATTCACTCTGAAGATCGTGACAGTTTAAAATACCCATTATCTAGCCAATTTGACTTTACTTTGCCTCAAGATTATTTAAACGTTCAGTCTGTGAAGTTGTCTTCATGGTCTTTTCCATTTAATATGAATGTATTTTCAGCTTCTAATAATAATGTAACACTTACATTCAAAATAAATAAACCATATAATCCTGGTGAATTTGATCTACCTAATATTTTACAAAATGCTATATTTGAAGCATTATATAATTATTATACTGATGGTAACTACTTTTCTATTACAATAGAAACTGGTAATTACAAATATTTACAAATGGCAACTGAATTGCAAAATAAAATGAATCATGTTGTTACTGTTTATTTGTTGGCGTATTTTTCTGAATATCATCCAGATTTAATACCTGAATTTGAATCTAATGGTGGTTATTCCGGTTTTGTTGTCGTTTATAATGCAGTTGGAGATAAAATATGGTTCGGAAATACACGTGACGGTTTTATATTAACAAATGAAACCGTTAATGTTGCACAACTTCAAGTGGATGCTTGTAATCCTTATAAAAATACAGTTCCTAGTTTTTATGATAATGGATTACCAGGACGTTTAGGATTTACCAGATGTAATAGTGATTCTGTTAAAGTATTGGACGTTAATGAAGTTCGATTTTATTATGGCGACGTTAATAAAGTGGGTGACAACGGTTATTGGTTAAAACCAGATCCAGCATTAATAGGAAGTACATGTTATTTCATAGAACCACCGTTTAAACTGAATGTTGCGCAGATAGTATCTTTTTATGTTGATATTCAATTACTAAATTGTATAGATGAATTATCTCCGTATAACTTATCCACGTTTACTATACAAAATAGCCAAACTAATGGCGTTGTAAACTCCGCTTTTGCAAAAATATCATCCGAAAATTATTCCAACAACAATATTACTCAATTCTTTGGATATAGTAGTGTTCCGTTTAAATATTTCGATCCTCCTGCTGAAAGAATTCGTAAATTATCTATTAAAATACGAAATCATGATGGTAGTTTAGTAAATTTTAATAATTTACCTTTTACATTTACATTGGAATTTGGTTTAATGGCTAATTCTGCATTAAAAGAATACAAACCATATATACCTAAGGCGAATTAAGTGTTTTACACCTTTGCATATTTACACCCTTGAAGATTTAAAATGGCACACTTAATACCAAAACCAAAATTTACACGCTCTGCGAAGGGCAAACCTTGTTAATTTTTATGGGATTTTTGTCCCATTTTAAATCTTCAAGGGTGTAAAAATATTCCATTAGAAATATTGGATAAATGGGAGGACGACTTTTTGTAAAATAATATATATATATTATAATTATATATATTGTTATAAATGTCAGAAACCAAGTTGAATTATCCACGCATGAATTTAAAGGTTTTACCCAATTTACCTTTACCAAATACTCTTAAAATTTTAGATTGTAGTAATAATCTATTAGAAGCATTACCAACTTTACCAGATGGTTTACAAGAATTGAATTGTAATAATAATAAATTATCATCATTACCAAATTTACCAGATAACCTTTTTGTATTACATTGTAATAATAATCAATTAGAAGCATTACCAAATTTACCAGATGATTTAGAAGAATTGAGTTGTCATTATAATCTATTAAAAGAATTACCCAATTTACCAAATAGTCTTAGAAATTTATATTGTGGTGTAAATAAATTAAATTTATTACCAACTTTACCAAATGATCTTTCTGATTTATATTGTAGTAATAATCAATTAGAAGAATTACCCGATTTACCAGATGATCTTTCTGATTTACATTGTAGTAATAATCTATTAACACAATTACCCAAGTTACCACGTGAGATAGACGTATTGCAATGTAATGATAATCAATTAATAGAATTACCTGATTTACGTAGACTTGAACGTTTATTTTGTAGTAATAATCTATTAACACAATTACCCAATTTACCAAATGAACTTTCTGATTTATATTGTAGTAATAATCAATTAAGAGCATTACCAGATTTACCAGATAGCCTTGAACGTTTATATTGTCATCATAATAAATTAACATCATTACCAAATTTACCAAAAGATCTTAAAGAATTAAAGCTATCTGTTTATCAAGTTGTTTTATTAAATATTATTCCAGAACTTACTATTATAGAAATAGTTGATGAAAAAGAATATCCAACAGATATTACAAGTGATTTTGAAAAACTTTATGAAAGAATAAATAATAAAATAAATGAATTGAAACTAAAATTAGAATCCCGTTTGATTTTGAATTGTGAAAGATACAAAGATATAACCATAAATAGTAACAAATTAAAAATTATTGAACCAAACCTAAATATTAGATCAGACCCTAAACATATTTTATCGAAGATGGCAAGTTATTTCGGTGGTAAAAAATCCAAACGTAAATCAAAACGTAAATTAAAACGTAAATCAAAACGTAAATCCAATAAGAAAAAGAGAACTACACGAAAAAAATAATGATGATGATACCTTTTGAAAATCCAACGACTTCAGTGATGGTATAAAGGATGGGAACATTATGAAATGTGGAGAAATATACCTAGTTTCAAAACAACTAATTTAGAAAAAATGTGCAAATATTTTGAATATGTATATCCAAATCTAAATACCATTTTCAAGATTCATCTATATAAGAACTTTCGTGGTTTATCGTTTCGTTCATATTGTCGCGGTAAAGCAACTATGCATAAATTATGTAAAGCTATTGTTGAAAACAAGAAAACACTAGTCGGTTTCGGCGATTTTTCACAACAACATGGTTTAGTAAAGAAACATCCAACAGAACCTATTCAAAAATTCAAACACGAATTAAGAAGATACTGCGATGTCATTGATATAGACGAATGGGGAACAAGCAAAACGTGTAATTTATCTATGAAACCAATAGAATTATACAAAAATAAAGTAATAAGAAAGAAAAGAGATGGAACATATACCAAAGCAAGAATATTTCAAATCAATAGTGTAATCCGTTGCAAACTCAACGAGTGTAAATTATGCTGTATGGATAGAGATATTAATGCATCAAAAAACATTCTGTATTTACTGCAATTACAACAAGCAGGAAAAAAACGTCCAGAATGTTTTAGTCCAAAGAATATGAACGACTATGATACTCCCTTATGGGAAGATAAGTATGTCGTGGCGTGAAATCCGCAATTACCGTTTGTTTATTTTTAGCATCTATAATGGGCGTTTTAAATGTGCAAAGGTGTAATCCTGTATTACACATCTATATGGCAGTTCTCTCGGATCCATTTTTTTACATTGTCTTCTGTTTCCTCTATTACATTTCCTTTGAATCCAGTCAATGAAATGAATCGGGGTTTTTTCATTTTTTGTGTTTTATAAAAAATGTAATTACCATATTTGCCATCCCGGATGCTTAGAGTTTCCGTTATATGACGAACTATTTTTGAATGTGGATTGGATTGCTGAGTTTCAGTTGTTGTACCAGTACCACCAAACAAAATTGGAACTACTTCTTCCAGTGTTATATTAGATATTGGTCTATTACCAAAACATTTGAGTGATTTTTTTATTTCACCACAAACTGCATAAGTTCCAAATTTACCCGATTTTATGATGATGTCATGTTGTTGTTGGTGATTGTTGTCTGGTTGCGTGGAAACCTCCCATTTGCCTAAGTTGTTTTCATTCGGTTTCGAATTGGGTGAGGTGCTATCGATGGTAGTTGCATCTACCAAATCGGTGAGTTTGTATTCACCTCTTTTTAATTTTTCTATATCCAGTTGTATATCCTTTCTTATGGATAAAAAGGTAATGTCTTCTTTCGGTTTTGGCTTTCTTCCCCTCTTTGATGTGTCTCTTGTGGAGAGAAGTTCCTGGGTTTGGAGTGGTGGTGTTGCCGATTGAACACATTTGATAACCGGTCCATTTTTCGCGATTATATAATAGTGGTTATCATCTATTTTATATTCGATCTTTCTTGGTTTTACAATTGCTTTTGGTTTTGATGGTGAGGTGGTGGATGTTTCAGAGGAATCGATTAGATCATCTTTTTGTTGTTGACTACCCATGTCGACCAACTCCTTGATTAAATCCAAACATTCTTTGCAAACCTCGTTGTAGTCCTTCTCCCCTTTTGCCACTTTATCCAGATCATTCTCCATCCTTCCAGTAAAATCATAATCGAAGAGGGAGAGAAAATGATTCTCCAAAAAATCCAACACAATCATACCCAACGGTTGAATCACTAATTTTGATTTTTCATTTCCTATTTCTCTCGAAGTCTCTATCTCGTAGATGTCGCTTGGGGATTTTGTTCTGTCATCGTATTCTATTTCATAGTCTTTGCATAGGAGTGATTGACCTTTCACATCTTGTTTCACTGCATACTCTTTTTCCTGAATCTTGTCAATTAACATGGAAAACGTAGAGGGACGACCTATTCCTTTCTCTTCTAGCAACTGGATCAATTTTGCCTCTGTATAATGCTGTTTTTGGTTTTTTATGGTAAGCGTTGCGGTAATCTTTTTGTATAAAACTGGGGTGTTGATAGGAAGATGTAACAAATATATGTAATGCTTCTCACTTTGAGATGGCTGTGTTGGAGAGAAACCAGGGTCAGCGATCTTCCATCCAGCAAAAACGAGTTGCTCTGTGTGATATTTATAGTGATATGTGTGGGGGGCCTGAGTGTTCTGGCTGTTTGTAGTAGCACCCTGATGGATTTGGATCTTTGCTGTAAAAGTATTATACTCTGCATCTGACATGCAACTTTGTAATGTATTTCTCCAAATTAATTTATACATCTTTTTCTCTCGGGGAGAGAATTTATCAGAGTCTATCTGTTGCATTTTTATATTTGTGGGTCGAATAGCTTCATGTGCTCCACCAATTGTCTCGTTTGTCTTGGATTTTGCGTTTGCTTTGGTGTTGGATTTTGCGTTTGCTTTGGTGTTGGATTTTGCGTTGGATTGTTTTGATTTTTTTGATTGGGATTTGGTGTTGGTTGTTGTTGTTGCGGTTGTGAGTGTAGGTGTATTGTCCTCTCTTAATAAATGCATATTAATGTTTGGATTCAGGTATTTTTCATCATATTTTTGTAATATGTATTCTTTTGCGGTTTCTATAAACTCGCCACTATATTTGTTGCTATCCGTTCGCATATAGGTAATATAACCAGCTTCGTATAATTTTTGGCATATTTTCATTGTTTCTTTGGGTGACACGTGTAACTCATTACTGGATACTTGTTGCAATCTCGACGTTGTAAATGGACCGGGTGGTAGTTTGAATGTTCTCTCTGGGTTGGTGCGACTATATATGTGATTGTTTGCATTGTTGGCGGAATATTCTAAAAAATCCAATACGGGTTCCTCTTGGGGTGGGGTTGATGTTGTGGATGCAGTAGGAATGTCCTGGTTCAATTCAAATGGAATGCATTGATTTGTGAAATATCCGGTTATCTTATATACTTTTGTACCAGGGTTTGTACGAATTTCCTTTTCATTATCATATAAAAGACGTAACGCAGGTGTTTGACATCTACCCGCGGAGAGAGCGTTTTTAGAGTTGTACGCTATGTATTTCCATAATAGTGGAGAGATGTGAAATCCGACAAAAAGATCAATCATTTGTCTTGCTTGTTGAGCGTAGACAATATTCATGTTGATGGTGGATGGATTGCGCATGGATTGTTCTATGGCGGTCTTGGTAATTTCATGGAAAATAATGCGCTTGGTTGATTCCGGGTTTAGTTTGAAAAGCATACAAATATGCCATGCTATGGCTTCACCTTCTCTATCATCATCTGTGGCTAGGATCACTTCTCTCGAATGGGCGATTTCTTTTCTTAAAACTTCAATGTGTTTTTTCTTGATTGCATTGTCGATGATCGTGAATTGGGGTGTGAATGTTGCATCGGTTATTTGAATATTTTTCAGGGTGTTTAATTCTCTCAAATGACCGTAACTAGCCATGCACTTGTATCCGGGACCGAGGTATTCTTCGATTTTTTTGCACTTTGCAGGGGATTCCACAATAACGAGTGTTTTTTGAATTGACGCGTATTTATTTGACATGATTTGCGGTTTATTATAATAGATTTGTCGTGGCTATTATAATAAGTATGGTTTAATTTTTAAGTTGGTATTATTTGTGTTTTGTTTGGTTTTCTATTGTTTTTGATGTGGTGTGCGCCTGTTTTTTCTGGTATTGTTACCACCATGTCCTTATGATAAATTACTATATGGTGTTTCTTCAATTCTTATGAATTTTTTACTCAAACATCTTCATCGCCTATACCTTGAGAAGGATTAAAATAAGCAACACTAATTTATGTTATAATAACAGAATATTACTATTTATCGATCACCACTTCCCTCGCTATTTTTCGGATTATTTTCTCCTAAATAATAAATAATTACACAGATCGGAAAGAAAATGATATGCGTGGAAGCTTCACCATTCGATAAAATCCAAATATTTATTTGTTTTATAAATGTATGACGTACATCCAATCAAATAAAAACAACACAAACAACCCAAACAACCCTAACAACCCAAACAACACAAACATTGTTGTTTCAAGATATAAAAAAAACGTAGATTTTGTTTATCGTATCAATAACAACCAAAATATCAATGTTTTGATTTATGACAAAGAAAATCCGAATAATCCATTGAATGTCCCTGTTAATAAGGGAAATGAAGCTTCTGTTTATTTAAAATATATAATAGATCATTATGACAATCTATCAAATTACACCTTTTTTATTCACGATGAAGAATATGCATGGCATCATTCTGGAAGTTTAATCGATAAATATAAAGAAGCGGTTGCTAGCAAAAAAAAATATTATAATATTAACGATAAATGTAGTAATTCCATGAAAAGTGTTTTACGCGAATGCCAAGAAAAAAGGTGGTTGAATGATTTTCTAGGTTGGTACCAACAGTTTCTCGATACCTATATTCCATTCAATCAATTAGATTTTACAAAATCGAATAGAAATAGTGCACAGTTTTTAGTACATAAAGACACCATAAGAAAAATACCCAAACAGTTATATATTGATTTGTATGAGTGGATTATAACTACAAATTTACCAAATAACCAAAGTGGTAGATACTTGGAATGGACGTGGCATATATTATGGGAAACATACCCCAATTTAGAAAATAGAAAAATAAAAATAAAATATTACTTATCGATAGTCACCTCTTTTGCTATTCTTCTAACAATTTTTTCTTTATTTTTTATTCCCACCTCCGTGGGACCACCACCCATTGCCTCCATAATAATTTGATTGTATTCATCCGATTTTTTCGATTCTGGATTCATGCAATCTGGATATTTCTTTTGAAATTCTGGTAATAATCCCAGGTTTTTACTAACAATACTACTAATCACCTGTTTTATTTTCTGTTTTTCGTCATTTTCTTTTTCCCATTTATCTTTATCTTTTACATACATGATTTCCCTTTTTATATCACTGCAATGAACTGGTCGTTTCTCGACATCCAATGCTCTCAAATTTTTTATTATTATCTTAGATATACCTTCTACATACCCCAAGTGCCCGAGGGTTTCTAAATCAGACAGTTGGAGAGAAATAGTATCGATAAATTCGGATATATTCATAGCATCTTTGCATGTTTCGTTGAGAAAAAATTGCAAATTAAACGTTTTGTTGTTACTATTGGTCTGATTGATGTTGTTTTGGTTAATGTTATTTATGTTTGTATTACTAACCACATTATTTTTCATCATATCCATCATCATTTTATTTTGTTCTACTAATAAATTTTTGAATTCGCTGTTCTCTTTCATCAAAAGCATAACTATGTCCTCTTTGTTTATAATCAAATTATCAGGTTTGTCTAATTCATTCGTACATTTTTGTTGGTGCTTCCATAATCCAGATGATGTATTATATTTTTTACCACAATTGCATGTGTATGTTTTTTTATGTTTTTCTGGAGTTCCATTAGGTCCATTCACATTGAGAATATGTTTGCGTCTCAATAAATGTCTATCCATATCACTCTTTATACTGCATTTGAAGTTACATTTTTCACAGTAAAATTTTGGTATGTTTTTATTATGTTTTTTTTCTGACATTTTGTTCCTAAATAGGAAGTCGAAAAAAACATAGGTATTCAAACGTATTGTTTTCAAAAAAATTTATGGTAACGTTTTGAAAATTAAAATTTTGGTAACCACTGCTTAATTTTCAATTATGGTCTCAAAACATGTTTTTCGCAAAAAGTTTTTTTTAAAACAGAAATTGGACATTTATTTTTGTCCATTTTTCAAATTCAAAAAAACTTTTGTGAAAATTATTACATTTTTTTTATGTGACTGAAAAACGAACATGTAATTATTATTTTGGTATGACTGCATATTATCATGATGAAAATGATAATTTCACTGTTTTTGTTTTATTTGAAGTGTCATTTGTAGAAAATGGTACGTGAGTTTTTATATTTGTTTTATATTTTTTTGTAATGAACTTGTAAATCCACATAAATCCCATCAATGTTATCATAGAAAACCCGATTAACGCGGTAGTAGCAATATTGATTTGACTGTTGCATTTTATGGAATATTGTTGTTGTGTTTTATAATAATATACTGTAAGCATTGGAAATACAAATATTCTGAATATGATAAACAATGCATAAAACGCTGTGTTGATAATTTTATATATTTTCGTTGTTTTATCAACGATAAGTCGGCTCAATGTTAAAAACACGGTTTGAATTTCTACAGTGATAGCAAGTCCTAGATGCCATTCGAATTCCGGTTCTATAATAGGTGACAAACATAATACAAGTGTAATTCCATGATGTAGTAATAAATCGCGAGGCTTGCTAACTACGCAACTAGGATAGTTATATATTAATAAACTATCAATAATAATATATCCTATAAATGAATATACGACTATGGGAAATAAATTTATGAATATATGATCGTATATATTGGTAACAACGAGTAATAAATAAATAGTGTTTACTATTGATATAAAAGATAGAACAATCACATTAAATATATCGTGCATTGTAATAATCGAAAATTTATGTTCCTTTTCCATTTTGTCTATTAGTTCTAGATGCATGTTGTGTTTGTTTTTTATTGAAAAAAAACATTATAAATAGTAAATCAATTTTTTTTATTTTGGTATACAACAATTGAAAAAATGATTGTAGTAATTTAGTGTGTTTTATAAAAATATAATATTTATTTAATGTAAATGGTTCTAAATTTGATTCCAACCTTTGTTGTTTTTGGAACAATTTCCGTCCAATACACTGTGCCAGGAAATGCTGAAATTTTAACAGCTACCGCTACTTGTAGTGCTACTGGCTCCACACAATCAGATGCTTTTGTTGCTTTAGAAGACTCCGCAGCAGGTGCAGTCGCAAACATAGTTCCTGTTGGTGCTAATATAGCAAAATACGACGTACATAATAATGGTATTAAAATATCGTATGCACCTGTTGGTTCTCTACCTGAATCTAGACCAGAATATCATCTTCATCCAGCTTTAGATCTTACAGGTGAAATTCGTAGTGCAAATCCAACAACAGGTGAAATGTTGGTCGGTATTGATCCAACAGCCGGTACTGTTAAAATAGGTTCTAATCAAGCACCTGGAAATTATAAAGGTACTTATGGTACTTCAAATGGTGTTATTGGGAATCCTGTATTAGCAGTATCAGGATCAACATTTCCGAACGCTGTTTTTACTATAGTACAGGATGCAGCAGGTGGTGTTGAAAGTGATATAAAAAATTATCCTGCACTAGGAGTAAGAAGCACCACTCAAAAATACGACATTGCTGACACTGTACCTACAATTAAAAGCGATTTTGGTGAAATGTTTGGAGCAGGTATGAATTATGAACTACAGGATAATACTGGTTATACATGGTCATTGGGTACCACAACTTTTGGTGTTGAAGGACTAGATGCAAATAATAACCCTCAAGGTGGTTTTTCAGTAAATATGGTTAGTCTTGATGATAATAACAATCCAAGTGAAACATGTAATTTTCGTGTAGGATATGATGGTACAACATATGTAAAAGGATTAAACATTAATGGTGCACCTGTAACAATAGAACCTGGTACTGGTTATTTAATTGCAGGAGCCCGAGCAGAAGTATGAACGACTTCAACAAATAGTTTGACTAATAATAATCACTCATATTATATATAATGTAATTGAAATGGAGCATTTGAATAATAAACGGTAAAAAAATAAATATAAGGTATTTATTTTTTTTTGTTATTTAACGATATTTTTGTATATACATGATTGCTTAACCGTGGCATTTGCACATAATTCTTCTAGGTTTATGTAAAGTAATGTCTCTATTATATAAACTATTTATATAGTCTCCACATGTATTACACGTATCACTAATTATATGAATTTTAGGTAATTCATCATCTAATGTGTGAAATACGACTCCCCAATGACAATGTAAATTATTGGTTCCACTGTAATTAAATCGATAAAATAAGAATACTTTTTCCATAATGTAATTCACTTCTCTCTTGGTTGCTTTTACAAAGCAAATAGTATTATATGTTTTTGTATCATAAAAAGCATAACTTTTTATCATATCTATTAATTCATTAATAAATTGTTTGTTGTTTCCAATTGCGTTTAATAGTAATTGTTTTTGGACGGATGTAGTCATGTTCTCGCGTTTCTCTAATATAAAAATAAAACCAATACTAAAACGATTTCAATTTTTTATTTTTATGTTTGTCTTTTACAGTTGTCAATTCATTTTTCACATTTTTACGAGAATATTTTCCCAATCGTCAATACGTTTTTTCGCCATTGCATGTAATATTTGCGATTCGAATTTTGCATAATCTGTTATAAAAAGCCCATTTTCTTTATGTGTAAAAACACGATTATCAAATAATATTTTAGCATTATTAAACGCATTATGCAAATCAAAATTATGCCTGTTTAATTCATATATCATACAACGATCAAAATCATATCCAGTTAATAGATCAGCTTCGCGGACAATATGGTATGCAAATTGATATTTACCCAAATCAGGAAAGCCATTTTTTTTAACAGTAGAATAGGACATGGTTGATATGATTTGTTTTGTAACATCTAGTTCTTCGTGTGTAAGTTTATCCTGTAAGAAATCTTCTATATTTTTTATACCTTCGTCTTGACTCATGTATTTTTTATCACACATGTCATGGACGATGGATGACGTGTATATAATGCGTTCGTATTCTTTGATTGGTGGATATTTATGCAATTCATTCTTATATATATTATGTGCGTAATTAAGAACATTCATACTATGGGTTAAACCATGGGATTCATCAATATTATACTGTAGAGAAGTAGTAAATACAAATTTCAATAGTTTTGTGATTAGCATAATGTTGTCTATAGATTATATTTATATTATCTTTATGTAGTAATTTTTTATGTACTTTATATTGCGTTATGACGTGGTTTTATCATATGGTATTATGACGTTGTCTTTGTGTTTTTGAATTCCTTCCATGTCATGGTAGTTACTGCTTGTTTAATGACAGGTTTCATTGTTTCTGTCTCTTTATCTAATTTTTCTGCTTTCTTTAATGCACTATCAATATACAGTTCTTTTAGTAATGTACCAATGGCGAAAGAACCCTCATGTTGATCCAATTCGCCTCGTTCAATTTGCTGTAATACCTCTAAGAATCGATAAAGAATATCAAGATCGATTTCATCTTTACGTATTTTATTGTATATATCGGTATAATACGTACATAAAAAATTGCATTCGACAATGCATTCTAAATGTGCGGATTCCATGTCGCCAGGGTATTTATGCTTGATTTCAATGACTTTTTGTATGTCTTTACGTAGGATTTCACTGTGTTTTAATTTACGTATTAATTCGGTTTGATCTTCTACATTGTTTGCTTTAATCATTTTTTGAAGTTGTAATCTAGCATTATCATCCATTTTGATGTTTTAGTAATAATATATATAAAACTAAATATATTTCTTTAAATTTTATTTTTTAGATGTAATATATAGATATATAATTAATAGCTATAAAAATGGTAAATAAAACTCCTAATTTAGTTGCACAACCACTTCAAGTAAATTCACCAACCGCTACAAAAACTTCAACCATAGATATAACAAAGGCAACAACAGGAGGAAAAAAAAGAAGTAACAAAGTAGCTAAAAAAAGAAATCAACATGGCGGTAATACTCTAACAGCTCCTCCAAATCCTCAAATTGTCAAATCAAATTTAGCAGGTCAGTCCGTTACTGTATCAAATCAACGAACTTATAGTCAAGGTCTTGAAAATGCTAAGAATGATAGTTATTCCAGCGATCCTAGTTGGAGAAGTCAACCAACAGTATCACGACCATCTGGTGGTGCACGAAGAAAATCTAGAAAATCTAGAAAATCTAGAAAATCTAGAAAACATAAAAGAAGAAATACGTACAAAAAATAATAATATATATAAATATGCCATCAGGGAGAAATTGGGTAGTGTTTGTATATATTAATTTAGCGTTTGTTATATTAATATCCTCCGTTTATGGATTATTGTCAATTAATAATATTATGAACAATTGGGCTGAATATAGATGTGATACATTGGTAATGCCATTTGCAGGATTGATAATGCAATCTACATTACCACCTGGAACTACGCAATCAGAATACACAAAACAAAATTTTCAATATTGCACGCAAAACGTCATGAATGATTCAATGGGAGACTTTTTACAACCATTAGAATATAACAGCCAACTTGCTGCTACAAATGCATCAAATATGACAGATTCATTGAATAGCGCAAGACAAAATTCAAGTAATGTTAGGAATTCAACAAACAGTATTTTTAATGCGATGGGTAATGTGTTTAGTAACGCTAATGCTACTTATTCTTCAGTTGGTGCTTATAATTCATCTATCGGAAACAAAGTCACTGCTACAGGATCAATAGCAAGAGGTGCTGGAACTTCTATGATGAATTCTGTGAAGACTTTGCCAAATACAACAAAATAAGTTTTTAGTAAAAATAGTTAATTATTCATTCATTATATATATATCAATATCACAATAATTTTATAACATAATATAAAAAGTATATAATGAATATAGGTGAAAGTGTAAAAAATTTAAAACATATATACAAAAAAACTACGTATTTTAAAACTTATGGTGTTTCCATTTTTTTATTTATATTTATAACATTTATATTTTTTTTACTTTTTTCATTTTACAATATCAGAAACAATATTCATAAATATCAATCTAATCCATCCGAATATAGATGTCATCCTACAGTAATTCCATTTGCAGGGTATATTTATCCACATCCAGGAATGTCAAATAGCCAATTCAATAAATCAAATCTTAGATACTGCATGAGAGAAATATTAAAAGATATATTAGGTGAAGTCCTACTTCCTCTAGAATATGTAGCACAACTTATACAAAATATTCAGTCAATTAACTTTGGTTCTTTAAACTTTTTACGGGAAATATTTAGCGATATTCGTAATGCATTTAGTGGGGTATTTAATCTTATATGGAGTTTACTTGCAAATTTTTTTGCATCAATCAATAATATAATAGTTTATTTGTCGAGTGCATTTGCTAAATTTGTAACAATACCAATAGTTATAGCAAATGTATTTGATACTATGATATATTGTTTCAGAGTTGTTGCTAATCAAATAATGTATACATTATATACAGTTTTAGTTGTTCTTGGTATATTTATATCAGCATTATTTCTTGCTATATTTGGTGCTATTTTTGGTGCTTTCGAAACTATTCCAATTGTAGGTACAATTTTGGCTCCAATACTAGCTAGTGCGGGTGCAATTGCTGTAGCATCAATATTTTTATTTGTATATTGCATTATCGCTGTTAATTTTGAGGTAGTACTTAAAGCATTAAGAGAAGTAATGACGGTAACTGCGCCCCTAGCTCCACAAAAACCAAACATAATGGAATTACTCAAAGGTGCTTTAAGCGGCAGAAGCGGAAAGAAAAAGAAAAAGAAAAAGTAAAAGTAAAAGAAAAAAGTAAAAGAAAAAGTAAAAAAAGAAAAAGTAAAAGAATCAATAATAATATCTTTTTTCTAGATGTAATATATAAATTATGAAATTTAATTTGAAAAGCTTTAGATTAGGCGATTTTTTGAGTAAAAGAATAAACACAATATTATTGATTGTTATTTTAATTGTAATATTAACAGGACATGTAGTATGTTCGTGTTCAAGAATGAGTGCTAGTAAAGTGGTTGAGAAATTAACATCAAGAAATACGACTACCAAAGAAACAGGATCATCAGAGAGTAATAAACCATTTGCCAAAAAAATAGAAAAAATACTTGATATTAAAACCATGTTGAATAAAAAAAAACCCATGCAAGAATCATTTATAGGAGGAGCCAACACTAATAACGGACAATCCGCGCCATATCTTTTAGGCAGTCCAGGTGGTACAGTTACTGTAGATATAAATAGTTGGAATAAACCCGATTTAGTAGTTAAATGTGATGGAAGTTATGGTAAAGGTGTATCCGATATTTTAGGTCGTCAAAAACAATCAATTCCATTACCAGAAGGTCAATTAGATATATTTGCAACTACACCTTTTAAAGCAGAATGCTGTCCTAATTTTTACTCTAATTCTACTGGTTGTGCGTGCATGACAACAGAACAATATAACTATTTACAACTCCGTGGTGGAAATAATGCTCCTTATTCTGAATATTAGATACGTTAATCCTATTTGTTATTAGTAACGCATTATATTATGTATTATATGTATTTTTGATGAAATATATATAATTCACGGCTGATAAAGCAGAAATATAGCTTCTTTAACCGATAAGTTTATATGTAAATTTATTTTATGATATTCGATAAAATATAATACTTCATGTTTAGCTAATAATTTAGATTGATAGTAATCTAATTCAGACCACCATAAATCACATTTATTTTGATAATATTCTGTATCGTCATTTGATTGAATAATAACAACATCACGAAAATGATGAAAAGAAACTTTTTTTTTGTTTTCAATCTCTAATAATCGTTTCTAGTAAATTCGTATATGATTAGTTTTATATCATTATCCATATTATAGTAATACTATGATATAGTACAAAAATAAAAAATTGGTGTTTGTTAGTTAGTTAGTTATAAATTACACTCTATAATAAATTTATATATACATATTTTTAAGTGCCGTATTATCATCTAGTTGTTTTTTAATCAATTTATCGACGATATCTTTTGTTATTATAAATGGGAATTCTACCTTCACGGACATGTCTTCTTCGAATAAGTTGGATCCGGGCTTCATCAATCTGTAGAGATTTAATTTTGTGTGAATAATTTCTAGGCATCTTTTTAATGAACGAACTCCATCTTCTTTATTGCAATGATTTTCAATAATATAGTGTATTGATTCTTCAGGCAATATAATTTCATCACTGGTAAACTTTACTTGTTCTTGAATTTTTGGTAGTAAATACTGATAAGAGATAACAGTCTTTTGTTTTTTGTCATAACCTTTGGTTTGAATGGAATACATACGATCGCGTAAAATAGGATTTACTTTGGATTCGTCGTTGTAACTGAATATGAATAAACATTTACTCAAATCAAAATCAATGTCCGCGAAATATTTATCATGAAATTGGCTATTTTGAGATGTATCGGTTAAATGTGTTAATATTCCTGCAATTTCTTCACCTTTTGGTGTATCACTAATTTTATCCAACTCATCAAAATAGATAACTGGATTCATGCATTTACTGTCAATGATAATCTGAACGATTTTACCCCAAACACTGCCTTCATAAGTATAAGAATGACCTTCTAAGAAAGAACTATCTGTTGCACCACCTAGTGCAATAAATGCGAATGGTCGATTCAAAATCTTACTGATGCCTTCTTTAACAATAGAAGTTTTTCCTGTACCCATAGGACCCTTAATTGCAATAGCACTTCCAATTGCATTTGGATTGGTAATCAATTGGCCTAACATTTGCATGATTTGCATTTTTGCATCATTTAAACCGTAAACAGCATTGTTGAGTGTTTTTTGTGCTTGTTCCATAAATTCATGACATTTTTCGACACCATCGGATATATTGACTGGAAGAGTTCTGTAATTACCAAAAGGAATAGACATGAATGTATCGATCCAACTTTTTAATTTTGCATATTCGCCACTTCCTGGTTCAGCATAACGAAGAGCATTTACTTTTTTCATTGCAATTGCTTTGAATTGAAGTGGAATATTTGATTCTAATATGGAAATACGATATGGTTTTTCGATTCTGGTTATTTTGTTAATTTCACGTAGTTCTTTGATGAGTTTTTTTTGTTCTTGGATAGCCATTTCAGTGAAAACAGATTTATCATTCATTGTATTTTTATTATGAATGATATGATTGAAAATACGCGAGTTTTTCTCTGATTGACGTTTTCGACGTTTTTCTTCCATTTTCTTTTCGTATTTCAGTTTTTTTTCACATGCTTTTAAACACGTTTTTGCTATATCAGAATTAGAAGTTTTACATATTTCTTGTAATTGTTTTAAAAGCGCTTCATCACTTTTATTTTTATCTTCTTTGTTGTTTAAGATCTCGAGAGTTTTTTCTGCTATTTCTTTTTCATCTTGGTGATCCTGGATAGATTTTGTTTTGGTTTTGTCAGTTTTTTCACTTTTTGTTTTCTTGTCCTTGGATTTTTCTTCTTTTACTGTTTCTTTACTTTTTTTATCATTGGATTTTTCTTTTGTTTTTTCGCCTTTAGATTGTGTTTTTGAATTGGTTTTATTTTTATTGTGTTTTTTCTTTAATAATTCTTCATCATCATCAGATTCTGAGTCAATCTCACTGCATTCTGAAACATCTTCATCTACATCTTCATCTTCAGTTTCATAAAACTCATCTTCGTATTGTTCGTCTAAATCATCTTCATCATCTATATATTCATAATTATCATCTCCTCCAATAGTTAATATAATATTTACGTTTTTTGATTTATCGTTTTCCTCATCATCATCATCATCATCATCATTTTCGTCTTCGCTTTCATCTTTAGTCTTGCGATGTTTTTTTTTTGATGTCTTGGATTTAGATTTAACAGGTGTTTTTGTTTTTGATTTTTTGTGTTTTACTTCTTCCTCTTCTTCTTCATCATCATCAGATGATTCGCTATCAGAAGATTCGTCTTTTCTATTTTTTTTGGCATGTTTAATTTTGTCACCTAATTTAACTGCTTTTTCCATATGTTTTGATGGGAACATTTTATTCAAAAATCGTCTATACTCACGTGAATCCATCGAATCGTTATCATCCTCTTCTGGATCAAAATCTTCATCATTGTCTTCATCCTCTTCATCTTCAGTCGACCATTCAGAATCAGAATCCAATTCGATATCAGATTCTTCATCACTGGATTCATTGCGTTTTTTGTTTTTAGAATTATCAGTTTTTTTTGATAACTTGGACTTTGATGTAACAGATGTTTTCATTTGTTTGACCATTTTGATATTGGATGTTGGATGTTGGATCGATATTTAGAAGTTTAAATAAAGCAAGTCTTGTAGAATGTTAAAGGTTATAGATAAGTTTGTATATTTTTGTGGTATCCAACAAAAATAAAAACCAAATCAATTTTTTTATTTATTTTAGTTTTTTATTAACAAAATTAAAATAAAATTGATTCGTTTGTTGGAGATTAATCAAAATTAACGCATACAACAAATCGAAATAAATAAAATTAATATTATTAATAAACAATCTAAATATATCTTATAATAATAAGGAAGACATAAAGTATATAGTAATTATTTAATTTCTAATACTTAAAATACCATGTCGAATAATGCTTTAACTACCACTACAAATGTTAATAATAAACAGGTTGCTTTGAAAAATTATTCTAAAATAATTGGGGTTCAGTTTAGTATGTTATCCCCAGATGAAATTAGAAAAGGTTCAGTTGCTGAAATTACTAGCAGAGATACATACATAAATAATAAACCAGTAATTGGTGGATTGTTTGATCCTCGTATGGGTGTCTTAGAACCTGGATTAATTTGTCCTACAGATGGGTTAGATTACATGCAGACACCTGGTTATTTCGGACATATTGAATTGGCTAGACCAGTGTTTTATATTCAATATTTGAGTACAATTCTGAAAGTATTGCGCTGTGTTTGTTTTAAATGCAGTAAGCTTTTAGTAAGCAAACAGAAATACAAACAAGCATTGAAATTAGTGGGAGAAGCAAGATGGAAGTATGTTTTTGCATTGGCTAGTAAAATTAGACGTTGTGGTGAAGATACGGAAGATGGTTGTGGATGTTTGCAACCAAACAAAATTCGCAAAGAAGGATTGTCTAGTATTTTCGCTGAATGGAAAAATGACGGTAACGAAGAAACAGATGAGAATATTGTGATTAAATTAACTCCTGAAATTGTTTTGAAAATATTTAAAAGAATATCGGATGAAGATGTTTCATTTATGGGTTTCAGTCCTATTTGGTCGCGTCCAGATTGGATGGTTTGTCAAGTCATGGCAGTTCCACCTCCAGCTGTTCGTCCATCTGTGAAACATGACGCCCAACAAAGAAGTGAAGATGATCTTAGCCATATTTTAGTGAATATTATTAAAACGAACAAAACATTGCAGGATAAAATTCAAAACAATGCACCTTCAAATGTAATTGATGATTGGACTACTGTTTTGCAATATTATATTGCTACACAGGTGGATAATAAAATACCGGGCGTTGCTTCTGTCGCACAACGTTCTGGTAGACCTTTGAAATCAATCAAAGATCGTTTGAATGGAAAAGGCGGTCGTATGAGGGGTAATTTAATGGCGAAAAGAGTCGATTTTAGTGCTCGTTCCGTTATTACTGCGGATCCGAATATCTCGATTCGAGAATTGGGTATTCCGATGAAGATTGCCAAGAATATTACCAAACCAGTTGTTGTGAATAGCGCAAATAAAGCGTTTTTGACGAAATTGGTTCGAAATGGTCCAGAAGTGCATCCAGGTGCAAAAATTCTGGAGAAGAAGAACGGTGATTCAATTACGTTGCGATATATTGATAGAGCTTCTATTGTTTTAGAAGATGGTGATGTCGTCCATCGTCATATGATGGATGGCGATCCAATCCTATTTAATAGACAACCAACATTACATAGAATGAGTATGATGTGTCATATCGCGCGAATTATGAAACGCGGTGACACATTTAGAATGAACGTAGCCACAACAAAACCGTACAATGCCGACTTCGATGGGGATAAACTTTAAATGTGCAGATTTATCTTGTCCCCAACAGGTGACCGCTTGTTAAGTTGTAGATAATACTTAATAAGGAAAACGTTGTAATATCTACTAATTCATATTAGAATTAATATAATCACCTAGTCATTTAAATATAAAAGAATATAAATGTTTCT
>Ga0214923_10000263_pt1 | contig 80851 bp, 66 predicted proteins | sample LL1510_MetaG_FD_177993 | JGI IMG/M metagenome (GOLD analysis project Ga0214923, IMG submission 177993) | Freshwater microbial communities from Lake Lanier, Atlanta, Georgia, United States - LL-1510 | ecosystem: Environmental > Aquatic > Freshwater > Lake | place: USA: Georgia | collected...
ATTTTCATTTTCATTTTCATTTTCATTTTCATTTTCATTTTCATTTTCATTTTCATTTTCATTTTCATTTTCATTTTCATTTTCATTTTCATTTTCATTTTCATTTTCATTTTCATTTTCATTTTCAGCATGTGTCAAATATTCGCCTTCATAATTGCCATTAACATAATAGGCTTCAATATGTATATTTCCATTTTCGTAATAAGATCTATATTTGCCATTCAATCTATTATATATATAATTACATTTCACTTTGATATTTCCATTTTTATACCACTCAATACTTTCTCCCTCAAGAATATCATTTATATAAAGTTTTTTTGATTTCAAAGAACCATCATCATACCACTCAGTAAAATATCCATGATATACGCCATTTTTATATTCTATTTTTAATTTTATTTGACCGTTTTCATAAAATTCTTTAAAATCGCCATTTGTAGAACCATTTATATAATTTATTTCTGTATGCAATACACCATTTTTCCATTGCGTTTGTTTGCCATCTAATAATGAATCAACATAGTTTGAAAGATGCACTAACACGCCGTTATTATACTCTTTATAAAATCCTTCATATCTAGAATTTATTATATTTTCAGATTCCGCCGTTATTTGACCTATTGAATCATATTGAACATACTTTCCATTAAGATTCATACTATGATAAATATCCAACTTGTTCCAAAATGCTGCGTCACATGTTTTGTAATATCGAATATCAGAATAAATAGTTTCGCCAACCTTGAAAAATATATTATCTTCAATTTCAGACATTGGATATAGATCAATTTTATGGTAAATAGCAACAACATATAATTGATCTGCAACAAAGACAGCAAAATTCTTATCATATATCTCAATCACATTTTCATTTGTGACAGTCTCATCAAATTTCTTATATATAGCAATGTACTCGCCATTTTTTAATGATCCATATACATATAGATCATTATTTTCATAGTTTGAACATATTTCTCTAATCAATCGCAGATTATCTGCCATTTTAACTAATTATTTTTATTACACACGTCTAACATTTCATCATATCAATTTTTGTCCAATCATAGATTCAATTTTATGTCTCAATAAATAACCAATATAATTATCATCATTGTTCTCACATTGTTCATATATTGTTTTAATAAGAATGTCCATGCTATTTTCAAATGATTTGAATAATCCATCTTTTTCAAGTCTGACAAAATCTAGATCTATATTTATTTTTTTTCTTACCTCTGATATGTATGTCTTTAATTCATCATCAACATTAAACATCATTTTTTCAATTGTATGACTGAACTTTGTTAAATTTTCATTATCATCTATCAATAAAATACATAGGTCAATTTGTGTTGTTGTTATATTAGGCATATTTATAATATCACTCCATTCCATAAAAATAAATTGATTGAGTAAAGCAATAACGTCAGATGGTAATTTGTTATACTTAAATTTGTCATCAATGAATCTCTTATTTTTTGTAGAATTGAAAGATATGTCGACAATATAGTGACCGTTGTGTGTTTCGAATTTGAGTAATGATTTTGAATATTTTGAATAGACATTTACCTCTGTCATTGTGTCATCTAAAGAATTTGTTAAATTTGCAACAACGTCATATGTTGACATTTTATGTAACCCACTTCTTTTTCCAAATTTATTATAATTCCATAATATCTTTTCTGAATAATCTGATAATAACAAATATTTTTGTATTCCATTAAAATCCATATTTAACATATGTTTGTTTCCAATATATATTCTTAGTCTATTTTCAAAATCTTCTTTTTCATTGTATTTACCATTGTTATACAAATTCATAAGACTTTTTGCTTCAGTCAAAGTGTTAACTTCATACCACAAACTTACGGGCATTTTGTCAAATCCAAATAAATACTTATGTGTCTCTTTATTTGCAAATACAAATAATTTATCGGAATGTGTCAATTCAGTATTTATACTGATGCAACCAATCATTGTATAGCCTTTTGTTATTTCTTTTATCTTATGCTCATCATATTTAAAATCACCAATAAATTCATTATTTGGAATGTCATTGATGAATTCAACTAAATCGATATCAAGTTCTTCATATTCTTGATTTTTTAAATATTTCATTATATTTGAAAATTTTGTTTCTGATTTGTTGTCAGGAGATGATTTAGGAGATTTCGATTTTTTAGATGATTTTGAAGATTTAGATTTGTCACTTTTATTACTCATAAGTAATAAAAGTAAATAGATTAAATTTTGACTATTGCCGAGATGGCATCATCATTATATTTTGGATCATTATGCGTTCCATCTATATCTAGCAGTTTACATTTTCCTGTTGAGTATAATTTTAAAGCATGTTCATAACTAATTATTTCATCAAGTCTACTATGTAATAAATAAATTTTATCATGCATATTTAATTTTTTAATATTTGAATAATTATCGAATTTTCCTTTGATTTTCCATCCGATTAATTTAAATAATAATTTTAAATAACAATATTCCTCACAAAAATCACTTGCAATATCATATAGATTACTAAATCCAGACAACAGAATAACACCTTTCACATCAGTCATTTTTAATTTTGAAATAACATTCATTGTTACACCACATCCAAGTGAAAATCCAAACAAAACGATGTTGTTATTTTTAAATCCTTTCTTATGTAAATTTAATATCATGTTTTTTAATGTATTTGTCACCTTCTCTTCAGTTGGTTTGTCATCAGTTTTATTAATACCATAGCCATTGTAATCATACAGCAAAACATTATATCTATCTGCTAAAGCTTCAAATAATTTATACATTTGACTTCTTTTATTTTGCATTGACCAAAGTGTTCCAAACACATCACATGAATTACCATATGAGTATATGATTATGTCTTTTCCATCATACAATGATGGTTTTGATGATGTGTTATACAAGATACATTTTGTATCTCCCAATTTAATTTCTGTACAATTGCCCGACATCCAATTCATAATTGATTTCATCATTACATTTATATCGTACTGGTATACAGGTGGAATAAATAATATTTTATTTAGATTATGTTCAATCAATATACTTATCATTATGATAAATGTTATGATAATAATTATAACTAAAAGATATCTTTTATTGTTTGAAATCATTTATATCTATATTAGAAACGCGTGATAACATAAATTCCCCTTTATTCGCAATCTTTGTTCTTATTTTTTCTATATCACTTTTGTCAAATGGTGGATATTCTATATCCAAAAATGTCATTTCAACATTAATATTGTTTCCCGATGCCATTTTAGCAAATAATTCATAATAATTGTTAGATATTATTGCATTATCATATTTTATTACAATTGGTATAATGGGAACACCAACATTGAATGCTCCTGTACGAAAATTAACTAATGTTGACGGATGCGACACCATGCCTTCTGGAAACATGCATAGTGAATCATTTTTTTCGAAATATTTTTTAATTTTTTTTACTGTATTTTTTTTCTTTCCTCTTTCAACATACACACATTTGAATGTATCAGTTATGTGTTTTAAAAAAATAATATCTTTTAATGAAGATGACAAAACAAATCCACAACGCAATACGTAAAACAACAAAATGCAATCAATTTGACTTGAGTGATTTGCAATATAAATCTTTTTACCCTTTACTTCTGTTTTTTCATACCCCTCTATTGTTAATTTGACATTGTTCATCTTTAATATTTTTCTACAGATGTCTGTACCATCTTCTATCTTATTTATAAATGGGACTGATAAAGAAACATACAATATGTTAAATAAATTTTTTAATAGTGTATTGATATTTATCTTAGTATCATTGCTAAAATCTGTGACTGATAATATGTCAATCATTCTTTGGTTATTTTCTGGATTTTTTGCATATATTCCTTTAATTGTTTCTCCACATATCTTACAATTATTAGTATCTTGTGCAATATAACAGTCATAATGAATCATGTGTTCACATGGTTTTAACATCACTACTTTCATGTTATTATACATAAGATGATTATTGCATACACATTGTGCATTTAATTTTTTATTCATATAACTTCGTTACAATATTTATTCGTTATATTATTCGCATAAATATATCGCGATATATATATGTTGTCATACAGACTTGTTATTGTGATTATGGTTATTACAATAGTTTGTATATATTATGTTTATAATGGGTCAAATAAGAGTGAAAATAGAATAACTGATATAATAAAAAATAATTTAAAGACATGTCAGAAATCATCTGGGACAATAATAAGCATATTAAAGCACAACTCAAAAAAACATGGCAACAGAATTGCGTTACAGACAAAAGGTGAGAAAGGAATAAATGACATATCGTACAAAAATTATTATAAAAATGTAAAGAATTTCGCAGAAAGTCTTAAATTCTGGGTTGGTGAAAATATAAATGTGGGTATCATAGGCCATTCATCCCCAGGGTGGTATTATGGTTATCTTGGAACAATGATGAATGGAGGTATATCAGTTCCAATATTAGCAACACATAACATTGAATATATTATTAATGATGCACAAATAGAAATGTTGTTAGTAGAAGATTTAAATGTTTTGACAAATATTAATATTCAAAATGTAAAACTTATCGTCTATTATTCGCCAATTGACAAGCATTTGATTGAAAAATTCAAATGTCCTGTTCTTGGAATAAGCAATTTTATGAAAGAACGGACAAGTATAGATAATGAACTGAAGTCCAGTAATATTGCTACAATTGTATACACATCAGATAAAAAACAAAAGGGTATTTCTGTCACACATAAAAATATCACATCGAGTTTGGGAAGTCTTGTTAATTCTCTTATTGGTGCAAATCTTGAATTAGAATTTGGAGAAAAACTTATTAATCATTTGCCACTCAACAATTTGACAAATCAATTAATAAATATTTATTTGCCTATATTCATTATTGGCACCATCTATTTTGCAGATTCAAAAATTCTAAAGGGATACTTGCTTGACACCATAAAATTGTCTAAACCAACATTGTATATAACCACTCCACATATTTATAATAAGTTACAGTTGGACATAGAAAAACATTTGGAAAAATATTATGTTAAAGGTATTGTCAAAATGTTTGGCAGTTCTAAAATCAAAAAAGAATTAGGATTAAATAATTGTAAACTATTTATGTCATATGGTGATTTTTTGCCACAAGATACAAAAGCATATTTTCAAAGCATAGGTATTGAGTTATACAACTGTTATTCAATGAATGAAGCTACTGGATTCATATCGATTTCTTTGCCAAACAAACATCAGAATGACAGTGTTGGGAGACCATTAATGAAAATAATGATATCAAAAGATAATGAAATTATGATAAAAGGAAATAATTTATTTAAAAATTATCATAACAGTAAAAAGAAAATATTAAAATCAGGATGGTACAAAACAGGCGATTTGGGTTATTTAGATGCAAATGGATATCTATATTTAAAAGAAAGGAAGAATGAATTAATACAGTTGTCTAATGGCAAAACCGTCGAACCACATAAGATCGAAGAATTGCTATTGAAAAACTTAAATCACATCATAGAATATGTTATTATAATACCCTATAAAAGCAAATATCTATCTGCATTGGTTATTCCAAAATTAAATAAAAAAGACAAACCAGTTGCAAAAATTAGAGAAATAGATGATAAAATAATATCAGTGAATGATTGTGTTAAAAGCAAACCATTAAGAAAATATATTGAAAATGCAATTAATGAAACAAATAGAAATATTACATTAAATGAATCAAAAATTAAACGTCATATTATATTAAAACATAAATTCAAATTGGGTGATGAACTTACATCAACTTATCGCTACAATAGAAAATATATAAACGACACATATAAAAATATTTTAGAATAAAAACTGAAAATATTTTGATTTAAGTAAATTTATTGTTATAATAATTATAATAATAAATGCCAGAGGGATGTGAGGTTGCAATGATGAGAGATTATTTGTATTATAAGATCAAAAATACAAAATTAGAAAAAATAGACAGCCTATGTACCAAATATAAATTAGATTTAACACTTCCACAAAAGATATTAGACATAAATTCAAAAGGAAAATTTTTGTATATGACATTAGAAAAATCATATATCCTATTTACATTTGGATTGACCGGATATCTAAGTTTTAGTAAAACAAATCACAGTAGAGCAAAATTTACAATAAGAAAAAAAGGAAAATTATATTGTTTGTATTTAAATGATGAAATAAATTATGGTTCAATAACAATGACAGATGACAAAAAAGTATTGGATAAAAAAATAAATTCACTATCAAGAGACTTGTTAAAAGACAATTATACGACCAATGACATATCACAATCAATAAATGAGTTTATAAATAAAAGAGAAAAAAATAAAGAAGTTAAAATTGTCGAATTCTTAATGAATCAGGAAAAAAATAAGTCTTTAGGCTGTGGCATTGGTAATTATATGGTATGTGAACTTTTATACAGAAGTAAAATATCGCCACACAGAAAAATGTCAGAATTGTCTGATAATGATGTTGTTCAATTGACAAATCAAATAAAATATCTTTTTAAATTGGCATTCTACAGAAATAATAATAGTTATATGGAACATTATAAAAATTTTATAGATAAATATGATCAAATGATCATCAATAATAAATTTAGAATGTACAGGAGTGACACTAATATTTCAAATGATGTGTTTAAATATTTGTGTTATGGAAGGGAAAAAGATAATAATGGTAATAAGATTATGAAAGATAAAATTGTGAAAGGTCGCACTACTTATTGGAGTCCATATGTCCAAAATTAATTATTCTTTGATCTATACACAGGGATGTCAGTATCTTCTGTCTTTTTTTTCTTCTTGTCAGACACTTTTTCTGATTTTTTTTCCGATTTTTTTGATGATTTCTTTGATGACTTTTTATCTGATGAAGATGTGTCTGTGTTTCTTTCACTTCTTTTTACAAAAGGAGAATCATTATTATTTTCTTCTGCTTCTTTTTGTTTCATTTGTTGTTCAATTGCTCGCTTTTGCATCTCTAACATTTGTCTTCTCTGTGCAAGTTCTTGATTTCTCAACATTTGTTCATATTGTAATTTTTCTTTATCGACAATATTTTGTTTATGATTATTATTATTATCTTCATCTTTCATCAGAATCTTTTTTGTCACTATTCATTGCAACTAAACTAAAAACTGTTAATAGGTCAATTCCAATAAGATAGTATATATATTGTCTGTATTTTGTAAGTAATTCGATTTCTTTTGTGAATAGAAAATAATGAAGAATTACATAAAACACTGATCCGATTACAATAATTTTTAGTAATTTATTTTGACTCTTATCATTCTGTAAAACAGGTACTTTTGCCAATATAGTGTAAAACATATTATATTCTAATATTTTTAAAACCTTTTATAGACGAGTTGAAATTATCTAAGTAAGTTTATTTTGTTCATATAGTTTTTTATGTTTCAATGCTGATTCATAATATGTGTCTGTTGCATTCATTTGCTTTCTTCTTGATTTTTCTCTGGCATACAAAGTTTCCGTAAGAAATTCAGTCAAAAGAGGTGATTTGTAGATGTTTTCAAAATAATTTTTTATTACACTTTTTTCATTTGAAAAAATGCCGATCGTAATGCCATTCACTAATTCCTTATAAAAATTTTCTTTTTTATCTAATTCTGTTTCTAAAGCAACAAGTTCCTCTCCAGTCAATGTTTCTAAGGTCTTTCCTTTTAACATTATTTCTGCAACATATTTTTTTAATTGTTTTTCCCTTGTGTTCTTTAAAAAAGTGTCAAATGAATCTATAAATTCTTTGTCAATATCTATTTCTATTTTGAAACTTCCATAGGCCGTTGCATTTTTGTATTGGGATGCTTTTGTGAAGGTTTTTTTACATTCTTCGCTGAATTCAAAAATAAAATTCAAACTAAATAATTTACCTCTAACAATTTGTTTGACATAATCAAATTCTAAACAGTAGATTGGGATTTTTGCATTATCTACTAAATAATTACCTATGATATTACATTTGTATACACGTGCAAAAATATCATATTCATTTATATTTCCAACATAAAACACATTTTTTCCATATAAATCACTCATTCTTTCTGGCGTTTCGATTTCCATTAATTCATCCAATAATTTTTGCGACTTATCAACATATCCAACATGTTTAATGACACATTCATTTTTCTTATTTATCGGCTTAAGTCTGAAAACTGGAAAACAATCTTTGTACTTCTTTGTCATAATATTATTATACTGACATTATAATAATATTAAAAATACGTAGGATACATATGTTTAATATATGTGAATATATTAAATATACGTGAAACATATATTTGATATGGTGACATATCAAATATACGTAGGATACATATGTTTGATATATCATAAAGAAAACTTTAGATAAGTAATTATTGTAAAAGCGATACACAATGATCTGCGCTGCTTTTCATCATGGTCTGGATGCATTTCACATGCTTTCCTATATATATTTGAGTTTTCATTTATGTGTTCATGAATATCACATGTTTGAAAATCGTCATAGTGTTCATATACATAATCATATAGGTCATTGCTGTAATCTTGCCATTCATCATCGGTAAAATCTCTAAAATCTTTATAATTCATTAATTAGTATTGATAAATTATAATATGCTTTTTTACTCATATTATAAAATTATGTCTATTGATATTTAAATTAATACATTGACAATAGTCATCCGGATAATTAAAATTATTGTTTTTTGCATGCTTCTCACAACATACACCATCATGTGTCCTATTTGATTCTATAAATAATTGATCATCGTTCCATGACTTACAAAATTTTTTTCCACATCTAAAACACCAGTCTTTTTGACATCCAATCCAATCATAACCTAACTTTGGATCACTATAACCACAAATGACATAATCGGCATCCTCAAAATCACAATGATCTTTTCCACAATGGGGACATTGTTTAGTTACTTTTATTGAATTCAATGCAATTATATCACTATGTATTTTGAAAACATTTGCATTGTTTGGTTTTGATGGTTTATATCTCAAAATCCTAGAAAATGTTCTGTGTTGTGTATTGTCAGCCCCTCCTTTCAATAATTTATCAATTTCTTCATGTATATCTTCTTTCCATTCAGATGTATTTGAAAATTCTAACATATTCTTCATGTTTCTCATGTCTATAATTGTTTCATAGGTCTTGCCATTTATCATTCCAGAAATTAATTCAGATGAATCAGGATATAAAGTTGTGAATATATTCGCAAAATAAAATGCATCGAGATAGGTTCTGCACCCTGATAATATATGTTTAAAAGTAATATATATTTCTTCCATCTTATTATAACTAAATAAATTTTACTTTAACTATTTTCATAGTTCTTCATCAATTTCATCTTCTTGTATTTTATTCTTTTCTTCTGCTTCTTTTTTATCTTGTTCTTCTTTTTCTTTCTTTTTTCTTTCTTGTTCCTTTTTATCATCATCCCTCTTTTGTTTTACATTTTTAGCATACTTACTTGTTCTTTCACTTAATTTTTCCAATCTTTTTTGTCTTAATCTCTCTCTTGGATCAGAACTATATACTTTTTTATTGGGATTTGGGGCACTTTGCATTTGTTGAAGCATTTGATATAAGTTTAGTAAGTCCTGTGGTGGCATTTTTGACAAAGCATTCTTAATTTCTGTTGGTGATTCTTTTGACAATACTTCATTGAGTTCAGTCATAACATCATCGTCATCAGTATTATCATTTTTTTCTGCTTCCGGTTTTTCTAAGAATGATGAACCACCAGATTCAAACATCTTAACTGAGTCTTCATTCATATCAAGAAATGACGCCATTTATAATATATTTTAACAATATTATAAAGTTGAATTAGCATAAAGTTTAAATTTCAAATTTTTTTATTTTGCATGACTTTTATACTTGCATAAAATAAGATTGCCAAAGCAATTCCCAATACAAACAATCTTAGGTAGTCTTTCATGACAAACCAATTTTTAATTATAATAAAGATAATCATCACCATTGAACCAATATTCATACCAGTTGCACCATTTAGTGTTGATGGATCTCTATATACCATATATGTAAATAGTAAAATTGACAATGCTGAAATTAATATTAGCATTGTATCTTTTTTATTATAATATTTTTGTACTTTATCTTCATGATCCTTAATACATTTATCATAACCATCATCTCTATTAATACCTTTGCATTTTTCATAGCTGCTCATATAGACCTCTTTGTATTCATCATCATGGATATAATCATATGCTTTTGACTGAAAATATGGATATATTACTGCAATAGGTGCAATTATGGCTGCGTTCATAATTATATATTTTTGAATGAGATATTAATTTTCTATGCAACATATAAATGTTTTCCTCTTCATTATATATTTTTTATACATCTCTAAAAATCTGTCTTTTGTGAACAAAGGTATTTGTTTTATCATAACTTCTTTAAAGTCATATGCAAATGATTTATCAACAATGCAAGAATAATAGTGATTAGAGAATTCTTCTAAAGTCTGGAAAGGTTTTTTATATTTTTCTATCAATGCTATTTTGTAATTTTCAAATTCATCATCAGTCATTTTTAACACTTTGACTGAATAATTATCAATAAATTCATCAATTCTATCTTGGATAAAAGAGATCTTATTATTTGACTGAACAAAGAATTGTAAATACATATTATTATAATATGTATCACCTTTGTTTATAGGCATTAATCTCACAATATATCCCAATTGTTGTTTTGTTCTTAATGAATCAAAAAATGGATTTTCTAAAATGTAATATGCAATCAATTGAAAAATCATATAATTCCACCATTCATCTTTCATTATATAACTAAACAAATAAATGCAATATCCAACAAATGAATCAGGTGTTGTCTTGTTTATATTTTTAACAACATTTATTTCACATGTGTCATACTTTATTAAATCATCTCTATCTGTGTCAGTCAATTTGTATTCGTTGTATTTTATTCCATCTGTTATTTTTTTTATAATAGAATTTGCATAATCCACTGTTACATTTCCTGAGACATATACTAATCTTTCTACTTTTGATAATAATTCATTTTGTATGTTAATACATCTATCAATTGTCAATTTATCTATTTGATCTTCAATGTCGATAGGCGTATAAGCATTTTTTAACAGCATTTTATCAATGTATGTAGGCATTCTCAAAAGTAATTCACATGTTTTAAATTCTTCTATCATATCTTTAATTTTTAATTTTGAACTCGTGAGAGCTTTTTCGGTGGGAATATGATTAAACATTTTAATTGCAAAATCAGCAAGTTCATTTAATTTATCATTAAATCCACTTATGTGAATTGTAAATTTATTTCTGTCATAACCACCCATGACATGATTGTCTGATGTGCTAATCAAATACATTTCTGCATTGTAATCATGCATTATCGCAGTGTGTAATAAATGCATTGCCGCAAACTTCTCTTCTGTCAGCATGTCATATGGAAAAGTAAAAGTCAACATTATTGTTGCCAAAGGCATTTTGAACGACGAGTTAAATATATAATATATGTTGTCTCCTAATTTTAATGGTGTGCTCATTGTTACATCGTTTATTAATTTATAATTTGTCGCAACATATTTGTTATAATCAGGTAACTGAAAAGTTATATTGTTATTATTTTTTGATCCAAATTTCTCAAATTGTTCAATCATATATCTTGTTTTATAATATTTATGTTTTTTCAATACTTTGTCATATTTGTCTTCATAATATTTTGAACACATTACTAAAGACAAATTTTCATTTGCCAAATCAATCAATACTTTTTCTAAATCATCAATAATATTTTCATATGATGTGAATTTTGTTGGAAATGATATTAATTCTCGTGGGTCAACATCTGTTAATAATTTAGAAGACATTGCTATTGAAAAATCAGAAATGTCTGGGACAGACCATAATTCAAAATTATTTTTGTACATCTGTACTCTTTCATCATATAATTTTTTGAATTCTTCTGTTCTACAAGACTGTTTCATCACTTTAACATATTCTATTATATTTTTAATAATATCTTTCCTATTTTTAAATCCCTCATCAGATAATTTAATATGTATTCTTACAACAGAATAATCATCAGATTGTTCATTAATTTCACCTAATATACTAAATATCCATCCATTATCTTTGTAAGCATCAAAAAAACTGTTTTTTCCTTCATGACTCAAAATATGTAATAAAACAAAGGAAATATCTTTATGATTTTTATAATCAACAGATGCAATATTAAACAGAAGTGATATTGTATTTATATTATTATCTGGAACACATCTTACTATTTTTTTGCTTTCTACAATTGGTCCATATTTATGAACCACAACAGTGTCATTTTTTGCAATTTTTCCAAAAGTATCAGCAATTATTTTTTTTAACTCATCTATTTTTATTGTGTTATTTATTCCTATCACTAAATTCATTAGTTGTGATGCATAATATTTTTTATGAAATTTTCTTAGTTCATCATATATATTTGGCAAATTGAGTGTTTCATATGTACCTGTGCTAAAATGTTTATAGGGATGGTTTTTTACATATATTTTCTTTTGTAATTCATACAATATTCTTTGGTCATTTGATAAATTTTTTGAATGTTCCGCATTTACTGCTTTCATTTCTCTGTTAACTGAATTTTGTTTTAATAATGGACTTATGAAAAACTGTGCCAATATATCCATTGCTTCAATAAGTTTATCCATTTTAATTGTAAAAAAATATGTTGTTTGTGTGTTTGCTGTAAATGCATTTGTCATTCCCCCATTTTTACTAATGTAATTCATAAAATATGATTCATCTGGATATTTTTCACTACCCATAAATAACATATGTTCTAAAAAATGTGCTAATCCATTAACTTTTTCCTGTGCTGATCCGACGCCAACAGTTAATACACAAGACCCGTCGAGCATTTTGTCATCACTTATTAACAATACTTTTAACATGTTGTCTAACACATAATATTCATAATTCCGATTGTCATTTGATGATTTTTCTAATGACATACTTATAAAAAATAATAATAAAATAAAAATCGGTTAAATAATCATGTGTGAAAAATTGTAGTAAGGCTTTTTAGATATCATCTTAAATAAAAAAATTGTAAAATATCCCTAGCGGGAATTTTATCATTTTTTTATTTATAACTTTAGCTTTCGCTAAAGTTATAAATAAAAAAATTGATCTTAAAATGGTTTAAACAACTATATTTTCATACAACTATATCAAATGCAAAAACCTGTTTTCAAAGATGATGAACCTGTGCATCTGTTTATACAGAAGATGCAGATATATGAATATAGTTTAAAAAAAGACAGAATTGAACTAATTAAAAAATTCATTAATGAATGGACAAAAGGCAAATTTGATGCATTGTTAAGAGTAAATTATGTATGGGAAAATAAATTGCCTTCTCCAAGAGAAAATTCAAAATTAGTCAAAAAATATTATGACGAAATAACAGAAGAATTTAAAATTAATTATGACTTTAATGCTAAATCAAAAAAGAAAACAGCAGAAACAAAAAGTGATAGCGGAAGTGAAAGTGAAGATGAACCAATGATTCCAGACAAAATTACAACTACACAAATGATTAAATTCTTGTCTACAATGTTAAAAAGCATTGGTTACAATATTAAAAAAATAACTCATGAAAAAGGAAATTGGTATAAGATTGTTAATTACAAATCTTATTAAAATACATTCCAACATATCTGATTTGGCAGTATTGGCTGACATTTCCAATTAAACAAGTAGAAATACACATGCGCATTTCCCCTCATGAATTTTAGAGATCCATAAATTTTATCATAATCATCAATATCAAATTCAGGAGCACATATTGCATTCCCAATGTCCATCATATCAAGAAGATTAAACACATCACTGTTGTTTTCTGATGATTTTATTATTAATTCTTTTAACATTGCCTCTGTCAAAATGTTTTGTGATGTTGATAATAACAAATATGATGTTTTTATATTGTCTTCCACAGTGACAAGTTTTTCATCTTCTGTTATTTCTTTTTTGTATATATAGTCTAAATTATAAAATGAGCCAAAATCAACAATTTGTCCATCAATTTTATAAACATATGTCTTTGAAAAATCACTAAATAAATAATGTTGTAGTTGTTCTTTTGTATATTCTGCTGTAATTGTAAATTGTTTTAAATTTTCTAGATATATGTCATATATTTTGTCAATATCTTCTAATGTTGCATCTTCCAAGTAACTTTTTTCCTTTACACTAAAATAATCTATTTTTTTGTCAACGTCTACAAAAGTTTTATTTATAAATTCTGCATCATTTAACTTTTCAAAATTAATAGGTCTGTGATAATATTTTAATTTTGTTATTGGTGAAGGAACTTTTCTTTCTGTCGTAAAACACCCATTTGAAACACCATTATGACATGCTATACGAACAGCTTCATCAATTAATACACTTGCCATATTTTTGCTTCTTAACTTAACATCAGTGCATAAATAAGTTGCTTCTGCCATTTTTACTTTTTTATTATATATTATTACATTTTTATAGTTGACTCCGATACATCCACAAATATCATCTTCTTTTTTTAATGTTAATATAAAACCATCATACAAACTCCATCTTAAAAATTCACTTGTATAATTCAATCTGAATTTTTCTGTTTTGTCAACCAAATAATTATTTTTTAGGAATTCAGTCACATCATTTAAATCACTATTTAAATCCCATCTGAAACCCAATGGTAATTTAAGAGGGGTATCTTGACTGTATATTTCTCTTTTAGACAAATCTTCTATTTCTTCAGACTGTCTAATGTATTCTTTAAAATCAACAACAGGTTTGTTTTTCCAAAATTTATGATTTGCTTTATAAAACTTTTCATTCGGATCATGTTTTTCTTCTTTAACATCATTCTTTTTTTCAACAACATCTGTATCTTTTTTAGGTTCAGATTTTAAAGTTTTTTTAATCTTTGGAATTTTTCTAGGCATAATTATTATAATGATATTTGTTTATACAATTTAACGAAATAACTAATAATTTGATGATACTCTTTCCTCATCCAAAAATTCACATCTTGGTTCTTTAGTGATGTCATCAAATACTAATTTGAATGTTCTTAGTTTTGAACCAATCAAATTCAATCTTACAAAACCATCAGTGTAAAAACAAATTCTATATGCTTGACAACCATTCATTAATTTTGAACGGAATATGACCATATTTGAAGTCATATTTCCATTCATAATAATGGTGTCATAGCACGCTTCATCTAGTGTTACATCAGCATTATTTGAAGTTCCAAAAAAAGAAAAATATGGTTCATCATCTTCATCAGGATCTGAATACTCAATCTCATAATATTTATCTTCTGGGAAATAAACATTGTTTCTTATGATATCCTGATTTTCTGGATCAATTTCATCATCTGACATTTCTTCATCATTTGTTTCCTTCGTAAATTCCTCTATTGCCTTTGATTTTAACTTTATCGAGTTTGATATATTTACAATCTTTCTGTATTTTATTTCTTGTGCTTCATCACATGCATCCTTTTTGACATTTATAAATGTCAAATTTTCATTGTCAACATATGTCAAAAATAGAGAGTCATTGTATTTTAAATACATATTCCCATTAATGTCATTTGATAGATCAAGTTTTACACCTCCACAATTGATATTCATATTTATTATTACTTATGTGATAATAAATGTGATATTTGCAATTGATTTTTCAATTTTTTATTTTCATTTATGTGTCGCAAGACACATAAATGAAAATAAAAAATTATAAAAACACGCTTGTCTTGTTTTTTATTGATGCTTGCCATCAATAAGAAATACGACATAGTGTTTTTTCAATTTTTTATTTATAATTTTGTCAACATGCTAAACTAATTAAAATATCCTTTACCTTTTGTTCTAGATCTTCAATTGTTCCATCATTTAAAATGTCATTATTGACAACTAAATCATCAATATGTGTTTCCGAAACATGAGTGTCTCCTGATTTTATTGATGGTCTTGTAACTCTAACAACATATCCTCCTTTCTTTAAAATCATATCAACTTCATTTTGAAATCTCACATCAGTAATAACAATTTTATCAAAGCCAGATGACTCAATATGTTTCTCTGCTGATTTAATCCATATGTCCTTACCTAAATCAGGAACAACAAATCCTAATTGATCCCTGAACAAGTCTGTACCAACATACTGTAAAATATGTCTTGGAGTTACATTCCAAAATGGATCTGTTTTTTCTTTTTCATCGCCATATAACTGTTCATCAGTAAAACCAAAAATACATCTGCATGCTTCTTTTAATGGATCTGCAAATGCAATTCTTTTATAGCCATATTTATTTAAAATTTTGCCAACTGTATCTTTGCCATGTCCTTTTTTGCCAGTAATGCCAATTACAAAAACCATTTTTAATTATATTGAATTTCTCTTATGTTGCATTCTTTAAATTTTTCAATTTTTATTTATATGAGTATTTTTAAAGAAAATACTCATATAAATAAAAATGATGGAATAACGATCGAGTGATTCCACAATTTTTTATTTATGTTCATTTACTTTTAATTATATTATTTGTCTGTATTAAAAAGTTTAGAAGTTGAATATATTCATTTCCATTTGTCAATAATTTTACTTCCGTTTTTCCCAATTGTATTGTTATTAAACTTTTTTTTATTTCGCTCAATTTAGAGTCCTTTATTTTTACTCTTAGCTTTTCTAACAAACCAGCAATTGGATATGCATGTCTAATTATATCCATTGTCAGACTGTGAATTCCTTGAATATTTTCCTTTGTACATTTGTCCCATATATCATCGATATCTTTATCTTCAATATCTCCACTGATGTAATTTATATGTTTTGCTGTTATTTCTTTCTTTTTATTATTCATATAACTGGCATATTGCAACAACATAATAGCTCTTCTGGCATCTCCTTCGCATGTTTTTACAATTGCATTAATAGCATCATCTGTAATCAATACATGTTCTTTTTTTGCAATATCTGCCAATTTCGGGGCAAGAAAATCTTTTGTTAATGGTTTAAATCTCAATTTAATACATCTTGATGCAATTGGTTCACTGATCTTATCGATATAATTACATATAAAACAAAAGCGAGTTATATGTGAATATGTTTCAATGACTTGTCGCATTGCCATTTGACATTCCTCTGTCATGAGATCACTTTCATCGAGAATAACTAATTTGTATGGTGGACTGGGAAATTTAGGATCGCTGTTACCAACACATGTTTTTGAAAATGTAATGATCTTTTCTCTTACAACATTAATACCTCTGTCATCTGAAGCATTCAATTCGATCACTCTTTCGTCAATAAACTTTGCCCCATACAACTCATATGCAAGTGCTAATACCGTTGACGTTTTTCCAGATCCAGGGGATCCATACAATAGAAGATGTGGTAGATTATTTGATTTCATTGACTCTTTTAAAATCTTGACGACTTCTGTTTGTTCTATAATTTGGTTTAATCTTCTTGGTCTATATTTATCAACCCATGGTACTGTATCTAAATCCATAATAATTGTTTAATTACTATTTATTTAAATGTTATATAATTGAAATTTCAAATTTTATTCAACAATTGTAATTTTGTGTTTCTTAAAGAATTTTTCAAATTTAATTCTGTTTTCATTTATATGTCCATCTTGTATATAATATGTATAATAATGGTCATCGAAATAATGATAATATCCATTAACTTTAATAACAAAATTATTTTTGGGTTGTCCAACCAATACATCTGTTAATGTAAATTCAAAATATACTTTATCACTATCACACATTACATAATATTTTTGATGACTAGTTTTTCGTAATCCTATTTCCAAATCAAATGATATATTTAATTTATAAATTCCACAATTATTGAAATTGTCTATATGACGATATTTCTTTTTTGTAATATGATGCTCATCAATTTTAAAATTAGTTATCAAATTACCTGTTTTATTACACAATGTTAAAAATTTATAAACTTCTGTAAGAGATACATTTTTAATAATATCAACATGTGAATCACGTAAATCATGGCAAACTTTTTCGAAATTACATTTGTTTATAAAATTATCATTGATATCTTGTAAATTGACTGTTTTCAAATAAGCAAAAATACAATTTATATATGTAATTGGCTTCATTGAAACATTTTTACTGTTACTGACACAAATATGTGATCCAAAGTATTTCAACATTTCTGATGGTAAACATTTGTAGTATTCATTTAGATTTTGTATTTTAGCATACATTGCAATATCATCAATTAATATTTTATACAATTGTTTTGTTTCGTGCAATTTAATAATAAATTTATAATAGTTACAAATATTTGCCAAATTAGCAAACAAATATGTTTGATCACTAGTTATATTGTCGAAATTTGTCGTTTCAAAATTAAGATCTGTCACATGCGACAATAAATTTTTATAGTCAATATTTAATTTTAGTTCCAATAATTTTACAAAATCTGCAAGACTAAAATAATGACCATTTTTTCGATTGTAATAATATCCTAAAATTTTTTTACGTTCAAAACAACTGGGAGACATTTTTGGAATAAAATTAAATTTTTGATTGAAATACAAAATAGCATATACATAATCATTTAACTCAATGATTGTTGGTATGTCATAATTTAATTTGTAATCAAAAGAATCTTTTGTTTCAGCTATTGTTTTGAGTTGTTCATAATTTAAATTTTTACAATTTACATATTTATTCATTAATGCCTTTTCACATATATTTTTAAATATCCATTGTGCTTTTTGTGGAATCAATTGATATTCCACCTGTGTTGGACATAGGCAATCCATTTTTGATATTTCCATTATGATATGATAAACTTAAAATTGAAATTTCAAATTTTATTTACTTAGGAATATAAAAAAAGTATAAATATATGAATGTTGTAAATGTTAAAAAGAGTTGTCTAAAAGAACAAGGGTATGATTCTTTTAAAGAATGGCAAAAAAAGAAAAATAATTTGTACATAGGAAGGGCATGCGTATATGTGGGGGCAACAGCATCAAAATGGCAAAATCCATTTCCATTAAGCAAATACACATTGGATGAATCATTAAAACTATATGAAAAACATGTTAAAGAAAGTGGATTGATAGATGATATAAATGAATTAAAAGGGAAAACGTTAGGCTGTTGGAGGCAAATGCATATATTGTTAAATAACAATATATGCATTTTACCATTCATATTCCAAAAAATATATTTTTGGAATATGATGTAAACCAAACAAGTGCCACGGTGATGTATTACTGAAATTATTAAAAGATAATTGTTAATCAATTGCAACAAATCCCTTTCCCTTAAGAAAAGTTTTGACATTTCCCATAGTATTATTTTCAATATTGTTAACATATTTCCAATGGCTAATGGTGTTATTAACTTTTCCTTCTAAAACATTATCTAATGTAAATTTAAAAATCATATATACATTGTAAAAATCAACTTCGTATGTTGTTTTATTATAATCACTCATAACCACAAATAGTCTTAGATCAAAATCAATATTGAGTTTATATATAGCAACATTGTTCCCTTTAACAAAATGAAATTTTTTTCTAGAATAATTGACTATTTCTAGAAGAATATTATTTAAACAAGTCTTTAATAAAGTATAATCAACAACATACAATACTACTGCTGGCAATGTGTAACGTAAATCAACAGTCCATTTATTATGAAAATATCTAAATTCACCAAAAATGCCATATGCAATATTTTTATGTTGTGTTTTTTTATATCCATATAATTTGTCTTAAAAAAGTCACGAATACTAAAAATATTATTTACATCGTCACAATTTTCGTCATTGAATTGAGAAAGATATCTAATTATGGAATATATATATGTATTGATATTTGGAAAATATTTGTAATTATTATCTAATATTTTTTTAATAACAACTAATGGCAGATCATTAATATTTTTTATATTCATCTTTTTTACAATCATGTTATTTATATTTTTGTCATCGAATCTCATAATTTTATCTGTGCCATTTTCGCTTTTTAATATTTTAAAAAATACGGCAAGTGAGTTTGTATGGAAGATTGTAGATAACAGATGATAAACCTCATCGTTTGTTAAATTATCATATTTGATGTTATCATAATCTAATGTTGTACAATGAGTTAACAAAGCCATTAGATTGACATTAACATTCATTCTGACAATAGTCAAAAAATCAGACAAAGGAAAATTATATCTATGTTTTTTTAGACATCCAATAAAATTTTTTTGGACATAACATGGTGGATAAATATTTGGAATGAAATTGAACAATTGATTAAAATATAAAATAGCATATATATAATCATTAAGATCAAGAAGTGTTGGCAAATTTATATTTAGCTTGTATTCAAAACTGTCTTTTTTGCTATATATTTCTATTAATTGTTTATAATTTGCGATATCTCCATATTTTCTCTTGATGGTATTTTTGCATAATTCAGTAAATATATCAATTGCTTTCTGTGGAATTATTTGATAATCCACCTGTGTTGGACACAAACACTCCATTTTTAAAATTGCTATAGAGAATAGAATAAGTAATAATAGATAGAAGTATGGAGATCTGGATATTTATACTTTCAATTTTTTTATTTATAATTCGGTCTAAAGACCGAATTATAAATAAAAAAATGATAAAATTACGAATAGTAATTTTACAATTTTTAATCATATGTGTTTTCTATAGAAAATGCATATGATTAAAAAGACTGAAAATGCGACAAGCATTTTTCACAATTTTTTTATTTATGTTCAGCCTGCCAAAATGATAAAATTACGAATAGTAATTATCTATTTGTTAATGTAAATCTTGTTTATTAAAAAGTACTGATAATCCATGTTTCGAAAATATGTTAGATAGATAATTTGTATTGATCTTAGTAAAGTTTTTTAATGAAAAATTGACAATTATTGTTTTGGGTGGATTTCCTGTCATTGTCGTTTCACATGTAAAGTGGCATATAAATCTAATACTATTTGATTTATATAAAATCCTTGGATAATTAAATTCATATGTAGAATATTTGCTTTCTCTTAGACGTAATATTACATCTATATCTAGTATAACAAATAGTTTATATATGGCAATATTTTTTTTACTGACATAATGAAATTTTTTATTTGTATAATCAATTAGTTGTGCAAAAGTTCGGTGATCAATAAAAATTGTGCTGTCGTTATCGCCTTTTTCATTAATAAAAAATATATTATTTGAATGTCTATACGTAGAAAATAGGTTGCTTATAATCTGCAATTGTTGAAATGTTGATTTGAATCGCAATGGACATTTATATATGTAAATATCTTTAGTACTCTTTGTATGGTGTGCAAATGTAGATTTATTTAAATTCAATGTTTCCCACATTTTTTCGACATATTCATTTGGAAGCATGTATATTTTTTCTAGATGATTTAAATGAAGTAATGGATCATTAATGTGTGGATAATTTATGACTTTTTGTAATCCATTTTCCATTTTGATTATTTTATTGATTGCATCTGTCACATCTACATGTTTGCCTATCATTAAAATCATTCCAATTTGTCGAATTGTTAAATTGTCACAATTGATTTTATCAATATCTAAAAATGTACAATGTGATACCAAATTTTGAATATCAACAGATATATTCAATCTAATCACTTCGAGTGCTTCACTTAGAAGAAAATTATGAGAATATATTGTTTTAAACCATTTTTTCCTTTTTTGAAGATAATATGGTGGAGAAATTGATGGTATCCAACCAAATATTTGATTGAAATATAATAATGCATATACATAATCATTTAATCCAATCATCAATGGCAAATCAAGTTTTAATTTATATTCGAAACTATTTTTTTTATTATATACATCTATTAATTGTTCATAATTGATGATATTACTGTATTTTTTTTTAATTGCTTTATTACATATTTTTTCGAATATTGTAATAGCATTTTGTGGAATAAGTGTATAATCCACTTCTGTCGAACATATACAAGCCATTTTTTACAATATATTATGGTATATCACATATATTTTTAAACTTTCATTTTTTTAACCTTTTTTGTGTGAACAGACCCAACCTCTTCCCCCTTTGTGACATTTTTAATTTCAGTATATATCATTTTTACTGTATTCATTTTTGCAAATTTACTGTTCTCTTTACACACACATGCACAATAATATATTATTTTCTTATCAATATTACACATTTTTTTGCCTTGAGTTTTTAACACAACATGTGGTGATGGATTGTCTTCCAAATGAAACCATATGTCGTTCTGTTCACTATCACTTATTATATCCCAATTTTCCTGTGCATTTTGTCCACAAAATATTTCATATGTTGTTTCAGTTTGTTCAATTGTATATTTTTTCATTTTTCTATAAATAGAAGTTTTAATTCGTTTTTAAGTCATCTAAATATTGTTTTTTTGAAATATATAGATGGACAATTCCGATTTAAAAATAAGCGACTTCGAAGATATAAATGTAGAAGACTTAACCAGAATGTCACAACGTGTCAATGAAGAAGTCGTTCTAAAAGACAAATTTGAAGAAAATCCTAAACAACAAGTCAATCAATCGCAAAATCAAATTTTACAGCCCAAAAAAGTGTCTTTTAAAGATACGAATGCAAGAGTCAACGATGAATCCAAAAAAGAAATAAAAGTAGAACAAAGAGAAGTTAAAAAAATACAACCACCACCAAAACCTGTTGAGACAAAAGAGAACAAAGAAAATGAAGAAAGCAAAGAAAGTAAAGAAAGTAAAGAAGTCGATGTTGCAAAAAAGTCAACTGCAGTATCAATGATAACTTTGTTTGGCATGTCTGTTCCTAAATCGACATTGATACTTGCTGTTGTATTACTACTCATATGTTTAGCAGTATGGTGGCATAAGAATAATTCAAATAAGAAGAAAAAAAACAAAACTAAAAAAACTGAAGAAGATGAATAATATTTGTTTTATATGTCTTATATAAAACAAAATTTAATTTTTAAATTTTTCTTCTTCTATAGGCTTTCAAATCACTATCACTTGAGTCAGATTCTGAACTTGTTTCAAATCCTTTTCCAATATCTTCATCGTCGTCATCCTTTGACACAATTTTTTCATATTCACTGAATGTTAACATTTTTGTGGGTTTTTTAATTTTCGGCATTGGTTCATCATCTTTACTCAATAATTTCCATAGTTTCTTTTTGTCTGCATCGTTAAAATCTGGAATTGGTTCAACAATGAATTTTATTATTAAATGTCCCTTCTTTGCTGTATTTTGTTTGTATGGCATCCCTTCATTTTCAATTATATATACCTCTCCATTTTTAATTTGTTTGTTCATTGAAACAACTAATTCTCTGTCATCTAAATGTGTCAAATTTTTTGTAAATCCAAATACTGATTCAGCAAATGTTATTCTCATTTCATATGACAAATCATATTTTCTTAATTTATCAAAATGTCTGAACCATTGTCCTCTTTTAAAATCTGAATGGGGTTTTTCAGTTATTAAAATAACAACATCTGTCCTATTTCTTCCCTTTCTTTCTTCTACAGGAATTTCGTGACCTTCTTCCTGTATAGTTATTTTGTCATAATTAGATGTACCCTTCGGTATTGTGACATTTACATTAATATGTTCTAATATTCCTTTTTTCCCTTTGCAAGATGGACACTTAGGCGCATTCTCATCTATACCTATGCCATAACAATGTACGCATGGGTGTTTTATTATCCCAAAAGGTGTCACAATTGGTTCTATACCACTTCCTCTGCACTTTTTACATTTGCCTTTTGTGGGATCTTTTAATCCAGTTGCATTACATTTTTTACACATGCAATATCGGTCAACATTAACTTTTTTTGTTGCACCATTATACATTTCTTCTAAAGAAACCTCTAGACCCATTTCTAGATCAGGTGTCTCCTCATTCAGTATTTCATTTGCCCCATTTACAATATTTATTCCATTCATCAAGTCATACATATTAAATTCATTGTCATCACTATCATTTTCATCATCATTGTTTTTTTTATCATATATTTTTCTTTTTTGGGGATCTGATAATATTTCATATGCCTTACATACATTTTTAAATTGTTTTTCTGCTTCTACTTTATTTTTTAAATTTTTGTCTGGATGCCATTTTTTGGCCATTTCATTATATGCTTTTTTTATTTCTGCAGAAGTTGCATCTTTTTTAACACCCAAAATTTCATAATAATCACTCATATATATAAATTCAATATATAAGATTAAAAAGACGTGTTTACGCAAATAAATAAATTATACGACTCTGTCATCACTGATATTTTTAATAATATTTAAAATAAATGGTTTATCAAAATTACATCTTGTCAAAAATAATTTTAATCTTTCAATATCTGGTTCTTTTTTGGTGTCTAAATATGTTTGAATATCAACAGCATCAAATTCTGGTGTTGCATTGCTATATAGTTGGTATATGTCATCAATTTTCATTGGAAGTGATCGTTGGTAATTCAATTTATATTCAGTATCATCAATTGTTATTTTGTTTTTGTTTTCCCTTATTTTTTCAAACATTTCATTTGTATCCATATTACAATTGATGTAAAATTTAAACAATACATTTTTGGAAATACCTTTGATGCCAGCACAATAATCTGTGCCCATGATAATCATGAATTTTAAATATTTTTCATAAGTCAAAACATTTCCTGATAAATATTTTAGATAGGTGAATGTATCATTTTTTGTTATTGACTTTATGGTGTTTGTTTCAAAATCAATACCAGAAAATATACATTCACCGCCAAACATTAATATATCGCTGTCTTCTGTATACACGCCACAAATATCATTATTAACACCAGAAAGCATCGCGCAATCAGCATCTGCTTCTCCAAATGCAGACATGTGTGCAACTCCCATTAAATCAAGTGCATGCTTGCATTCATTATACATGTCTGATGTTATTTTCAAACTCTTTTTATAATGTTTAATATAATCTTCACCTTCCACTTCTTCTAATTTTTCTTTTGATGTCGTAATTCTGTCATTTCTTTTGGTTATTATTTTTGTCTTCATATCACTAACATTTATCCCATCAAATACCCAAAATGGTTTGATGTTTCTTTGCATCAACATATGTGAAAAATATACAACTGTAAATACATGATTACTTAATTTTGCATCTGCTTGCCTTTTGTTGTTGATTGCCTGCATTTTTCTAATTCCAATCCCATATTTGTAAATTACAAAATTCCCATCAATGATCAGCCATTTTCCATTCAAACTGTCTAACCCAACAGTTTTTTGCAAATGTTGAAACATGGAATAAAAACCTTGGATCCCCATTTCAACAAACTACCTATTAAAACTACCTATTAACTACCTAACAAACGCTAAAAGACAAAAGTATTAGAATAATATACTTTTATCTTAAGAGATATATAGAAAATAAGATATTCAATTTTTATTCAATGTATATTTTCAAAGAAAATATACATTGAATAAAAATGATAAAAATCCGCATAGGATTTTTACAATTTTTTTATTTATGACATTGCATTCCACCAAATTATAAATAAAAAAATTGATTTTCCAATATATTAAATTCATTATTCTAATACATATAACTCAATATGTCAAAATGATGCTATCAAAATTATTTGAATCTGACAACAAACTGAAGCCAGAGGATGATGATGGAAATATAGAATATAAATTAAGATTAGACAGCAAAGATGGAACAGGGCACAAGAAGTTAGTTTCTCAAATGAAATGGCGATTGAATCAGGGGAAAGAATATACTGATAAATATGAAGCACACTATGTTCTTGGTGTTTTTGATGATGGAACAATGGGATGCCTGACAGAGGCCGATCTAAAGGAAACAAAATTAGTTTTTGATAAAATTGTTGAAAGTGCTGGATGTATTATTTTTAATGAACGTTATCATACTTATGATACTTCAAATATTTATTATGCCCATGTAAAGAAAAAACCCATTGACAAAAAAATGAAAGAGATATATGTGTTGTTCCTTGGACAATGGTCATCTGGCAAAACAACTTTAATCAGTAATTTATCATACAGCACAACAGATAATGGAGAGGGAAGAGCACGGAATTTAATTTTTAGACATGAACATGAAAAAATCTCTGGACACACATCCTATTTAAAAAAAGAAATTATTGGTATTAATGATGGACATGTTGTTAACTATGGTCAAGGAATGGGAATGAATTGGGAAGATGTTGCAAAAACGTCTGATGTGATTATAAATATTTTTGACACCCCAGGAAATATAAAATATATCAAAACTACATTATATGGTCTTTCTGCAACTAATCCAGATCATATATTTGTTGTCATAGATGCATCATATATTGGAAAAGATTATGAACTGACTAAATTTTATATTACATATGCAAAAATATTAAATATACCATACACAGTACTGTTATCAAAAAAGGACACAATCGAAGATGAACTTATTGAAGAAATCATAAACGAAGTTAAAAAAATATATGAGATTACACAAGTTGTTGTGTTTTCAAATATAACAGATGAAGGAATTGATGATATTTTTGAATTACTGAAGAATGTTAAAAAAAGAGAACTTGAAAGTAAACCATATAACATGTTTACCATATTAGAAACCTTTGACATAACAGACACTGGTGTTGTTGTGACAGGAATTATGAATTCAGGAACATTAGAAATGAATGATCACATGAGACTGATCGGCAATTCAAAATCAAAAGATGTTATTGTAAAATCAATTCATAAAAAAGAGATATCTTCAGAAAAAATTTATGCTGGTGAAAGTGGTGCATTACATTTATCATCAATGACTTCTAACAACAAAATACCCATAAATAAAAATTGTATTATTGTGTCAGAAGAGTGTAAAATAATACCATGTCAAAAATTTAAAATTATTGTCAATGAATTATATTTTCCAAAAGTGTCATTGTCTCATAAAAAATATTATATATTTTCAAAAAATAATACATTCAATGCTTTAATTAAAGAAATTGATATTGACACAAAAACAATAATAATAATTACTCAGAAGAACATATCTATTGAAGACAACAGTACATGTATCTTAAGAAATGATTATAATGAATTGTACTTAGGTATAATTAGTTCTTTGGTTTGACAAATTTTTCTAATTTATCTAGGCGATTTTCTAGATCAGTATGTGTTAACATCATGAATCTTCCTAATTTATTTGTTTTTGCATTTTTGACTTTTAGATCAGAATGAATTTTTCTAATACTATCATAAAACTCTTTTTCTATACTTGTTTTTACAATATATTTCTTTTCTGCAATTGCAAGAACCTGTTTTATTAATTTAATGTACCCATTAAACACATTTGTTGCTTCATCTGTTCCCCATTTTTCATTAAAAATTAAGTCCTTCAATTGATTCAAACATGAACTTATTGCATATTGTCCAATTATGTTTCTATTAAACAATAGTCCAATAAAGTTCATAAATCCCTTAAAATTATCAACACGATATTGATTATTTTTGTCTAAGAGTTTGACGGGATTGATAAAATCATCAAAATATTTTCTGCATATTCTCATTATTACATTTGACAATGTAATTTGTTCTCCCTTTTCATTTTTAATAAACAGTCCCTTGAATTCTGTTACAATATCTGCATATATTTCCGATAAGGTGTATGCATCATTTGTATCCATATCTTTTACTGCCATTGTGTCATTCATTGCCCTATTTAATAATTCCAATGACAATGTTTCAAAATGTTCCAGTTTAGAATAATGTAGTCTTTTTAATGTTTCAATGCTTTGTTCATAAGTTTTGACGCTGATCTTATTTAGACATTCCACAAGAATATTTTTAAATACAATATCATTGGGATTCTTTCCATTTAAAAAAGTTGTAATTATTGTATTTGTTTGTTTTAACAAAGACTCTCTTACAATCACATCACCGCCAAACTTTTCACAAAATGATGTTAGGTTTGAATGTAATACATTATTGACATCCTGATATTTCATGAAATCGTCTAACGTATAGCTTATACAAATCCGTTCAGACATTTAATAATAAAATATAATATGATGTACTTAAGTATGTAATTTTTTTTTCAACTTTTTTTATTTATAATTTGGTCGAAGAGACCAAATTATAAATAAAAAAATTGAAAATCTACATTCTTTGTAATGTCCATTGAAAAAGCTATCTATCATCGCTTTTACGTCTGATGATGTAAATTTTCTCCCCTTTCCCTTGCCCGTTCACCATCTGATCTGCCACAATGGATTCAACATGCTACACCGACTTCATGTGTCTCGGCAATGATGGCACCTTTGTCGAAAATATTCATGGTGTTACCATCAAGCACGAAGACGCCTGCTTCTTCATCACCATCCGCAGCATTTTGTCGATAATCTACAACAGAGCTGGAAGTGGTCGACGCATCCCGTCAATCGCCTTTCTCACAGAGTACTTCAAGTTGGAAGAGGCAAAGCACAAGGTGAGTTTCTTCAGCCCTCATGGCGGCGTCAACCCAATCATCAGCATGCTGCACAAGGACATATTGGTCGATGAGTTTGCAAAAACTCATCATTTCCAAATGATTGTCTACTCGTTTGACAATCACTGCATCAGGATCCCCATATTGATTGAGAAGTTTGGTTCTGATGGACCTTGCTTTGAAGTTGCCATGGTTGGTTCTCACTACGAGTTAATCATTTCTCAGAATGAAAGAGCGTCTGACAAAACACTTTGGGAACTACAAACTGGAACCAGAGAGTCTGTCAATATTGCTAATCATCATGGCTGTATGAGCGGCGACAAATGTATGTCTCTAAGACGGCCGGAACCCCCGCGCACCATGTTCGCTGTCCCCTGCACCCCACCCAATGACGGCGCAAGCGAAAGCAAATCTGACATGTGTGAACCAATGCCAATGCTGGCATTTGACTTCGATAAAAGTCACGTGTCTGACATGTTCAGTGATTGGACAGAGCCGCCGAAGACAGTCACACTCAATGATGATGAAGTGCAAAGAATTGCGCTTCGTCTTTCCGAACTTGACGCCAAAGTCAAGGAGATTTCCAATAATATTCGCGTGTCAGAAGAGACTTTGACGACTGCACAACTGATGCTTCATGAAGAACTCATCAAGCGTCCTTCCATCAAGGAAGAAGACAAGCAGTACGAGTCGGTCATTGCCGAAAGCAAGCTTAATGATATCATTGAGCGTTCAAGTCGAACAATTGATGATCTGTGCCGTGAGAAAGAAATGTGCGACAGTGAACTCGCAGAGCTTACCAAGCTTGCCAAATTAGTCCAAACGGACTGATCGTGTATATTTTAGTTAAAATTTATTTATAAATTTTGACTAAAATATGTTTTCTACAATCATATTTACATGTTATGTTTAAAAACATATTGTTCACATTTTATGCGATCATATTTACATGTTTATGTTTAAAAACAGATAAATATGTTTGCATCTATGCGATCATATTTACCTTTATGGAAGGATGTGCATCATAATCCACTAATTCAATATCATCCCATTCAAAACTTGTTATGTCATCAGTCTGTTTTTTTATATTTAACCTTGGTAATTTTTTAGGTCGTCTCGTCATATGTTCATTATATGCATTGATATGTGTTTCTTCATCATAAATATGTGTATCTCCAATATAAATTTTTAACTTACCTTCAACTAATCTTAATCCAGCATAAGTCTTATCATTATTAATACAATGACATATCATTGACATTAACAATCCATAACTACTGATATTAAATGGAAGACCACAAATTGTATCACATGATCTTTGATACATAATACAATCAAGATATCTTTTATTATTTTCATCACGACAAAAGAATTGAACAACAATACCGTGACATGGATACAACACACATTTTTTTACTGAATATGGGTCATAAGTCGTCATAATAATTCTTCGACTATATGGGTCATTTTTAATGGTGTTCATTGCATATTCAAGTTGATTTACACCTCCTGTATATTTAGTTTTTGAATCAATGTATTTTTCACCAAAATGTGTCCAATTAAATCCATACATAGGTCCCATCGTTCCTACTTCATAATCACATAGTCCAATTTTATCTAAAAATTCTCTTGTGGTATTACTGTCCCATATATGTACTTTTTTACTTGCCAATATTTTAGAATCTGTTTGGCCTCTTAAGAAAAACATGAGTTCTTCAAACACTAATCTTAATGCAACTCTTTTTGTTGTCAATATTGGAAAACCATCTTCAAAATTATATTCAATTGATCTTCCAAAAACTGTATATGTATTGGAGTTTCTTGTGTTTCTCTTAACACCATTTTTAATAATATCATCTATTAAATTAATGTATTGATACTCTGGATGTTTTTTAACAGTATATTTTGAAATTGTTACATCATCGCACTTTGTTTGCCAAACTATTTTATCACAATACTTTTTAATATTATCACAAAATATATTACAATCATAATCCTTATCAAACTCGCTAAGGTAAATATATTCTAATTCAGGATGATCTAAACAACTATTTATTAACTCAGCCCCTCCAATAACAAAAATTTTTTCAATTGACGGGTCTTTTTTGAAATGTTCATATGTGTCTTCAAAATTATTATATGATGATACATCTTTATTTCTTGATAATACAACATTTATTCTATTAGGCAATTCTTTTTGTAATGAATCATAAGTCTTTCTTCCCATGATAATCACATTTGTCTTATTTGGAATTTCTGTTGAACATGTTGTATTCTTGAAATGTTTAAGGTCTGTTGATGATTTAAATGGAATTGTATATTTAAGTCCATCAAAATGTCCAATTCCTCCCTTTGCATCAATTGCCAAAACAATGCTAAAGTGTTTAATCATGTTTAACTGTCTAAAACTCATATCTAATATAATTAATATTACATTAAATATGTTGGATTTATATTTTCAATTTTTTTATTTTAAATTTCTTCTTAAGAAGAAATTTAAAATAAAAAAATGATAAAAAAGACTGAATACACGCTTGCCCTGTTTTTTTATTGATGCTTGTCATGTATTTACAATTTCTAATATTCGTCAGCATTCAGAATCATTTCTTTAATCAGATCATCAGACATTTTGAATAAACCTCTTTTTTTGTCACCTTGTTTTCTATACACTGGTTTGTAAAAATCTCCATCTCTCATTAATATTATTGCCTTATCTCTGTCAGTGTATTTTCCTTTAGCAATAAAGTCAGTGTCATAATCATCATTACAATCTCTTTCAACAACAAATACATTTAATCCATTTAATACCAATTCTGAAGCAACTTTTCCGCCGACATCAATATCATTGTAAATAACCAATTTTTTTGCAATATTTTTGATGTCTGGAACATCAATGTCCTTATCTTTAATTAATTTTATATCAAAGTCTTTATAAAAGCGAATTGGATTTAATGTTTTTGGAATTACACCATGTGATCTTAATACTGAATGAATTGCGGACATATAGCTATAATCGTTATCATATTCACTTAATTTATTTACATAATAATTATCTGAATCAGTAAAATCAAGATTACCGCCTTTTTGTTTTTTGACATCCCTATGTTCTTTCTTTCTAAAGACACAATATCTGTTAAGGAATGAATACATTTGTGTTGCTTTTATTACCTCGGATGTTCCATAAAACTCTGTTACTTTCATAAGATATGCTCTTGTTTTAGGATTTTTTTCATATTTACAATATTCTTTTAAGAATGGTTCATGTATTTTAAATTGATTTTGGAACATATCTGTTTCGACCAATTCTAAATCACAATCTTTTTCTAAATCTTCTTTTAAAAATTGATAATCAACAAGATATTCTGTCATTGTTTCATTTTCATTGAACATCCATTCGGCATATAGATCAACTGCATGACCAACACCTATTGGTTTTTTAGTATCGACATTCTCAAATTTCTTTGTTATTTCAAATAATTTAATCTTTTTACCATTTTCATCTGTATATTCTCCTGTGATTTTGTCAGTATTACCAAATGATTCAATTAATTTTCTTGCATCAAAATGTGTTATTACGAAATATCCTCCAGCACGCAAAGTGTTATTTAAATTTGTTTTAAAATTGCTCCATGAAATTTCATCTTGTAAAAAATAATGGATTGCAAATTGACAGTTAACTCTGTCAAACAATGTTTTTTTATTTCCAAAAAATTTCTCTATTAATTGTTTATTGTCATTTGTCATTCCACCTAAAATTTTATTCTGTGACTCATAATCAAGTAATCCTCTGGCATCTCCATGAATGAAATACATTTTGGGAAAGTCTGGTTTTGATCTTCTGTCTTTATTATAACGACTGATTGCACCATCAACTGGTGATATTAAACCTTCTTTTGAAATATCAATTCCGACATAAAAAGATGCTTTGACTAAATAGAACTTTAATATATCACCACCTCTGCCGCATGCAATATCCAATATTGATTGTTGTTTGTTGTCTTCGTAAATGTAATTGAAATGTGTGTAAATGATATTTGATTTAAGCCAGTTATGAAATTGTCTCATTTCTTTTCCTGTGTTTGATATTTTTTTGTAATAAGAATTCTCCTTAGCATATGTTGATATTAATTCATTTCCAATCTTTCCTCTTATAATGTCTATTTTTTTGTCATAGAAGAACAAATTTTTTTCAGGATTATTTCCTTTCGCCAAATCACTGAAATCAGATATTAATATTGGATTTGTAATGCTTCTCCATACTTTATTTGCAATGTCTATGTAATTACCATATTTTTTTCCAAATCTTAAGACAGATTCAGTTTTATCATAACGTGTTCTTATTGGCACCCATCGGAATCTCTCAGGAACCTCTGGATCATTATTATAATAGAATTCAACAACTGTATTATCTGTTACAATATTATTTTCAATGTCTTTTACTTCTCCATCATCCAAAAATAAATAAGCCCAATATCCATTATCATTTTGTCTAAACAACACAGGTTGTTCTTCAAATTTATATTTTTTTCCCACATATAATCTACATATCTTGTATGGTTTATTTCTAACATAATCTTCATTTGAATTATCATATACAGTTAAAACTTTGTTTGTTACTTTATCTTTCTCAAATTGAATATAAAAGTCAATAGAATTTTTCTGTGGTGGTTTCCATTTAAATTCAAAAAATTTGTTGTTGCTTGCGACTGTTTCATATGGTTGTTCTAATGGATGATAAATCAGCCCATCTAACAAGTAAGGACATTTAATATTTGAATCTTCCGTGTACAACTTCCATAACAATTCAGAATATCTAAATATTTCCCATTTTTTTGCTCCTTTTGCATCGATAAAATACTTTCTTCTAATCAGGGGCAATTTTATTTCTAATTTAATATCATTATCAATAGAATCCATATATTTCTTAATTTGATTTGTATGGTATTTAACAATGTCATCAAGATTAAAATCTCCTTTTGACTGATATTCGTCAAAACTAAAACCAGTCTGCTTTCCAAACTTGAAACATGCATCTATTATTTTATCTGCTTCTTTTAAACGTTTCATGAAAGATGATTCTCCTTTTACACTATTGCCTTTTGAATATAGACAATCGAAAACCATAAATAGATGTCTATTTAACTTTGGAATAAAAATATATTCGCCATCAAGAATTGATCCATCATAATTATCATTTTTTAATTCTATTCCACTGTCCCTAACATTTAAATTGCCAGAAATGAAATAACAATGATTTTTCATAATTATCAAGAAATATCTCTCTCCGTCTGCTTTATCTGTAACAGCATATTTATCTGGTAATGTGTCAATAAGATGTTGAATTTCTAATGATATAGGTTGTCTTGAATCGAGATAAGTCGCTTTTTCATTTACATTTGCAACAGATTTATAATAATCAACAACTTCTTTTTCTTTTGACTTTGTCATTATAAAGTTGCTTTGTTGAATTATCTTATGTAACAAGATAATTTCATTAATCATTATCTCAAAAGCTTTTTTACTAGGCTTTCCTTTTTTCAATCCATATTCTATTTCTAATTCATAATTAGTGACTGTCTGATTTAATTTAGCATAACTTCTATTTGTTTTTGTGTTTGTCAAATCAATTCTTACAAATTCACTTTCAGTATCTAATAAATATAATGAATATCTTTGTTTCAATCTGTATACAATATTGTTTATATGTGTGTGATCTAATGACGAAGCCTTTTTATAATCATCTTTTGTTAAACTGTCTTCTGCCGATAATCTGACACGCATATTTAAATCATCAATGTCTATTGTATTATCAGATTCCTTTGACTTTTTCATTACTTCAATGTCTTTTAACTTCTTTTCCTGAAACAGTTTTATTAATGTAGAAAAAATAACATGATTCTTTCCAATGTCTAATTTTCTGATAGTCTGATTAATATTTTCACTGCCATATATCGTTATTCTGTAAGTATTTTCTTTATCATCAGCATAGTTCAAATCAAGTGAATCAATTGGACCTTCAGATTTTAATTTATCTCTTACCTTTTTTATGTTTAAGAACTTTAACAAGTTAATATATTTCTCTTGACCAATTATTCTATTAGAAAATATAAACTCATATTCGGAGTTTTCCGTTGTATTTTCATACAACTTATTTATTTCTGAATAGAGACTTTTGTTTACTAGTTTCTCAATATCATTCATCTATATATAATAATAATATAATTCTTAAATATTTATTAGCATAAAGTTCCAGTATTTACATTTTCAATTTTTTATTTTTAAATATGCGTTGTAATACACATATTTAAAAATAAAAAATGATAAAATTCCTTCTAGAGATATTTTACAATTTTTTATTTTTAAATATGCGTTGTAATACACATATCTAATAAAAATGATAAAATTCCCGCTAGAGATCGATTGTGTATTAATTCATATGAATACACAATCATAAAAATTGAAATTAATATTTATCTATTTTACTTACTTCTTATTTGTAACAATTTCCACAATTTGGCATTCTTAAAAGTTTAAGATGGGTGAGTTTAAGATGGAAGATTATGTAAATTTTAAAAAATCCGAGCTTAAAGAATGGGCAGAGAGCAACCCAATTATTGAAACTCTCATAAATATTGAAGAAAAATGGCGAACAGTTGAACTAGTTAAAATTATATTAACAAAAAATCCATTGGACATACTTCGTATAGTTGATCCACCACAAGAGCTTATTGAGTTTGCTGTTTCGCAAAATAAAAATCTATTAAAATTTTTAACACAAAGAGATTTAAATTTCATTGGTAATAAATACATTAAAGACTATGATGAGTATGATGATTTTCAAATCGATATCCCTTATTATTGTAAAATAAATATTGAAAATAACAATAAAAAGTAATATAAAGTTTTATCTATTATAAAAATATAATGAGCAAGAGTAAGTCAAAAAAGAATAAAAATGAAATTATCATAAGCGAAGGTGGTTCTTCAAAAGGCAATCTAACATTACCAAAATATATTGCATCAGTTATAAATATTCCAACCACAATTAAATCAATATTTGAATATGATCCAACAATAAAATTTTCTTCAAACATTGATTATCCATTATTTTCACTCGGCTTTCAGTTTTATATACATGGTACAAAAAAAGAAGCAAATGTATTAGAAAAATTTGAAGGCAAAAAGAAAGTATACTATGTCATGAATGAATTTGAAAAAAATGTCGATAATTATGATGAGAATATTGGTGAAGTAACAAAGAAATTTTTAAAGACTGATGTTGTGTCAAGAGAATTTTTTAAATTATGGGAAATGTTATTTATGTTTGATTTAATTGATCTTGATAACAATAAATTTGTATCTGTGCATATTGCAGAAGGTCCAGGGTCTTTTATACAAGCAACAAACTTATTTAGAGAGACTTTCGGAAAGTCAAATATTGCAAAAAATGATAAATATTATACAGTAACATTGAACTCCCAAAATAAAGATGATTATGTTCCAGAAATAGACAAAAAATTAATAAGTCATCATGAAAAAGATAGTCCCAAAAGATTATTTATTCATAAGACATACAGTACACAAGTTGCCGGTGGTCTAAAGGACAAAGATAATGGTGATATAACAGACCCTAAGACCATAAAATTATTTGGCGGCGAGATAAAAGAAAAAGCAGATTTTATTACAGCCGATGGTGGTTTTAAATGGAAAGAAGAACATTTGCAAGAACAGGAAGCATTTAATTTGATTTTGGCAGAAATATGTACAGCAATAAAAATGCAAAAGAAAGGAGGGAGTTTCATATGTAAATTTTTTGAAACATTTACACTCACGTCAACAAAATTTATATCAATGTTAGCATCTGTCTACAACAAAGTATTTATTGTTAAACCATTGATGAGTCGTCCTTCAAATTCTGAAAAATATCTTGTTTGTCTTGATTTTAAATATGCCGAGTCAGATAAACATTTAAAAGATATTATTAAATCAATTGATACTTTATTAAAAACAGCACATGAGAACAAAAATAAAAAAATAAATGACATATTTCCAGATTACAAAGTATCTCCTGTTGTATTGTCACATCTAATACAAATAAACAGAGAAGTCGCAAATAAACAATTTAAAAGTATTAATGAAATTGTCAAATTTGTAAATGATCAAAACTTTTTTGGAGATGTATATCAGGAACACAGATTGATGCAAATAGAAGCATCAAAGTATTGGATTGACACATTTTTGCCATCCAAAGACAAATTTAAAGAACACAAGGAAAAGATAAATGATATATCGTTTACTTCTAATAAAATGAATGTGGAAATTGCCGTTGATTTAAGCAAAAGTTTAATTTAATCTTATTGACCTTTCATTTGTTTTTCAAATTCTTCTTTACCTCCAAATTTAGGATATATATATTCTTCTTCTAATTGTGACTTATATTGCTCAAAAGCATTGTTTATATTTTTTTTACCATTCTTCACACTTTTTAGTGTTTGTATTAAGTTTATTAATTTTTCAAGATTGATATCTCTATTTTCTCTTTCCATCATTAATCTTATGATACTCATTGGAACTTTATCAAATTTTTCAATTACTGACTGGAAGTATATCCTTTCATCATTTTTTTCCAATTCAATTATTTCAGGTTTATCTAAAAAATCGACTAATGACAATATATTATTTGTTAATTCAACTAAATTTGGTATAGAGTCTGCTGAAAAGTCCATAATAAAATAAATTAAGATTTTATTATGTAATAGTAATCGCAAGAAAAGTACCATTGTGTATTCTGTAATCTAATTTTTTATTGTTTTCTTTGTACTTTTTCGATACCTTTTTTGTTTTCCCAAGTGAACAGAATACAGTATGTAATAATGGATAATATGGTAATTCAACAATATTTACATTTAGCATTTCTATAGTTCTTAATGTTTTTATGTCTGGAATATTTGTTATCTTTGTATTATTCATCACCAAATCTTGTAATCTGTCACAAGATACAAAAGTATCAATATTATCAATTTCAGTATTAGACATGTCTATATATTTAATATTTTTAATATCTGTTATTTTTTTTATTGGATTGTCATTACATATTAATTTTTCTATTTTATTATTTCCTGTTATGCAATTTAGTTTGTTATTAGAACATAACAAAAATTTCAAATTTGGTGTTATTGTGATGTTTGTCAGTTTATTAAAATCGCAATCCATTTTTTGCAAACTTTCAATTGCTGGTAAGGATGACAAATTATTAGATTTACAATTTAACTCCTGTAGATTTTTATTTGGAATTATGGTATCTATATTGTTATGACTTATGTCTAGAACTGTCAAATTGTCAAGATGTGAAAAATCAAATGTTCCTGATATGTTATTACTATTGACAAATAAATATTGTATTCTTGTCAATATTGGTTTCATATATGGGAAACCTAAATGTTTTAGATTTAGTTCAGATAAGTCAATAAATGTAAATTTTTCTTTTCTTGCTTCCTCTATTCTGTATTTTATTATGTCGTCTTTTGTTGTAAATAAGTCTTTTGTGGTTTCATCCCATATTGCCCTTTCAGGATCAATTTCGGCTTTTGATTTAAATTTTACATCATTTTTATATACATCATATTTGTGCGTATGTTTTTTATTTGCATATGTCTGCATATATATTTGTTATATAAATAAATTTTACTCTTTCATCAATTCTTTAATTAGTTGTGTTTTGTTCTTTTTGCCAATTGGAATTTTTTTTTCCTTTGCAATCTTTTTTAATTCCGGCAATGTCATTTTATTATAATCAGGCGTTTCATCATCTGATTCTTCAATATCGACAACTTCTTCAATATCGGATTCACTCGATTCGTCTTCAAAAGCATTTTTTTCTGAATGTGTTTCTTTTTGTTCTTCCACTTTTGTTTCAAACTGATTAACATCAATGTATAATTCAAGATTTTCTTGTGTTACTTCGAATTTCTCATCACTCTTCGGATCCAATTGTAACATCGCAACTTTGTCTTTGTGTTTTATAATATTTTGAATTATGTCATCATCGACACCAAAGAACTTTTTTTGTTCTGTAAATAGTGGTTCATATTTGTCAAAGTGACGTACCAAAAAAATGTTTCTTTTGTATGGCACAAAAAATGAATTAGTAAAATACAATTCATCGTCTTGTAAATCTAAAATAAAAATGTTAATATGCAAAAAATCAGATATATATCTCATTAAATATTTTGTCGGCAGTTTGTCTTCAATATGTTTTGCAATTTCTTGCTTGTTCCACTTTAATTTTGAATATTTAAATTTGGTATAATCGCCAAACAAAAATGCTTTTTTTAAATGTTGGTAAAAATTATCCATAAAAACCTTTTGAGTTTTTTTGTCTGATGTACTTAATGTCGAATTTAAACAATAAAAAATACTAGTAAAAAATGTTGTGTCATTGTTGCTGGAATAAACACCCATGTGTAAAAAATCTTTAAGGAAATTTCCAAATATTTTATTAAGTTTTTCTGGTAATGTAACTAGTCGATCAACATCACCAAATTCTAGATTTTTGTTTTTTTTATTTGAACTTGTGCTTTTGACAGATATTTTTGAAGCACCAGATGATTCCGACGACTGTTCTTTTGGCAGATCAATCATGTCCCCACTGTTGATTTTTGCATAATTTTTTGCAATATAAGTCAATAAATCTGTCGTACTAATTCTTTTTAAATCCATATATACTATAATTCCATATATATTTAAGTAAATTGACAAATAAAGAATAATTCAATTTTTTATTGTGTTATTTTCTAATATTAGATTATAAATAATGGAATCAACAGGAGCAACAGGAGCAACACCATTTGAAAATGAGAAAAAAATACTCAAAGAACTGCGTAAGAAAGATTTGCGGAATGATGACAAAGAAAAGGCTTTCAGAGCAAAATTATTTGATATGATAGCGGAAAAAATAAATAGTGATTTTCCTTTAGTGCCCGAAAAAAAGAAGGAAATAATGGATGAATTTAATGAAAAAAAGAAGAAAATAATGGATGAATTAATAAAAAAGGCAAGGGATGAATTTAATAAAAAAAATAATGATGATAAGTTAGCAGGCACAATTGAAAGTACTATTGATTTAATTTTTAAAGATCTAGAAGAACAAGGCCTAGATATGAAAGAATATGTGTATGATGATGGATATACTAATAGATTGGCTAACTTATACAAAGAATATGAAAATTCATTACACAGCCAAAATATTTCTGGTGGTCGTAGAAAATCGTCAAAGAAATATAAAAAGTCATCTAAAAAACAATCTAGATCAAAGCACAATGTTATGACAGGTGGTAAAAGAAAAACGACAAAAAAGTCATCGAAGAAACATTCAAAAAAATCAACAAAAAAAGGATCCAAAAAATCATCTAAGAAAAAGTCATCCAGAAGAAAACATTAAATAAAATTATTTAGAATTTACAAATTTTAAATAAATTAATTTAAGAATAACAGTATATAACCATATCATGGATAAGTCGAAAAATATTTCTATAAATCATTTTGTTGATAAAATAGAAGATATTGGTGTCGAACATGTTGATCTACTTTTAGACATTATGGAAAGAAAATAAAGATCAAGATAATACAAATGTTGAATCATTTAAACATAGAATAGATTATCCAACAAAAAAAGACATAAAACAAAGGAAAAAATCAAGAGAAAGTTCTAAGTGTCGAGAAAGAAGGCGTTCGAGGAAGAACTCCAAAGAAGATATGTGGAGTTATTTTTATCCTACAAAAAGAGACATAGAAAAAAGAAAACAATCCAGAAAAAACATGTGGAGTGATTTTTAATTAACTTCAATTGTCCATATTCCGCTTTTTAAGGTTGCATTAAGTGACTTTAAGAAACTTTCATAATCTTTTAATTTACTATTATCTTTAATATGAATTTCATAGGATGGCAAACCGTCTGCCTTCTTTTTTGTTTTCACAGATAAATCTAATTTAAATTTAATTTCTTTATTTATTTTTTCTTTTATATATTCAATTCTATCTTCCAAATTATATGGGAATGGATACAAGGGATGATTTGATGGAATCATTACATAAGTCAATTTGTTTTTATCAGCTTCTGTTGAGTATTTTTCCATATACAACATTTTGTCTTTAATTTGTTCACATATACTAGTTCTAGTTGAACTCATTTTTGTTAATCCAAGCAATTTACCAATCTTTTCTAAATATGACTTGTTCTTTGCTGTTGAACAAACAGCGCCTTTGAGTGATGGTATACCTGTGCCACGTTTCTTTTCCAATACTTTTGCACGTTTTTCACGAATCTTGAAAACATCTTTTATTTCATCAAGATTCTTTGTCTTTCTTCTACTTAATTCTTTGTCAATAATACCAACATATTTAAATTCATCTCTGCTGTCATAATAATCCATTACTGTATCAAAATCATATATTGTATTATCATCTTTTAATAAATGTTTGTCATTTTGTTCTTTGCGTTTACCTTTGTCTTTATAATTTTGATATTGTATATTTGTTTTCAAATAATTGTAAAGTGATAAAGATTGTGATATTGGTTTTACATATTTTGTTCTGTAGTACATTGGCACATCTTCATTTTGGTCAAAGGGTTGGAAGATATAATACTTATCAACATATATTAAATATCCTGCTCTGTTGTCTTTGTCAAATACAGTATCTTTAAAGCTATTAAAATCATTTTCAGTAATTGGAATCAATTCGTCCAATGCTTTGAATATAAAAAAATCATCAAACAATTCTCTTTTTTCATCATTATATGACTGTTTGACATATTTTAATATGTCTCTTGCAGTATACATGTAATTTAAAACATACAATTCCTTTATTTTTATCTTTGCATATTCTATTTCGCCACGCGCTAAAGATTGTGTGAAGGTTGAATAATCCAAATTGTCTTTTGTTATTTTTTTATAAATATTCCTTGTTGGATCGTAAAACTCTGCATTAAGTTTTAAATCAGAACATTTGTAATTGCATTTTTGATAATCACATATTGTTGGACATTGTTCATGACCATCTTCACCACAATTTTTAAATTCTTCTATTTCTTCTTTGAACATATTGCCATACATATTTAAAGGACAATCAACAGCAACCTCTTTCATTGCTCTTTCTATTTTTTTAATCAACATATATTTCAATTCTGCTTTTTGATATAACTCTTCCTCTGATGACAAATTGTCATTTCCAAGAGAAACAACATATTTGTAAACTTTGACTTCGGGAAAGACATTTTCTTCATTCATCAGTTTGTAATGGGAACAAAATCTTATTGCACGACCAATTGTCTGATCTACTTTTCCTAAATTGAAATATACATCCAAAATATGCACTTCTCCAACATTTTCTAAACTAATACCTTCATTCATGACTTTTGACCCAAGCACAAATTTAATGAATTTTCCTTCTTTATTTTCAATATGAGAAAACACTGTTTTTAATATTCTCATTTTGTCTTCAGGAATTATTTCAGTCCCTTCTTCAGACGATTTTCCTGTAATTGATACAAATGTTGCTGGATAAAATTTGTGTTCTGGTATATCTTTTTTATCTTTTTTGCCATATTCTGTGGATGATTCACTCACTTTTACAATTGTATTTGCATCACTTTCACTATTTGTTTCTGTATCATTTTTATCTTGTTTTGTCCTGTTACTTTTATGTACATGTTCACCATATGTTTTGCCACAATAATAACATCTAGTTTCACTTGTCAATTGATAATTTGAACTGTCTTCTTGGTATTCTAAATATCCATTTTGCAATAATACTTCTTGAAACAAGTCAATGCCAATCTTAACAAGATTAGAATACACAAATGCAGTTTTGGAACCTTTTTTATTGACGACCAATCTATTCAATTTCTTTAAAGCTTTTGCAAATTTAATTGAAAATAACTTCAAATAAGGCTGTTTGAATATTTTGCCAGTTACTGTTTTCCCATCCTGTGTCAGGTATATTAAATCTTGTTCATTTGGATTCTGAAATATTTCTGTTGCAATTCTTTTATTTAATTGGTCATATGCAATTTTTAACTGGTTCTTTACTAGAGTAAGACCTTCTTTACCATATGATCCATATAATTCTTTTCGGTCATTTGACAATGTTGGAAATGAAAAATTTGCAACAGCTTCAGATTTACGATCTAATGCATCTTCTTCTGCTTCTTTTATGGCTCCGTCGTATGCTTTTCTTTGGAAGGGTAACATGACACATTGGACAACTTTTGTAAATATCAAACCCTTTGGTCTTGTCCCCATATCGACACGTTTGGCGAATATTAATGGATCTGCGCCACGTACATGAGATATATATCCTGATGCCATTTTTTTAAAATAGTCTAAACCCCCAGGTTTTAATTCCATCAAATGGTTTTTGTTTATATTAAAAATCTTATCTCTTTCCATTGGCGAATCTTTTGGTCTAATGAAATTAATCAATTCAACAATATCATGTGCCAAATTTTTCATTGGTGTCGCAGACATTAATACTATTTTTAAATTTATTGAATTATCTATTATTTTTTTTAATGCTTCTCCATATGCATTACCTGTAAGATTGTGTGCTTCATCAACAATTATCAAAGTGTTATTTAGACTGTGAATACGATCAACTGCAATGTCTCTCTCAAATTCGCCTTCTTCTGTTTTTCTATAAGATACTTTTGTTTTATCACCACTTGTAACCTTTCTGTCTACTATTTTTTCACCTAATACTCTTTTGTAAAAACTTCTATAACTCATAAATTTGTAATATTGTAAGGCCTGCATCATAGCAAGTTTAGTGTTTCTTTCTTTTTCAACTTCATCAACATAAGAACCGTTATCTGTACTTTTTAAATAAGTTTCACCAGTACATTTTAACAAATGATGTTTCCAACTTTCTTTAATTAAAGGTCCCGAAACAAGTATATGTATTTTTGTGTTGTACTTCTGTACCATTGACTTAAATTTTTCAGCAATCGCAATACCTGCACATGTTTTACCTGTTCCCAAACCATGGAATATAATAACGCCTTTATAGGGAGTGTCAGGATTAATAAAATTGCTTAATAAAGATTGATGTTCATGCAGTGTAAAACTTCTTCCACAAACATTATCTCTATAATCTTTTATATCATTGTAATCATTTATATCAGGCCTTTCTGGAATTTTATGTGGATAGAATTCTCTTTTTTTATAAAGTTTATATTGAAGTTGTTCATCATTAACTTCTGGATATGTATATTCTTTTTTCATTAGTTTATCTAAATCCTTTTCTTCAGAACGGTCTTCTTCAATATGTTTTATGCTTTCATAGAATTGTTCACTACTCATTTGTGTAAGTTCAATATCTTCTGAATGTTCACTGTTAAACATTCTATATAATTCAAACTGAAAATATAATATAGATATATAGATATATCTCGTTAATTTATTTACATTGATATCTAAACCTAGAATATGGATAAATCAAAAAAAGAATATTCACTTGAGGAGAAAAAAAATCTTGCTGACAAAATTAAATCACTGAAAAAAGAAGAAGAATTAAAAAAAATTAAATCAATTATTTTCAAAGAAAATCCCGATTTGCATTATACAAAAAACAGTTCTGGAATGTTATTTTATTTTCAAAATCTTAATAATTCCACTTATGACAAATTAGAAAAATATCTCAAAAATTTAGAAAATAAAAAGATTTATCGAATGACAATGACAACATCAGAAACAAATACATTAGATTCAATAAATAAAGAATTTAAAGATAAAGACAAATATAAACTTTCTAATTTAGAAAAAAATATGATACGAAGAAAAGAATATGAAGAAGAAATTAAAAAAAATAACAATACATTACATAATGATGAATTATATATGAGCGAAGATACTGAAAAAAATACAACAACGAATATATTTGTAAAAAAGACACCTGAGAGTAATGATGAAGAAAAAGAAAAGAAGGCCAAGAGCATTAAAAAAACATCTGATAGTAATGAATCATCCGAAAAACAGAAAAAGGTCAAAAGTGTTAAGAGTGTGAAAAATGTCAAAAAGCCAAAGTCGGTCAAAAAATCAAAGAATTAAATTATTTTATAATTTTTTTATTTACATATTTGGCGTAAGCCAAATATGTAAATAAAAAAATTGAATTCAATATACTTAAAATAAAATATATATTACTTTTATATTAAATGAATAACCCCTACATTAATACCTATTTATTGACAAATGTAAGCATTCATCCATCACAGATGAATAGTAATATAAAAAGTCATATTAAAAAAAATTTGTCAGATAGAGTTCTTAATAAGTGTTTTTCTGAATATGGTTTTATAACTGAAATTCATTCGGTATATGTCATGCCTGATGCAAAATTAATACCGGAAGACCCAACAGCTTCTGCTGTATATAATGTTAAATTTTTATGCACACTGTGTCATCCATTAAATGGAAGTACAATTATGGGTGTTGTTGAAAGCCTAAATCAGAAAGTAATTAATATTGTGAATGGTCCAATCAGAATAATTATAAATGCGGCCATTTCAAATGTTAATACAAATGTATTTAAATTTAACAATAAAGAAAGAGTATGGACTATTGTTCAGAGTGACAAAAAATCAAATGATAAGACAGACGAACCAAAAAAATATATGATTCTCAAAGCGGGGGCACATGTAAAAGTGAAAATCATAAGTAAAAAAATTGTCGATAAGACTGAACGAATTTTGTGCTTAGGATATCTTGAAAATATCGCAACTGATGAAGAAGTCAAAGAGAGTCTTAAAAATAAATATATACATAAGCCATCAAAGGATAATACGATTGAAAATATAGATGATTACATTAAAAATAATATAGACGATGTTGAAAATACAGAAGACACTGAAGAAGAGACAGATGAAGAAACTTAAAATAAATCGTTGGATTATATTTAAGAAAATATAAATATAATATAATTAGTATTTTTCTATGTCTGTTAAAAAAAAGCAAAGTTATTGTAATAATTGTGATAACTATGGTCATGAATATAAATCATGTCCAATGCCAGTCACAAGTCATGGTATAATTTTGGTAAAATTAGATAAACAAACAAAAATAAAACACACAAGTACAGATATTAAAAATGAATCGATAGGCATATATCCAAGAGATTATTCTGATTTAGATACGATTAGTAGATATATGAATTTAATACAATTTTTAATGGTAAGACGTAAACATTCACTAGGTTATATTGAATTTATCCGAGGACGATATAAAATCGACAATATCGACGGTATTAATTTTTTGTTTCAACAGATGGTTCCCGAAGAAATAAATATGATTGGGTCAAAATCATTTGATGAGTTGTGGAGAGAAATGTGGAACAATGATGAAGAAAAAATAAGACATTTTAAAGGCGAATATGAAATGTCAAAAGCCAAATTTGAAAAATTAAAAAATGGAATTGATGTTGATATTCCATTGAGTTTTTATTTAAATATTATTCCAACTTATAAAACACAGGAGTGGGGTTTTCCAAAGGGAAGACGAAGCAAGAGCGAACCATCTCTAGTATGCGCACAGAGAGAATTTCGGGAAGAAACAAGTATTGACCCTTCAAAAATAAGAATAATAAGTGAAATTAAACCTATAGAAGAAAATTTGACCGGTACAAATGGTGTTAAGTATAAACATATTTATTATGTTGCAGAGCTAATTGATGATGTTGATATAGAAATAGGAGAAAATGGTGAAATTGGAGCAATATCATTCTTTTCATATAATGATGCAATAAACTCAATAAGAGAATATCATTTAGAAAAACGTCAGATACTTACATCCTTATTTATGTATTACATAAAAACAATTGTTGCTAATAAAATAAATTAATATTAATTATATATTTATGGACGATAGACATGAATATATAAAATTATTTTTATATTTAAAAGAAAATAAGTGGGATGATTTTGTGACTAATATTGGCAAAATAGATGATTTTAATCCAAATATTCGAGATGATCAAAATAATTATTTTTTAAATTATGCAATCATGTATAACAATATTAATATAACAAAATTATTGATACAAAAAGGTGCAAAGTTAGACATAAGTGATAATGATAACAAACCAATACTATTTATTCCAATAAAGTATGGTTATAATGATATTATGAAAACACTTTTAATGGCAAATAGTGAAAGTATTGGTATATCAATCATTGATATGAAAGATTCGCAACATAGAACAGCTTTACATTATGCCATAAAATTAAAAAATAAATTTGCTGTTGAATTACTCCTTAAACATAAATCAAATCCCAACATTCCAGATGGTAATGGATACAATGCTTTGCATTATGCAGTTTATTCTAGAGATATTGACATGTGTAAATTGATAATAGAATATATTGTTAATATCAATGCCAGATGTAATACGGGCGAGACTGCTTTGCATATCGCCTGTAATTTTCAGCAAAATGAAATTGTGAAATTACTGTTGTCAAAAAATGCAATTATTAATATTCAAGATTATGAACATGAGTTTAGTCCAATTCACTATGCAATAAATCTAAATAATAATGAGTTATTGTTGCTTCTCATTAAGGAAAATGTTAATCTTAATATACAGGATGTTTTTGGAAACACACCTATGCATTATATTATGATAGAAGAAAATTATCATATGATTGATATTCTTATTGATTCTAAATTACCACTAAATTTTAACTTGTGGAATATCGAAGGGAAACTGCCATTACATTTATTATTGGAAAACTATTCTACAGACAATATGTATTATGTTGATAAAATTTTAGAAAAGACAAATGTGTCATTTAGAGATAATACTGGCATATCATGTTTATATATGTTAGTAAAATTGGGAATATGGAAAAGCTATAAAAATATACTCAGCAAGAAAAAGTTGGACATACTTACAAAAAACAAAAATGGATTTAGAATTATTGATGAAATACCACAAAAATCATATGATGAATTTATTGATATGGTTGTCATGTCATATTATAATAGATTGAAAAAATTAAAAGATGGTTGGGAAGATGAATGGAAAAATATGTGCAGCAGAGATTTTAACATGGACGATGCATTAATTAAAAAAAATAAATTGACATCAGAAGATCTAAAAGATAAAAAATGTAACAGGTTAATAAAAAGTGAAATATTAAAGTTAATAGAATTAAAAAGTAATGACACATGTACAAATAATTCATATCCGATAGGAAGGGCAAAAACATGTATTTCATTATCTGAAGGTGAACATATTGGATTTTGTACATTTACTGGATCAACTTTGGATGTTTTGATAGGACTGATTTATCTATTACAAAAACATAAAAATGTTTGTAGTACATTGTCGCATGATTTTTCTGAAAATGCAAATTTATGTTCTTTTTATCGTTCAATAGGCATAATCGTAAATAGCAGATGTGAATTCTTAAATTTTGAGATTGTATGGGTAAATCAAAAATTATTTCTTGTTGAACAATTCTATGAAAAAATAAATAAGTGTAAAAGTAAAAATGTTAAATTTATTATTGTTCCTCTTGGAATTGAAATGGAAAATGGCACTCATGCTAATTATTTAATATATGATATTCCAAACAACACAGTTGAACGATTTGAACCACATGGATCTTCTTATCCATCAGGGTTTAATTATAATCCGTCATTATTGGACGAAGTATTAAAAATAAAATTTATGGAAATAAATGAAGACATAAAATACATCAGTCCAAAGGAATATTTGCCTAAGATTGGATTTCAAATGTTGGACATTTTAGAGTCACATAAGAAGAAAATCGGAGATCCAGGGGGATTTTGTGCATTATGGAACATATGGTATACAGATATGAGATTGACACACAAAGATGTTCCATGTAAAGAATTGGTAAAGATGTTAATAAGAAGTATTAAAAATCAAAATGTGTCTGTTAAAAATATGATTAGAAATTATGGTAAATTTATAATCGAAAAAAGAGATGATATATTAAAGAAAGCTGATTTAGACATAAATGATTGGCTTAATGACCAAGTGTCAGACACACAAATAGACAATGTTTTAGCTGAATTAAAAGATGAAATAGATAAACTTTAAATCAATCTAGAACTATTAAATATGTCGTATAGAAATTCCTTTACATCTTCATTTAAATCTATTTTTTCACGATCATATGCAATATACGTTAATTTCTTACAGGTTGTTATTTCCATAGGCAATTTTTTAATATTATTTAATGAGACATATAATGTTTCTAAATTTGGCAAATCTAAAAACAGAGTCTCAGGGATCGAATTTAAGTAATTTGCTGTCAAACTTAATTTTTGTAATTTTTGCGTAGTTACAAATTGATTACTATGTATAACATTTATTTTATTATAAGGCAACATAAGAACAGACAGATTTGACAATGGGTCAAATAATTTTTCTGGAAGATTTGTCAATTTATTATTTGAAATATGTAAATGTTGTAAATTTTCTAAATCTGTAAATGCTTCTTCATGAATAAATTCAATTTTGTTGTTGGAAATTTCTAAGCATCTTAATTGATTTAATTTTTTAAATATATTTTCATTAATAATTTGTATATCATTATTCATCACCACCAAATCTACTAAATTTATTAATGACTTGAATGTGTTATCACTTAGAAAACTAATATCATTATTAGATAAGTTTAATGTTTCTAAATTTTCCAATCCTGCAAAAGCATCTTCATGAATTGATTCTATTTGATTTGTTCTCAGAATTAAATGTTTTAATTTTGATAAAGATTTAAATGCGTCCTTATCAATTTTAGTAATTTTGTTATAAGACATATCTAATATTACAAGATTTGTATACATTGACAGGTCGGGAATTGATGTTAAATTTCTGTTCCATAGGTCTAATTCTGTCACATCTGAATATTCCATTTTTGTATATGATTCATGCTTATTTATTGATATTAGAATATTTAGAGTTTCAATTTTTACTTTATGAGGGATTTTTATATTTATAAAACCATATGACTAATATAATAATCATAATTAAAACAACAATATTAAACACATTTTTATCCATTCTTATAGCCCCCTTGTCTTTTGTATATTCATCTATAACTCTCTCAACTGACATTTTGGGTTTCCCATTCATTACATTTACTTCATTATGCATATCAACTGCCCATTTAATAAGTTTATATCTTGATCTCAAAATATCATCAGTCAATGGATATTTTAATAGATTTTGTTGATAATGATACCTACATTTTTCACATGGCAACATTTTTTTTAAATGTGTAAAGAACAATTTAAAATCATCCATCTGTTCCTGAGTTGGATTTTCAGGATATGCTACTGTTAGGTAGTGTATGAACTTCCATAATGGATTTCCCCATAATTTAGGATTTATATTATACATATAATTTAGCATATAAATAAATATTATATTGTCATTTTATATTCTGTCATATCAGCATCAATAAATGTGATTATTTTTGTTTTATTAATATTTTTTTTAATTGTCAACATGTCTTCAATACCATTTATCTTTTTATTTCCGACTTTTGAAACTACCAAAAACTTTCTTACTAAATTATCTTCAATGTACGACCCATCAAAAGTCTCATTGAATATTTTTACCTTTTCAGGATCAATACCATACATCACAACTAATTTCTCATCATTAGATGCATATAAATAATAATATTTATTAATAATTTTGATGTGCTTTTTGCTATAATAATTCATAATCATATCTTCACTTAATTCACAAAATTTGAAACCATTGATATCACATTTAATATTATTATCACTGATGTTTATTTGATAAATTGAATCATTGATATTTACATAATTGATTGTCAGAGATTTTAATTCATTATTTCTGTAAAATTTGATCTTAGATGAAGTATTTAAATTTAGTAATAAATATGTGTCATAATACACATATTTATTTATATTATCACTTATTATCATTCCATCTTTATTAAATTCTTTATTGTCAATCGATATAATCACATCATCTTTTTTAAAGTAAAATGGTTTTTTTCCATTTAATAATTTAACAGAATCATCATTTAAAATAAGAGCATAAGATATATTTCCATCTTCATTAATATCAATGTCACATATGCTGCAATTTAATGGTATTGAAATAATATTGTTATTGATAAATTTGTCAATAATAGTCAGAATGATTTCATAAGGTAATATGTTTACTCTTGTATCTTTAGAAATAATCATGCCTAACATTTTTTCTTCATGATATATCATCTTGCCACTGTCCGATTGTTCATAAGACTCATCAACAGTAATAACTGGAATTCTTGGATATAATCTTGAGTGAACACAAAAATCATTTATGACGATATATTTTCCTTTTTTTAATTCATTAAGTCTGACATAATCAATTGTTTTTATTAATGTTTTTATTTGTTGAAAAGTAACAAAATCATCAAGTGTCAATATTCCAATATCATATTGTTCAATTGAACTAAACACTTTACAGTTTTGCATAATACCATCTTTTTCATATTGTACTGTATGAGCATTTTTAATTCCGTGATGTGTTGTCAATATAATATTATCAATTATTGTCCCTGTACTTGTTAACACCTCTGCGGGTTCTGACGCCCAAGACTTGAGTCTCTCCCCCCTCCACGCTTTTATTATTGTTGAAGATAAAACCATTTCTATAAAAAAGGTACTGCCACATTTGTATTTTAAAACATGTATCGTATTTAATTGTTTTTTCAATTTTTTTATTTATATATTTGGCGTAAGACAAATATATAAATAAAAAAATTGAAAATTCTTTCTCATGATTACTACATATCTTACATATTATCAGCATAACAAAATGGACATTCTAATCGAGACATATGCCGCAAATTGGCTAACTAAGTTATTCAATTCAATAATAATTGTTTCAGTGGTGTATTTCTTGGCAGTTTTATGGAGAAACACAAATAATAATACAGTATTAACTAAGCCAAATACAAATAATGACAAAGTATTGCGTAATAACAATGTGTACAGTGGAAAAAAGTTTAATGAATTGACTAAAGGTAAAAAATTTTACAAATTGACTAATGAATATGATACACATTTCAGTTTTAAGTATAAAAATGGATTAAATATAGACACCAATAAATTTAATCCTGCAAACACCTGTTCATCAGGTGGTCTGTATTTTACAGATAGTAGCAATGTTTCTTATTGGTATGATAGATTCAATTATGAATATAAATATATTAGAGAAGTCACTGTTCCAAATGATGCACTTGTATATGTTGAAGATCTTAAATACAAAGCAGATAAGATCGTTGTTTCTGGAAAATCTCTGATTGAAAAGTCTGATATATGGAAAAACAACGATTTTATCAATTCACTCACACATAAAATGATAGAAGAGTATTTCCCAAAATTGAAGCATCAGAATAAAAATTTAGTTAAAAAAGTATTACATATGATTCCAGAATATATCGATTTTGTTAAAAATAGAACTGTAGAATATTGCAGAATATCTTTAGAAAAATATGGAGATGCTATTAAATATATTAAAAATCCGACCGATGATGATTATATAAAGATTATTCAAAGAGACATTTCATTTTTAAAATATATTAAAAATCCATCGGCTAAAGTACTTGAATATGTAGTTCGTAATTATGAAGATGCTTTAAACTTTATCCCAAATCCATCAATAGATTTAATTAAATTGTCTCTAGAAGAATTTCCATCAGCAATTAAATTTGTAAAACAGACTGATGAAATATGTAATATTGCTATTAAAAATGATCCATCCGTAATAAGATATATTAAAAATAAAACTTATGATCACTATAAATTAGCGATTGAAATGTGTGATAAATATCACTCTATTCTTGTTGAAGAAGATCCTTGTCTTGTTGAAGAAATATTAGAATATTATCCATCACTACTCGAATATGTCAAACATCAGTCAGATGAAGCATGTACGATTGCAATCAAAAAAGACCCATCGACAATACGATTTGTACATTCGCAAACTCCAGAACTATGTAATTTGGCAATTTCTCTTGATGTAAATTGTAGCAAGTATATCAAGAATTTTGCATTGCTGAGCGATAAAATGTTTATTAAAGTTATTAGAGCCAACAAAAAAATTATGGACATGTTATATGTCGATCAACTAAGAAATCAATAATTTTTATTTTCTTTAACTTTTCCATCTTTGTCATATATAATCCATTTTCCCTTCTTTACTCCATTTTCATAATCACCTTTTTCTTTAACTTTACCATCTTTGTCATATATAATCCATTTACCTTTCTTTACTCCATCTTCATAATTACCTTCTTCTTTTATTTGTCCATTTTCATGATAGTATACAAAATACCCATGTTCTTTATTATCAACATATGTGCCCTCAAATTTAATTTTTCCATTATCATAATATTCTACATATGGTTCAAATTTATTTTTGTAATTGCCTGATTGTATTCTGTCTAAATCTGATATCATTTGACTATATGTTGTTCTTAACACTCCAATAACTTTGATATCGTCAAAATCATAACTTGGATGTGATTCAATAAATTCTGCTAATTTAAAAACAATTGACTCATATTTCTTATGAATATCTTTGTTATATGCTTGTTTTAAATATGCAACATAATCAATTGTAATATAGGACACAATTGAGATCATTCCTAATTCTGCATCTAAACCATTATATAAAATGTAACCTGTCAATAATATATCATTAACAAAAGTCATCCACATATTTCTTTTTTTATCAATTGTGTAAATATTAGTATATGATGGCGTATACAAATTTAAAAATTTACTGGTGTTCAATATTCTTTTTGATATGTTATATGGATATGCTTGACAAAAACTTAATATTAATGGATCTAAATTGTCTGGAATATTTTCATATTCACTTTTAAATCCTTTTATCATTTCACCATAATTTCTGCTTTTCCCAATAGATTTATCCACTGTTATATATGATTCTTTGATTCTCCAATATTCCTTGACAAATTTTGTTAATATCTTGCCATTTAAGAAATGTTCTGATGCATATCGTTCAATTATTTGTGATTTTATATTATCAACATATTTCTTTGTGTACAAATGTTTTGCAATATTGTTTCTGTTTGTTTTGTCATTATCACTGTCAAATTCATTTTTATATTCACCATCTTCATAAAGCGCAATTACTTTTTCTTTTGACATTTTTAAATCTTCTGCTGTTTCAACTAACATATTTTCTATCTTAAAATTGTCTCCACTATTATCTAAATAGGTCAACAAATCTGATCCAATTCTTTCAAATACATGGTAATCAGATTTATAACCTTTGTACTTTCCCAATACTTCATCAAGAGAAAACTTATTATCTATCTTAACCAACAATTGTTTCAAATCAAGTTTTCCCATTGAATTCAAAAATGCAACAACTTTTGTAATTTGATCTGGAATATTGTATAATAAACCATATACATAAGCATAATTTAGATTTTCATTTTCAAATGTAAAAGTTGTCTTCATGTGATTCATCATTGTTCCGAATTTTGTTTTGTTATGTCTTCCATCAATAAAATTCATAATTTCCAAATCATCCCAAAATGACTCCATTTTTTTTGATTTTATTTTTCCATACTTCTTATCATAATCTTTTGCCACAGTTATGTCTTTATTTTTACTTCCTGTAACTCTTCCACATAAGTCTCTCTCAATGCTTAATTCCTCTGGATGTATTATATAAAACATGCCTTCTTCATCATTCAGTTGATCATATTTAAATCCTGTTTTATATGCTTGTGGAATTTCGGTGTTGTTTTTAAAATCATTTATACTATCATCTCCTATGTAATTAAATTTCTTCTTTTCAGATGTTAAATATTGATCACTAATAATTTTTTTTAAATATTTATTTTCAATTAATAATTCTTCATCATTTTTTTCACATAAATTGTCATATATGCCATCACTAATATTTTCAATTGAAATATTATATTGTGTTTTATTGTTTTTCATTTTATCTTTTTCATAAAGATAATACACAATACCATCAGACTTTCTTCCGACACGTCCACGACGCTGCATTCTGCTTGATTCTGATATGTTTGTTGGTCTAAGTGATGCATTCTTTTTTTTATAATCATAAATATTTGTTTTTTGTATACCTGTTTCAATCACATATTTTAATGTTTTGATTGTAATAGATGCTTCTGCAATATTTGTCGCAACTATCGCAAAATTAGTATAATACCCAACACCTTTTTCTAAATCATTTTCATTTACGTCATTAAAATTAATATCTTTTGATATTCGAAGTTTACTAATATTGTCATCAATTTGTTCAATAAAAGTTCTTTTCACTGAAGACAACTGACTGTGATATGGAACTGCAATCATGTTGTTTGGCAAAATATTTTGTATGTCTGCTATTATTTGATTTATTTCTGCTGTTCCCGATGCAAATATCAATATATCGCCTTTCAAACCGTCCGACAATATTTTTCTAACTGTTTCTATTATGGAATTATTTGGTGTATATATGTCATTTACATTATATCTTGTCCCAAATCCTGGGGGTGATATGTGAAATCTTCTATCGACATTTATTCTGTCTATTTTATTATCCTTTATCCATTCACACAAAGGGTATTTCTGATTATCATTTATTGATCTGTAATATCTTCTGTACACAGGTTCATCTTCATCCATGGTCGCACTTAAAATCACTAATCGCACATTGTTATTTAAATTTACAGATGTTCTTAAAAATGACAGTAGCAAATCCATATTTCTGTTATGTTCATGAGCTTCATCAATAATAATTGTGTCATATTGATTTAATTCTTTATATTCATCTCTTCTTTCAACATATTCTTTTAATGCTTTATTTAATTCTTTTACTAATAAACCATCAGTGACATATTTTAACACAAGATGATTTGTCTTTTTTTCATGAGCATCATCTTTATATTTCATTTGAATATAGTAATTATTTGACTTATTCTTATTTTCACTGTTGTCATCTTTTTCTACAAACAAATCATCAAATTCACTCTTGTCTGTTTTTGGATATAAAAATATAGGTAGCCCAAGTTCAACTGACACAATTTCTGCATTTTTTGTCGTTGGTGTTTTTCTTGGTTGTGTGCATACTACTTTCCCATAATTATTAAAATCAATTGCTTTTGTATAATACATAAATAATTTTGGAACCTGTGTCGATTTTCCAACACCAGTGCCACCTGTTATATAAGACACTCTATTGTTAATAAAATGATGGCAAAATCCAATTTGTGAAACCCAGTCAAGCGCATATGCTGAATACCAAGAACGTTCCATATTGTAAATAAAAAAATCAACAAGTTTACCATTATTTTCATATGTACCTGTATATTTATAAGGCAATTCTGTTAAATAATAATAAGAATCATTCCAGTATTTTCCATTTCTGTCAAACACACTAGTCAATTTTTCATGTAAATTGTCTCGTTGAGTTTTTTTTTGATCAGTAATTTCAGCATTTGGACTAAATATTGATAATATTCCTTTTGTTGCCATACTGTTAAAAATATGATATATCAATACTTCTTTAGTAGAATAATAATAACCTCTAATCTCATCTTTCAACATTGTATCATAACCCATTGTATGTCTCAAATAACCATTTATGTTAAACCAGTCTAATTGTTCTGAATTAATCTTTTGTATAAATTCTGATTTGTGTCTTTCAGTTAACATTCTCCAGTCTTTTGGCAATGGCGTAAATTTTCCATCTATTACATCATGTGACAACAATTTTGCATAGCTGTATAAAATCTTATGTGTTATTTTAAACTTTTTATTTCTGTCTTTATAACAATTAACATGAATATATTCTTCAGGCATTCCATCTTTTTTTTCATTTAGCAATAAAGTGCCATAATATGTATACTTAAGTCTATCAAGATCTCTTCTCATAAATTCATATAAATAAGCTGGCTTGAGTGACAATAATGATTCTCTAATATCTTTATATTCCAGTTTGTAACTTTGTATTTCTTCATCATCGTCTTCACGAATTTTTTCTTTTATCGGCTTGTAATCTTTTAATTTTGGATTATTTTTTGCAAAATGATTATTAAAACCGACGACAAAACTGATAAAAAATCTTCTAAATATGTCTGGCTGAATATACCTATCTGGATTATCTTTAATAGACTTATCAACATCTACATATATTTTTTTATTTTCACAATGGTCTTTTATTACATCTAATTTATTACCAAAAAATTCTTTTTCCTCCTCTGTTAATTTGTCCCATTCAACATTCATAATTATTTTTTTTAATAAATTGTGTACATTATTTTTAAATAAATCATCAAACAACACAAGACAATTAAATGCATAACCATTCGTCGAAAAGTCAAATAATGTCCATTTTATTGATTTAACATCTTCATAAAAATGATTTCTAATAACATTATAAATATCTCCAACATATAATGAATTAGTGTTTTCAAGCATATTTTTATATTCGATTGGACTCATATCTTTATTAAAAATTTTAATGTCATAATCACTAATAATATTTTTATTAAACTTTTCATTTGTGTTTTTATATAATTCCAACTCATCGATGTCTTTTATTGCACATGGTAAAACATCCATCCAGTTTACATACATCTTATGTGACATTGTTCTTATTGTGTCAAGTAACAATAAAAAATTATGTTCGATATGTTTTTCATCAAAATTTATTTCTTGTATAGAGTCATTTTTATCTCTAATACATCTTCCATATTGCAGATTTGAAAATTTGTACTTGGGTGATTTTTCTGTTATGTCAATATCTTCTACCTTTTTTTTATAAATATCATTAAAACTTGTAATTTCTGTTGTATCGCCATTTAAATACGGAAGCAGAAAAAGTAACAACCATTTTGCATCCTGATAATTATTTTGTTCTAATTGATAAACATGTTCCTTGGTATTTTCAAAATGAAACATCATTGCTAATGCATCTAACATTTTGTAATAATACTTTGCTAATATTTGTTTATGATCTCTTTCAAGAACAGGAAATAATGAATCAATGACATTTTCATTAAAATCTCTTATTATATTGTCATCCACAAACTTACTAGTCAACATATATAATAATTAACCAATATAAAATTTGATTTTTAATCATCAAAGACTTTAAGACAATACAGATTAGTTAATATCATGAGCACCAAATTAAGTAATGCTGATTATAAATTAGAAAAACGTATTAATGATATGTTTGACAGTTCATTCTATGATGATGATTTTATGAAAAGTATTGCATTAAAACCAGAAGTTGAGAAAAAAATAATAGATTATCAGATTTTACATGTTATGAACATTGTTACTTCTTTAAATAAACATAATATTGCAATTGATTCTTCATCAACAGGGACTGGAAAAACATATACAACAATTGCAGTATGTAAACAGTTGAATCTGAAACCATTTATCATTTGTCCAAAAAGTGTTATTGGCCAATGGAAGAACGTATGTAAACATTTTGATGTGGTTCCAGAACTGATTGTGAATTACGAAACATTAAAATCAAAAAAACAAACTGTCACAAAATATTTGACAATTAAAGATGATGAATACAAATGGAGTTTCAGAAATAATAACATCATATTGATTTTTGATGAAGTTCACAAATGTAAACATATTGATTCTCAAAATGCAAAATTATTATTATCTGCAAAAAATAAAGTAAAAATGTTATTGTTAAGTGCAACTTTATGTGACAAAAATGACGATTTTCTATTGTATGGATACATTTTAAATTTGTATTCAAAATTCAGATCTGGTAAACAATGGATTCAACAGAAGATTCGTGAATATGAACAGATGATTGGAAAAAAAAAGGGAAATGCATTGTCAAAATTTTTATATCCAGAATATGGTTCACAAATGTCAATTGCAGATATTAGTAATTATCCATTAAATAAGATCAGTGCTGAATGTTATGATTTAGATACAAAAATCCTTAAGAAAATTAACAATTATTATCAGGAATTAAAAGACAATAATGATAAAGATTGTGAATTAGGAATTAAAACCAAGCTGAGAATGAAAATAGAAAAATACAAATTACCAATAATATATGATTTAGCAATGAAATATCTTGAACAAAATAAGTCTGTTGTTATATTTGTCAATTTTGTTGAATCATTAAAAAAGTTAGAAGAAAAATTCGCTGATGTTAAATATTCAAAATTGTGTGGAGATCAAAAACAGAAGCAGAGAGATGATGCCATAAATAAATTTCAAGAAAATAAAGTAAGACTGATGTTATCAATGATTCAAGTTGGTGGTGCATCTATAAGTTTGCATGATGTTGATGGGAATTTTCCACGTGTGTCAATCATATCTCCATCATTTTCGAGTATTGAATTGATCCAGACCCTTGGCCGTGTTTGTAGAAGTGGAAGCAGTTCGCCTTGTTTACAAAGAATTGTATTTTGTTCTGACACTTATGAAGAACAAATATGTAAAGTAATAAATGACAAAATAAATTTTATAAATAATTTGACTGATGATGATCTGGAGGTAAAAAGAATATAAATTTATTTTAGACCTATAGGTATAAAATAATTTTTTATGCTTTTTAGTGCCTAGAAGTTTTAATGTTTATCAATAAATTGTTTCATCAGTTCTAATGTGCGACCATTTTTATCTTTATAGAAATAAAACTCATTTTTAGGTGTATATAGCAATATTGTTGGAAATCCTTCTACTTTAAAATTTTCTATAATATTTCTGTCTTTGTCACTTCTTGCAACATCAAATTCTAGGAAATTGACTTTTTTATCATATATTTTTTGTAATTCTTGCCAGATCGGCTCAAACTTTATACAATGTCCACATGTTTTCATTTTGAACAAGAATAATGTCTTATTTTTTGGATTTATGTGTTTTTTGGAACTGTCACTTGTGTTGGCATTCAAATAAATCATATACATTTCCTTTAACATTCCAAGAAGTTCAGATATTAATATTTTTATTTTTACTTTATCTTCATTATCACCTTTCTTTTTTTTTACCATTTTATATAATTCAACAAGGGCATAAAGTGTGTCTTCCATCATATTCATATTATTTTTTGCTAATGCGTCGTCAAAAATTTTAGATAAGACAGATAATTCAATGGTTTCATCATAAAAATCTCTCGTTTTGAATGACATATGTGTAATATATAATTTACATATATATTATATATTTATGAATGATTCTGATAATAATCTTATAAGCGAACCGGAAACCAATATTAATAAATTATTAATATCAAATCCTAAAAAATATCCCAAAAGTTCTAAAGGAAACCAATGTATAGGAAAATGTTATCCAGCAGGAACAAAAATAGTACATCCAATAACATTAGAATTTGTTACAAACACTAATTATCCCTTCTGTCCAGTAAATAATGAAGATTCTCCAATTGAACCATGTATGATACCAGTTAACAAAAATCAAATTAGTGATAAAGATTTAGAATATGAAACCATTGTTCCAAATTTAAATTTTGACATTGAGAAATTCATAAAAATTTATTATAAGATATTCACTTTTGAAGAAATGATACAGTGGTTAGAAGTGAATAAATATAAATCATTACAAACAAAATTAAGAGTTTTAAATATGGCATTGTCTTGCTATGGAAATACTATTGATATTATTGATAGTAGACTTGCTGAATTTATTATTGAGATTATTAAAAAGAAATATTTATTAACGATGTATTACAAATTATATGGTTATATAAATGTGACAGATGATAAAGTCCATTTTTCTGATGTTATATCTAATAAATTAGATATTGAAGAAAGAATGAAAGAACGTATTCAGTACATGTTGACATTTGTAACAACAGAAGAAATAACAAAATTTACAATTAAATATATCAGAAATAGAAAAACAGAATTAGAGAATATAATTGATAATGTTGATGCAATGATAACAGATTTTATAATTTATTTTGAAAATAAAATAAGAACCACATTAAAAATATAATATTTTGATATAATATAGAATGTTTAAAATAAAAACACCTGTCATAGTCGAGTCTCCTTTGAGCTTCAGCATGTCACCTGTCACGGTATCATCACCAGTCGCAGTTGCATCTCCAGTATACATAAAAGGCCCTCCGGACTCTGTTCAACAACCTATTCCCGCACTTGCTTTGTCTACAAGTTTCCCCCTTGTCAGTCTAAAACTAAATCCAACTTTATATGTCGATGTTGATACAGGTCTTAATGATAATTACATGATTCAAAAAGATGTTACAGAATATATAAGATATAAAACATTGGATAAATGGTTATATGATGATATGAAATATTTGCTGAAGTATCTCGTGGTTGATGATGGAAAAGTAAGAGTTGTTAGAAGTTCAAAAGAAAAAGATGATAATAAAATTTCATCGGATAGCACCTCTGATTTGGAAAAAAAATCAGACTACATTGGTGAAAATATTTTGACTAAAGATAAAACAAGAGATGTCTTAATCAGAATTTTAAGACAGTTCAATGTAAAATGGTTTGATTTGCCACATAAAGAAAGCTTGGTCAGAGATATGATTGAAAGATATCTTAAACATAAACTCAAAAAACAATTGGCAGATAGAGATTAATTTTCTCTTTGTCTTTTTGCAGGTTTGTCATTTACTGTATTTTTTCTTTTAATTGTATGATCCACAATATTGTCATAAATGTATTGGATTTTCGCTTTTTGATTTCCATTTTTGTAATAACTTTTCCATATGCCATTTGGTACTCCATTTAAGAAAGTACCTTGTTCAGATATATTTCCATTTTCATAATATGATGTATAACTACCATTAAATACATTGCCGACCATATTTGCATATCTGTCAACGTTTCCATTTTTATAATAGTGTATGTATTTTCCATTTTTTTCATTGTGTTTCCAATCAATTTCGACCTGAACACCGCCATCACTGAAATATGTAATCTCTTTTCCGTGCCTGTTGCCATTGTTAAAATTTATTTCACAAGTAATGCCTCCATGATGAATGTCATAAAATACATCCTTTCCATGTTGTTTTCCGTTTTTCCAATTTGTTTCCCTTTTTTCCAATTTGTTTCCCTTTTTTTTAAACCATTGTCATCATACTTTATAATAGATCCAGTGTATTTATTATTATCAACAAGTGGGCAAAACGAAAAATAATAAGCAGGATCTAGCGTTTTGAAATAATGAATACCTTTTGCACAAATTCTATCTAAATTTTTGTCAAAATCTGGTTCTTCAACAATTTTATTAAGTTTATATTCAATAGATTTATCATAAATATAATTATTTACACATTTTAATGATTCTAATGTAACAATATCAACAATCTTTATTACTTTTAATTTGTCCGCTCTAAATTTAGCAAATAATGGATTATATATACCTTTTCTTGATTCATTTGTAATGGTATCTTTTAATTTTTTAAGTGCAACAATAGAGTCTTTACATTTTTTATAGACAATCGATTCGTCATTCTCATATTCTTCGAATAGTTTACGCAATTGTTCTAATGTATGTGACATTTTTGATGTCAAAATTTAAGATACTTGTATATTGTGTTTAATATTCAATTTTTTATTTTTAACTCATGTGTTGATTGACATATAAGTTAAAAGATGGTAAAAAAATCATGTTAGGAATTCAGCCAACAGATTATTTAATTTAGCCAGTTCTTCACTTTTATAATCATTCGTATATGGATTTGTTGAGATGTCTGTGTCTAATTGATTAAAACATATTAAGACAGGATTGAGTGGAAGTGGTTTGTTGAATGTCGTCTCAAGTGAACGTTTCAATTTGTCAAAATTATACCATTCAGTATTGACCATATGAAATAATAATTTTAATAAATTGTATTTATATCTAATTTTTTCATATTTATAAGAACCATTGTTGACAGTGTCTGTTATTATTGGAAATAGCAGTTCTTTTATTTTAACAACAACTTCTTTTGTAAATTTAAATTCATCTAAATCATCATCACCTCTATTAGTTAATTTTGTATCAGTCATCCATTTTCTCGATGTTTCATATTCTTCATAAAGATCACAAGATCTTGTTGAATAACATAAATATTTTGAACATAGTGTGTTATAATCTGCACCAACAGAACTATTTATAGTTCTTATAAAATTAATACATTCATCTCTAATTTCATTTGTCACGAAATTGATGTAACATCTTAGTTGTTTTTGGGTAGACAATTGTTTGTCTTCAGACAATTTTATTTTCAATTGAGATGATTGAAACTCGTCCATTTTGTGATAATATGCTTCAAGATAATCTCTCAATTGACTATCTTTTTTAAATTTGGATTTTTTAATGGTTCGTTTTGTTTTTTCAATCGGCTTGTCTATTTGAAGTTGACCACCAAGCTCACCAAGATTCCATTCTTTCATAAATTCAACCATATTTTTTGTCGACATTGATTTATTACATTGAGAACATATTGGCCTTAGATTGTCAACACTTATTGCTCCTCCGTTGGCATCACTTATGATATGTCCACATTCAAAATTATGTTGCGTTATTGTTGCATGTTTGCAACACATGCAAGTTGTGCATCCAGTTGCATTTCCAATATATTTGTCCCACACAAGTATTTTTACTGTTTTTGGTATTGTTTTCCTCTTAGGTTTTTTAGATGAACTTTTGTCTGTTGATTCTTCTGTTTTAGTTTCGGTTGTCTTGGGTTTTGTTGTCTTTCGTTTTGGCTTTGGCTTTTCGATTTCGGTTGTGTCATCAATTATTTTAGGTTTTGCTGTCTTTCTTTTTGACTTTTCGATTTCGGTTGTGTCATCAATTATTTTAGGTTTTGCTGTCTTTCTTTTTGGCTTTTCGATTTCGGTTGTGTCATCAATTATTTTAGGTTTTGCTGTCTTTCTTTTTGGCTTTTCGATTTCGGTTGTGTCATCAGTTGTTTTAGGTTTTGCTGTTTTTCTTTTTGGCTTTTTTTCCTTGTCAACCATGACATAGGTCTCTGTCTGATGTATTTTTGTGACCTGTTTAATTTCATTACGAATGATATTTGCAAAAAGCGACATTTCATCATCTCCAGTTACTTTATATTCATTTGTATTATATACATGTCTAAATCCAAAATCTTCGTCAGTCCAATGACAAGTTCTTGGACGAAATTGTGGTGTTTTAATTGAATTTATATATAGTGATTTAAAGTTAATCTTATCTACTTCTTCATAAAATTTATTTATTTTATTTAAATCAAAATTGCTTCTCCAATGTTTTCTCAGAAGTCTAAAATATAAATTTATGTAAAATATCAAACCATATACAGTTTTTGGAATATGTTCGCAATTGTCGTAAGATAACATTATGTCCTTCAAATATTCCTTAAATATAGTCATATCAAGCATTTTTGAAAATATTATGATGTACTCGTCTCTCATTCTTTGATTCCAATATGTGTCTTCTGTGCTTGGTTTGTTAGTTATAAAATTTCGCATGGGAACTGCAAATGATTTTAATCGATACTCTTTGATATTCTGACACATTTGATTAATATCGTTGTGCGACAATATTGCTGCTTCCTTTTCTCTTAACAAATCGAATATTTCCATTTCAGGATGTAAATCATCTGTTGTATTTAATTCCTTGACATATTGGTCAATAAGTTTAATAAATATATTATTGATATCTTCATTTGACATATTCATTTGTGATAAATAAAGATATGGCTTTAATATATTGACTGATAATTTCAATTTTTCATCTTAACCATACTTCTATCTCTTCATCTTCTATTCCGATGTCTTTTAGTTTTGCTCTACAAATTTCTCTTAATTCATCACTCATCTCTTGTCCATCTAAAGTCGACAGAATAATTGCACTAATTCTTTCATTATTTGAGATCGTAATTTGAATATCTTCATAAAACCCATTAAGGACATTTAAAAGTCTCGTTATTCTGCCAGTAAAACATTTACACTCTGATTCCATCATTTCTTCATCTAAACGTCTCATTAATTCTTCTTTATGTTCACTATTCGAAATCCTTCCAAAAACCTTTACAAATACGTCATAAAACGTCAATAAAAGAGTCGAGTGATAATCTTCATCATCTAAATAAGATAGTAAAGAAGAAATGCATTTTAAATTGTATGGCAAGATGGTTTCAATAATGAATTCTTTTTTACAAGTGAAAGGGTCTTTCATGAGATTGTATATTGATTTTTTTACAGACTCTTGAATGCTTGATGAATGAACATTTTGGGAATCAGAAAAAAGACCATGATTGTTGTAGTTATACATTCTATTGATGAAACGTTGGATTCTGATGTCTATTGTAATATCTCTGTTGTGTGCATAAGCTAATCCCCGCAATCTTTTGCAATTCAAAATTGATAATGGCAGAGATTTTAATTTATTATAATCTAAACACAAATTTCGCAGATTTGTCAATCTGCCAAATGTATTTTCTTTTATTTCTTTTAATCTATTGCAACCCAGATTCAAAGTTTGCAAATTTGTCAATCTACAAAATGTATTTTCTTTTATTTCTGTCAACTTATTTCCATACAGATCCAATGTATGTAAATTTATCAATCTACTAAATGTATTTTCTTTTATTTCTGTTAATTCATTAAAATATAAATGCAATTTTTGCAAATTTGTCATTTTATCAAATGTATTTTGTTTTATTTCTGTCAATTGATTTCCATTTAAATATAAATATTGCAAATTTGTCAATTTATCAAATGTATTTTCTTTTATTTCTGTCAATTCATTATCGTATAAATGCAATTGTGTCAAATTTGTCAATCTATCAAATATATTTTCTTTTATTTCTGTTAATTTATTGTGTTCTAAATGCAATTCTTGTAAATTTGTCAATTGGTTAAATGTATTTTCTTTAATTTCTGTCAATTCATTATAATTAAAATCCAAAGTTTTCAAATTTGTCAATTGATCAAATGTATTTTCTTTTATTTCTGTTAATTTATTGCATTCTAAATGCAATTCTTGTAAATTTGTCAATTGGTCAAATGTATTTTCTTTTATTTCTGTTAATTTATTTCCATATAAATACAAATCTTGCAAATTTATCAAACTATTAAATGTATTTGTTTTTATTTTTGTTAATTTATTTCCATTTAAATACAAATCTTGCAAATTTGTCAATTGGCCAAATGTTTTTTCTTTTATTTCTGTTAAGTGATTATATCCTAAATCCAAAATTTGTAAATTTATCAAACTATTAAATGTATTTGTTTTTATTTTTGTTAATTTATTCCTACTTAAATTTAAAGTTTGCAAATTCGTCAATTTATTAAATGTATTTTCTTTTATTTCTGTTAATTGATTACTTCCCAAAATCAAACATTGCAAATTCGTCAATCTATCGAAAATGTTTTCTTTTATTTCTGTTAAGTGATTACATCCTAAATCCAAATTTTGCAAATTTATCAATTTGTCAAATGTATTTTCTTTTATTTCTTTCAATTGATTTGTATTTAAATCTAACAATTCTAATTTTACCAAATATTTAATATTTGTTGGTATTTTTCTTTTTTTTCTATATGACAAATCAAGTTCAGTGATATCTCTGTCATAATATTCGCCACAAATCTCTATTTTGTTGTCCATTTTATAGTTGTCCTACTGTTATTATATAAATAAACATATGCTGTTATAAAATCAATTTTTTATTTTTAACTTATGTGTCTATTGATGCATAAGTTAAAAATAAAAAAGTATAAAAATCCGCTTAGAATTTTTCATCTTAACCATACTTCTATCTCTTCATCTTCTATTCCAATGTCTTTCAGTTTTGCTCTACAAATTTCTCTTAATTCATCACTCATCTCTTGTCCATCTAAAGTCGATAGGATAATTGCACTAATTCTTTCATTATTTGAGATCGTAATTTGAATATCTTCATAAAACCCATTAAGAACATTCAAAAGTCTCGTTATTCTGCCAGTAAAACATTTACACTCTGATTCCATCATTTCTTCATCTAAACGTCTCATTAATTCTTCTTTATGTGGACTGTTCGAGATCCTTCCAAAAACCTTTACAAATACCTCATAAAACGTCAATAAAAGAGTCGAGTGATAATCTTTATCATCTAAATAAGATAGTAAAGAAGGAATGCATTTTAAATTGTATGGCAAGATGGTTTCAATAATGAATTCTTTTTCACAAGTAAAAGGGTCTTTCATCAGATTATCTATTGATTTCTTTACAGACTCTTGAATGCTTGATGAATGGATATTTTGAGAATCATTAAAAAGACCATGATTGTTGTAGTTATACATTCTATCAATAAATCGTTGGATTCTAATGTCTATTGTAATATCTTCATTATTGTCGTAAATTAATCCACGTAATCTTCTGCAATTTAATATCGACAATGGAAGAGTTTTTAAATTATTGTGATCTAAATACAAATATTCCAAATTTGTCAATCCATCAAATGTATTTTCTTTTATTTCTGTTAATTTATTCTCAGAAAGATCCAAATATTTTAAATTTATTAGTCCATTAAAAGAATTTTCTTCTATTTCCATTAATCTATTTCCACATATAATTAAATCTTTCAAATTTGTTAATCCATTAAAAGAATTTTCATTTATTTTAGTTAGGAGATTGCCATTTAGATATAAAAATCTTAATTTTATCAAATATTTAATATTTGTTGGTATTTCTGTTAAATTTATACGCCATAGAGAGAGTTGAGTTATGTCTTTATCATAATATTTGCCACAAATCTCTATTTGATTATCCATTTTATAGTTGTTTTACTGTTATAATGCATATATTGTTATAAAATCAAATTTTTATTTTTGATTTCATGTTCAACATGAAATCAAAAATAAAAAATTGAATCAATAATCACATAAGCATTATAATTGTCATATGTTTATTCAACAATGGAATGTATTATATGTGGAAAGTTAATAGAAATTGATTATGAAATACATGTGAACGAATGTCTAGACAAGTCAATAGAAGAAGAAAAAAATAATACTGATGATGGTATGTTGACTCTTACAGAGTGTCAAAAGAAAGCATTAGAATATTGCAATAAGAAATCAAAGATTTTTGAAAAGAATACAAGAGCGAATGTAGAAATAAAATTAATCGAAGTAGGATTTTGTGAAGATGATTTTGTTAAATTAAAGGAATATATCAAAGCATGTGAAGTTACCATAAATTTTCCGAGTAAAATTATTAATAAATTAATTGAAGACAAACGTATTAAGAATGTATTTGAAATACAAAATAAAAAATACATTCTTATCAGATCAGAAGCTGAAGACACTATGTTTGGAAAAAAATATACAGATGTAAATCCGGAAGAAAGGGTAAAATATGGCGCAATAAACATCCTTCATGAGAAATATGGTATCAAAAGTACAAGAGGATATGGTGAATGCATCTTTGTATTAAAAAATAAATTAAAAAAGAGAATCACTTTTGTAAATGGTGATTCATATGAGAAACAAGAATACATATGTACGTTTGATAATTTTATGCATTTCTTTTTACATTCAAATAAAGATTTTATGGAAAAAGTATTAAAAAGAATTAATAAAGAAGATTGTGATTACAACATACCATACACAGAAGTTCAAATTCATGGAGATGTGTTAATAAACAGAGATATAGACAAATTATTAATTCCAGACACATTTTCCAAAAGTCCATCTATTAAAAAATTTAAAGAAGCATTTCCAGACGTAGAAATTGTTGTTTTTCCTAAATGGAAAAATTGAAGAATAAATTTTATATATAAGTATTACAATTAATTTATCAATATGAATTGTATTGTATGTGGAAAATCAATAGAGATTGATTACGAAATACATGTGAATGATTGTTTAGATAAATCAATAGAAGAATCAAAAAAACTTGAAGATGAAAAAAAGAAAGAAGATATCGATGAAGGATTTTTGGTTTTGACAGATTGTCAAAAAAAAGCTTTGGAATACAGTTATAAAAAAGCAAAGATATTTGAAAAAAACACAAGAGCGAATGTAGAAATAAAATTAATCAAAGTGGGGTTTTGTGAAAATGACTTTGTTAAGTTAAAGGAATATATTAAAGCATGCGAAGTTACCATAAATTTTCCAGTGTCTGTTTTAAAATGTCTAATAAAAGATAAATATATAAAAAATGCATATGAAACAAATAAATCAAGTTCATATTTGATATATAGGACTACAAAAGAAGATGTATTATTTAATAAAAATTATGTAAGTGCAATGCCAGAAGAGCGAGTTAAATATGGCGCAATAAATATTCTTCATGAAAAAGATGGTATCACAAGTACAAAGTGTTATGGATCATGCATTTTAGTACTCAAAAACAAATTGAAAAAACGAATTACTTTTGTAAATGGCAATTCGCAAGCAAGTCATGTATACATATGTACATTTGATAATTTTATGCATTTCTTTTTGCACTCAGATGAACATTTTATGGGAAATGTATTAAAGAGGATGAATGGTGAAGAATGTGATTATAATATACCATACACAGAGGTTCAAATTCATGGCGATATATTATTAAATAGGGATATTGAAAAGTTAATGATTCCAAATAGTGAATATAATACAAATAAATCTTCGTTAGATGAATTTGAAAAAACTTTTCCAACTATAAAAATTTGTAAAATTTAATAATACTTAAAACTGTATTATTATATTAAAAGTAATCATGCCAACTATTATTGACGAATATTTAGATTACCATAAAAAATTCTATAAAAAGTATGGAGAAAAGTCATTGGTACTTATCCAAGTAGGTTCTTTCTATGAGGCATATTCTATTGAAACAGAGGGTCCTAATTTAAAAGCAATATCGGATTTAATTAATATTGTGTGTACAAGAAAAGATAAAAAACAGTCAACAATAGACAAAAAGAATCCCTACATGTTGGGCTTCCCATTGATTTCAGCAGATAAGCATATTTCTTTATTAATTAACAATGGTTATACATTAATCATAATTGATCAAACAACCCCGCCGCCAGATCCAAAAAGAGAAATAACAAACATAATATCCCCTGGAACTTATATTGGTGTGACACCAACAGTAGATACAAATTATGTCGCAATGGTGTTTTTTGAATATGAAAAACAAAAAATAGGACAACCATTATTGTGCAGCGGCATGAGTGCAATTGATGTGACAACAGGAAAAGTTGTTATTTATGAAACATTATCATCATTGGTTGATGCAGATTTAGCTTTGGATAATACGAATAGATTTTTGACATCCATACAACCTAAAGAAATAATTTTGACAAAAATGGGAGATGGTAAAATGTCATTAGATACAATATGTGAATATTTGTTATTAGATAAAAATAAATTGCAAATAATGGAGTATGATAAAACAACATCAAAATTAAGTTATCAAAATGAATTATTAAAAAATATTTATAGTGATAAAAAAAACATGTTAACACCTGTTGAATTTTTGGATCTGGATAATTATAATTATGCAAGGATATCTTTTGTCAACTGTATTAATTTTCTGTCTGAACATAACAACAAATTAATAAATAAATTAGACATTCCTGAAGTGTTTGTTGATTCAACTCAATTAATTTTGGGAAACAATTCAATATATCAATTAAATGTACTTGAGTCTGATGGTTATAATTACACAATGAACAACAAAATTAAGAGTTTGTATGATGTCGTCAATAATGCATCAACTGCAATGGGAAAGAGATATATCAAACATATATTATTGGCTCCTATGATATCATGTGATAAAATAAAAGAAAATCATGACAGGATTGAAAAGGTTTTACATAAGTCACGCTATCTTGAATTAGAAAAATTGTTATCATTTATTAATGATATTGAAAAATTAAAAAGAAAGTTAAATTTAAATATTATACAGCCATATGAACTAGCTGATTACATCAGTAGTTTTGAAACAGCAAAAGAGATATTTACAAAATGTAAAAAATATGAGATTACTGATGTATGTCCTAAAAAAGAAACATTAAAAACAATGGATGAGTTTATTGAAGAATGCAACAAAATATTTGACACAGTTTTATTAAAAAGAAATATATTAAACAATATTAAAACAACTTTGTTTAAAGAAAATGTCGATAAGAAAATAGATGAATTGGTTGCTGGACAAAAGTCAAGTACTGAATTTATGGAGTCTGTATTAAAACATTTTGAAAAGGTATTAAGTTTTTTACAACAAAAAAACAGATTTAAAAAACCAGCAATGGATCTAAAATCAACAAAGACTGAAGGCACATATATATCAATGTCAAAAAAAAGATATGATGTATTAAAAAAAGAATTGGGTAATAAAAAAAATCAAACAGAAATAAATAAAATAATAATAAGCAATGATAATTTAATTGTAAAGGAATTAAAGAGTACAGTAAAAATATTTGTAAAAGGGTTAAATAATGCAACAAAAGATCAATCTGAATTAGATGAAGAATTTGTCAATCTTGTATACACAACATATATTAAGTATATTGGTGAAATATTCACAAAATATCATAAGATGTTTGATGTCATAATTAAGAACATTACAATTATTGATTATGTTGTATCATGTGCAAAAACAGCAAAATTATACAATTACACAAAACCAAAATTAATAAATGAAAAATATGGATATATCAAAGCTAAAAACATCAGACATCCCGTTGTTGAAAGATTGATAGATTATGAATATGTTCCACATGATATTGAATTAGGAAAAGATCTAAAAGGAATGTTAATATATGGATTAAACAGTTCTGGAAAATCAGTATTGATGAAGGCAATTGGATTATGTGTTATTATGGCACAGGCAGGTATGTATGTTCCAGCCAGAGAGTGTACAATTTCACCATATGATGCGATTTATTCAAGAATTACTGGAAATGATAATATCTTCAAAGGACTGTCATCTTTTTCATTAGAAATGACTGAACTGAATGCGATTTTAAAAAGGGCTAATAAAAAAACATTGGTAATTGGTGACGAGGTATGCAGAGGAACAGAGGTAATATCGGGAAATGCTATTGTTGCAAGTACGATCGTCAAATTGTCTCAAAAAGAAACAACCTTTATTTTTGCAACACATCTACATGAATTAGTCAATATTGATGAAGTGAAAGAATTAGTAAATGTTAAAGCATATCATTTATCAACAGAATATGATCCAAAGAAAGATATATTGATATATGACAGACTTTTAAAAGAAGGAAGTGGGGATACAATTTACGGTATCACTGTTGCAAAATACATTATTCAAGATATGGACTTTATGAATTTGACAAATAAGATTAAAAATAACTTAAATTCAAGTTATGGAAAAATTGTGTCAGGTAAAAAATCAAAATACAACAGTGATGTTTATGTTTACAAATGTGAATTGTGTGGAAGACCAGATTTAAATGGAGAATTTAGTCCATTAGAGACGCATCATATAAATTATCAAAAAGATTGCAAAGATGGATTTGTAGTAGATAAACCACATATACAAAAAAATGCAAAGGCCAATTTGGTTGTTATATGTGAATCATGTCATGATAAAATTCACAGTGGAGAACTGAGTGTCAAAGGATATACAATGACATCGGGAGGAAAGAAAATTAAAACTTAAACTTTTTTAAATTTATATTCAATATTTCTTTGTTTTACTATTTTATTTTCACCAAATGACAAAATACAATTAATACCTTTTGTATTTTTTTTAATCTGTTCCTTGATCATTTCAATTTCATCATCACATGTTTTATAATGTAATGCAGAAACAGTAATTTTATATTTTGGTGACAAATATGTAATTTCTGCATTAATATTTTTGGTTAGAATATCAATAATTTTTTCAGGTGCTGATTCTTCTAAAACAACCAATTCAAAATCACAGGTTGTTACTAAAGGTGTAATTGCTAAATTATCTGTAATATGTTTTATGTACTTATAAATATTCTCTAATTTAAATTTTTCTTCAGTAAAAATTTCATCTGGCTGTTCAATCAAATGTAAAAATAACGATTCTGTAGAAATTTCTAATCTTAATGTGTCTTTATTAAATACCTTTCTAAATACATTGTCTAATAAATATTCAAATGAATCAACTGTATCGTCAATATTACTTAACTCTTTGATGATGTTGTAAAATTTTTTAATATATGAAAAATTTCTCTTAAATTTATCTCTGTCTTCTTCTCTAACTTTTTTATAACTCAAGTCAAGTAGTTTTTTTGTCTTGTCAATATCGAGTACACACACTGGAAATGATTCATTGTATTTCAAAAACTTCTCTGGATTTACTTTATATTTGTTAATTTCTGTCTCCGGAATAAAGCCTTCTAAATGTTCATATTCTAACAACTTTACATACACTCCAGACCCCTGTGAAACCGATGTTAATTCAGCAAATATAATTGAATTAATATCTGGGAATTCATTGCCGTAATATGACATTTTTGAATGATAAATAAAGAATAATGATATATGTAGTAGGTTTTTCAATTTTTTATTTTTAACTTATGTGTATATCGATGCATAAGTTAAAAATAAAAAAGTATAAAAATCCGCTTAGGATTTTTTCAATTTTTTATCTTAGCCATACTTCTATCTCTTCATCTTCTATTCCAATATCTTTCAGTTTTGCTCTACAAATTTCCCTTAATTCATCACTCATTTCTTGTCCATCTAAAGTCGATATGATAATTGCACTAATTCTTTCATTATTTGAGATCGTAATTTGAATATCTTCATAAAACCCATTAAGAACATTCAGAAGTCTTGTTATTCTGCCAGTAAAACATTTACACTCTGAATCCATCATCTCTTCATTTAAACGTCTCATTAATTCTTCTTTATGATCACTATTCGAAATCCTTCCAAAAACCTTTACAAATACGTCATAAAACGTCAATAAAAGAGTCGAGTGATAATCTTCATCATCTAAATAAGATAGTAAAGATGAAATACATTCTAATTTTGAAGTCAAAAGGAACTCAACAATCAATTTTTTTTCACAAGTAAAAGGGTCTTTCATGAGATTGTTTATTGATTCCTTTACTGAATTTTGAATGCTTGATGAATGGACATTTTGAGAATCAGAAAAAAGACCATGATTATTGTAATTTTGCATTCTTTCGATAAATCGCGTAATTCTGATGTCTATTGTTATATTTTCATCATTATTTTCATATGTCAATTCATTTAATCTTCTGCAACTCAAAATTGATAGTGGAAGAGATTTTAATTTATTATAACTTAAATCCAATTCTTGTAGATTTGTTAATCTGTAAAATATATTTTCTTTTATTTCTGTTAATTTATTATTGCCTAAGCTCAAAGCATTCAAATTTGTCAATTGGTCAAATGTATTTTCTTTTATTTCTATCAATTCATTACCATTTAAATCCAATTCTTGTAGATTTGTTAATCTGTAAAATATATTTTCTTTTATTTCTGTTAATTGATTACAACCTAAAGATAAATTTTGCAAATTTGTCAATTGGCCAAATGTATTTTCTTTTATTTCTATCAATTCATTTTTGTGTAAATACAATTCTTGCAAATTTATCAATCTGCCAAATATATTTTCGTTTAGTTCTATTAATTTATTACTGCCTAAATACAATGTTTGCAAATTTGTCAATTTGCTAAACGTATTTTCTTTTATTTCTGTTAATTTATTGTAGCCTAAATCTAAAGTTTGCAAATTTGTCAAGTATTTAATATTTGCAGGTATTTCTTTTAATGTATTGTTGCCTAAATACAACTTTTCCAAATTTGCAAATTGGCCAAATGTATTTTCTTTTATTTCTGTTAAATTATTACTGCCTAAATACAACTTTTTCAAATTTACCAATTCATTGAATGTATTTTCTTTTATTTCTGTCAATTTATTATTACTCAAGTCCAAAGTTTGCAAATTTGTAAATGTGTTAAATGTATTTTCTTTTATTTCTGCTAATTTATTGCCGCTTAAATTCAAAATTTGCAAATTTGTTAAATACTTAATATTTATGGGTATCTCTGTCAAATTTTTATATGACAAATAAAGTTCAGTAATATTTTTGCGATAATATTCGCCACAAATCTCTATTTGGGTGTCCATTTTGTAGATGTTTTATTGTTATTCTATAAATAAACATATATTGTTATAAAATCAATTTTTTATTTTTAACTTATGTGTCTATCGATAAAGTTAAAAATAAAAAAGTATAAAAATCCGCTTAGAATTTTTTCAATTTTTTATTTTTAACTTATGTGTCTATCGATAAAGTTAAAAATAAAAAAGTATAAAAATCCGCTTAGAATTTTTTCAATTTTTTATTTTTAACTTATGTGTCTATCGATAAAGTTAAAAATAAAAAAGTATAAAAATCCGCTTAGAATTTTTTCAATTTTTTATTTTTAACTTAGCCATACTTCTATCTCTTCATCTTCTATTCCAACATCTTTCAGTTTTGCTCTACATATATCTCTTAATTCATCACTCATGTTTTGTCCATGTAAAGTCGATGAAATAATCGCACTTATCCTTTCATTATTTGAGATCGTAATTTGAATATCTTCATAAAACCCATTAAGAACATTCACAAGTCTTGTTATTCTGCCAATAAAACATTTATCCTTTGATTCCATCATTTCTTCATCCAATCTTATTATTAATTCTTCTTTATGTGGACTGTTCAAAATCCTTCCAAAAACCTTTACAAATACATCATAAAACGTCAATAAAAGTGTTGAGTGATAAGTTTCATTATCTAAATAAGATAGTAAAGATGAAATACATTCTAATTTTGAAGTCAAAAGGGTTTTAATAATGAATTTTTTTTTACAAGTAAAAGAGTCTTTCATGAGATTGTTTATTGATTCTTTTACTGATTTTTGAATGCTTGATGAATGGACATTTTGAGAATCTCTGAAGAGACTGTAATTATTGTAATTTTTCATTCTATCAATGAAACGTTGGATTATGATATCTACTATTATATCTTCATTGCCAAGATATATCAATGTGTTTAATCTTTTGCAGTTTAATAGTGTCAATGGCAGAGATTTTAAGTTATTATATCCTAAATGTAATTTTTGCAAATTTGTTAATCTATCAAATGTATTTTCTTTTATTTCTGTCAAGCAATTACAACTTAAATTCAAATATCGCAGATTTGTCAATCTGACAAATGTATCTTCTTTTATTTCTGTCAATCCATTGCAACTTAAATACAAATCTTGCAGATTTGTCAATCTGCCAAATGTATTTTCTTTTATTTCTGTCAATCTATTGTAACTTAAATGCAAATCTCGCAGATTTGTCAATCTGCCAAATGTATTTTCTTTTATTTCTGTCAATCTATTGTAACTTAAATGCAAAATTTCCAAATTTGTCAGTTTGTCAAATGTATTTTCTTTGATTACTGTTAATTTATTATATTCTAAATCTAAAAATAGTAAATTTGTCAATCTGCCAAATGTATTTTCTTCTATTTCTGTCAATTGATTGTTTCTCAAATCTAAAGTTTGCAAATTTGTTAATCTGTCAAATGTATCATCATTTATTTCTATTAATTTATTGTTGCTCAAATCCAAAGTTTCCAAATTTGTCAAGTATTTAATATTTGCAGGTATTTCTTTCAATGCATTGCTGCATAAATACAACTTTTTCAGATTTGCCAATTCATTGAATGTATTTTCTTTTATTTCTGTCAATTTATTATGACTCAAGTTCAAAGTTTGTAAACTTGTCGATCTGTCAAATGTATTTTCTTTTATTTCTGCTAATTTATTGCCTCTCAAATATAAAGTTTGCAAATTTGTCAATTTATTAAATGTATTTTCTTTTATTTCTGTCAATTGATTGTTATCTAAATATAAAGTTTGCAAATTTGTCAATTTATTAAATGTATTTTCTTTTATTTCTGTTAATTGATTACATCCTAAATCCAAATTTTGCAAATTTATCAATCTGTCAAATATATTTTCTTTTATTTCTGTCAATTTATTATTGCTCAATTCCAAAGTTTGTAAACTTGTCAATGTGTCAAATGTATTTTCTTTTATTTCTGCTAATTGATTATTGCTCAATTCCAAAGTTTGTAAACTTGTCAATGTGTCAAATGTATTTTCTTTTATTTCTGCTAATTTATTGCCTCTTAAATCCAAAATCTGCAAATTTGTTAAATACTTAATATTTGTGGGTATATCTGTCAAATTTTTATATAACAAATTAAGTTCAGTAATATTTTTATCATAGTATTCGCCACAAATCTCTATTTGGGTGTCCATTTTGTAGATGTTGGACTGTCGAATTGTTTGATTGTTATATGTGATTTATAAATAAATAGACACATCTGGCGTTCCCAAATTCAATTTTTTATTTTTAACTTATGTGTCAATAAATACATAAGTTAAAAATAAAGAAATATGATGTTATGCTTATGATTTTTTATCTTAGCCATACTTCTATCTCTTCATCCTCTATTCCAATATCTTTTAGTTTTGTTCTACAAATTTCCCTTAATTCATCACTCATTTCTTGTCCATTTAAAGTTGACAAAATAATCGCGCTGATTCTTTCATTATTTGAGATCGTAATTTGAATATCTTCATAAAACCCATTAAGAACATTCAAAAGTCTTGTTATTCTCCCAGTAAAACATTTATCCTTTGATTCCATCATTTCTTCATCTAAACGTCTCATTAATTCTTCTTTATGTGGACTGTTCGAAATCCTTCCAAAAACCTTTACAAATACCTCATAAAACGTCAATAAAAGCGTTGAGTGATAATTTTTATCATCTAAGTAAGATAGTAAAGATGAAATACATTCTAATTTTGAAGTCAAAAGGAACTTAACAATTAATTTTTTTTTACAAGTAAAAGAGTCTTTCATGAGATTGTTTATTGATTCTTTTACTGATTTTTGAATGCTTGATGAATGGACATTTTGAGAATCATCAAAGACTCTATGATTGTTGTAGTTTTCCATTCTATCAATGAAACGTTCAATTCTAATGTCTATTATATCAATTTCATTATCACGATAAAATAAATATTCTAATCTTCTGCAATTTAATATTGATAATGGCAAAGATTTTAAGTTATTATTATTCAACCACAACTCTTGCAAATTTATCAATCTATCAAATGTATTTTCTTTTATTTCTGTCAATTCATTATCACTTAAATGCAGCCTCTGCAAATTTGTCAATCTATCAAAAACATTTTCTTTTATTTCTGTTAAATTAGTACTAATCAATTTCAACTCTTTCAAATTTGTCAAACTATCAAATATATTTTCTTTTATTTCTGTTAAATAATTATACTGCAAATTTAAAATTTGCAAATTTGTCAATCTATCAAACGTATTTTCTTTTATTTCTGTCAAGCTATTGAAGCCTAAATCTAAAGTTTGCAAATTTGTTAATCTATTAAATGTATTTTCTTTTATCTCTGTCAATCTATTTCTATTTAAATTCAAAGCTTGCAAATTTGTTAATTTATCAAATGTATTTTCTTTTATTTCTATCAATCCATTACTAAGCAAATATAATTTTTGCAAATTTGTCAATCCATCAAATACACATTCTTTTATTTTTGTCAATTGATTGTTACTTAAATCCAGCTCTTTTAAATTTGTCAATCTGCCAAATGTATTTTCTTTTACTTCTGTTATTTGAATATTTCTCAAATGCAAAATCTGCAAATTTGTTAATTTATCAAATGTATTTGCTTTTATTTCTCTTAATCTATTATTACTCAAATGTAATTCTTGCAAATTTGTCAATCCATCAAATGTATTTTCTTTTATTGTTGTTAATCTATTAGCATTTAAACGTAAAGATTTCAAATTCGTCAAATATCTAATATTTGCAGGTATTTCTGTCAGATTTATGTCTTCCAAATTAAGGTCACCTATATTTTTATCATGGTATACTCCGCAAATCTCTATCATACTGGTCATTTTGTGGAGAACATCAAAATCAAGTTCAATAATATCTTTATTATAGTATTCTCCACAAATCTCAATTTTATTCCCCATTTTGTAGATGTTGGGTTGGCTGTCGAATTGTTGGATTGTTATATGTAATTTATAAATAAATAGACACATCTAGCGTTCCAAAATTCAATTTTTTATTTTTAACTTATGTATCTATCGATGCATAAGTTAAAAATAAAAAAGTATAAAAATCCGCTTAGGATTTTTTCAATTTTTTATTTGTGACTTATAGACACATAAGTTAAAAATAAAGAAATATGATGATATGCTTATGATTTTTTATCTTAGCCATACTTCTATCTCTTCATCCTCTATTCCAATATCTTTTAGTTTTGTTCTACAAATTTCCCTTAATTCATCACTCATTTCTTGTCCATTTAAAGTTGACAAAATAATCGCGCTGATTCTTTCATTATTTGAGATCGTAATTTGAATATCTTCATAAAACCCATTAAGAACATTCAAAAGTCTTGTTATTCTCCCAGTAAAACATTTATCCTTTGATTCCATCATTTCTTCATCTAAACGTCTCATTAATTCTTCTTTATGTGGACTGTTCGAAATCCTTCCAAAAACCTTTACAAATACCTCATAAAACGTCAATAAAAGCGTTGAGTGATAATTTTTATCATCTAAGTAAGATAGTAAAGATGAAATACATTCTAATTTTGAAGTCAAAAGGAACTTAACAATTAATTTTTTTTTACAAGTAAAAGAGTCTTTCATGAGATTGTTTATTGATTCTTTTACTGATTTTTGAATGCTTGATGAATGGACATTCTGAGAATCATTAAAGACTCCATAATTGCCGTAGTTATGCATTCTATCAATGAAACGTTCGAATCTAATGTCTATTATAATATCTCTATTATATGCGTAATATAATATGTCTAATCTTCTGCAATCCAAAATTGATAATGGTAGAGATTTTAAATTATTATTACTTAAATGCAATTTCCACAGATTTGTCAATCTGCAAAATGTGTTTTCCTTTATTTCTGTTAATTGATTGTTACATAAATATAACTCTTGTAAATTTGCCAATCCATCGAATGCATTTTCTTTTATTTCTGTCAATTTATTTCCATTTAAATGTAATATTGTCAAGTTTGTCAAGCCATCAAATGCATTTTCTTTTATTTCTGTTAATTTATTATTATATAAATGCAAGTGTCGCAAATTTGTTAAACCATGAAATGCATTTTCTTTTATTTCTCTTAAGCGACTGTTATATAAATATAAAGTATGCAAATTTGTCAAACCATAAAATGTGTTTTCTTTTATTTTTGTTAATTTATTGCTATTTAAATTCAAAGTTTGCAAATTTGTCAATTTATCAAATATATTTTCTTTTATTTCCTTTAATTTATTTCCATTTAAATATAAATGTGTTAGATCTGTCAATCTATCAAATGCATTTTCTTTTATTTCTGTTAATTGATTATTGCCTACATCTAAATAATGCAAATTTGTCAATTTATCAAATGTATTTTCTTTTATTATCCTTAATTCATTGCTGCCTAAAAACAACTGTTGCAAATTCGTCAAATTATCAAATGTATTTTCTTTTATTTTTTTTAATTTATTTTCACTTAAATTCAAAGTTTGTAATTTTGTCAAATATTTAATATTTGGGGGAATTTCTTTTAATTTTTTGTATTTCAAATTGAGTTCAGTAATATTTCTATCATAATATTCGCCACAAATCTCTATTCTATTGTTCATTTTGTAGATGTTGGGTTGGCTGTCTAATTGTCATATGTAATTTATAAATAAATAGACACATCTAGCGTCCCAAAATTCAATTTTTTATTTTTAACTTATAGACACATAAGTATAAAGATCCGCTTATGATTTTTTATCTTAGCCATACTTCTATCTCTTCATCTTCTATTCCAATATCTTTTAATTTTGTTCTGCAAATTTCTCTTAATTCATCACTCATCTTTTGTCCATTTAAAGTCGATAGGATAATTGCACTTATTCTTTCATTATTTGAGATCGTAATTTGAATATCTTCATAAAACCCATTAAGAACATTTAAAAGTCTCGTTATTCTGCCAGTGAAACATTTGTCCTTTGATTCCATCATTTCTTCATCTAAACGTCTCATCAATTCTTCTTTGTGTGGACT